>OLGM01000512.1_pt1 | contig 24049 bp, 19 predicted proteins | sample 1606001 | NCBI WGS metagenome assembly OLGM01 (sample SAMN03283294) | human gut metagenome | biome: human-associated habitat; material: feces | host: Homo sapiens | place: Peru | collected 2012
TCAAGGGCAAGACAGCTTATGGCTGCAGCAACTGGAAGGCAGGCTGCCAATATCGTCAGCCATTCTCGCAGATGTAAATCAATATGAAACAAATAAGATTTTATCAAATCATAACAGCAATCAGCTGCCTCTTTCTGATAAGTTGCGGCATTGACCAGAACCTGAAGAAAGCAGACAAGCATCTTTCTTTAGGCGAATACTACGATGCGGCAACCCAATATAAAAAGGTGTACACCAAGACACCTACGAAAGAGCGGGCTGCCCGAGGCAAGGTGGCTCTGAAGATGGCACGCTGTTATGATAAAATCAACAGTACGCCGAAGGCACTGGCTGCCTACAGCAATGCCATCCGATACAAGCAGGCAGACCTCAACGACCGCCTGGCTTACGCCCGGCTTCTCCTGAAGAACGGAAGTTACAGACAGGCAGCCAAGGAATTCGAATTTCTGCTCGATTCCATGCCCGACAACGTGCTGGTAAAGAACGGACTCGAATCGGCACGAAAAGCCCCAGTCTGGAAGAAGGAAGGAAGCCGGTACAAGGTAAAGCGGATGGATGTTTTCAACTCCCGAAGAGACGACTATTCGCCTATGTTCCTCAGCGATGACTACAGCCAGCTCTATTTCACCTCAACCCGCAACGAAGCCCAAGGCAGCGACCTGAACGGAGTGACGGGAACGAAATCTGCCGACATCTTCTTCTCTGAAAAGAACGACAAAGGCAAATGGAGCAAGCCGGAAGCCATCGGAACCGGTCTCAACACCGACTACGAAGAGGGCGCATGCTGCTTTACCCCAGACGGCAAACAGATGTACCTCACCCAGTGTGCCACCGATCCCACTTCGCCCCGCTTAGCCCAGATAGTAACCTCCAACCGCTCAGATGCAGCCTGGAGCAAGCCTACGAATCTGCAAATCAGCAAAGATACACTCAGCTGTTTTGCCCATCCAGCCATCTCTCCTGATGGCGAATGGCTCTATTTCGTATCAGACATGCCGGGCGGAAAGGGCGGTCTCGACATCTGGCGAGTGCGCATCACTCCTGCCGGACTGGGCGGCGTAGAGAACCTGGGCGAACCTATCAACACCCCAGGCGATGAGATGTTCCCTACCTTCCGTCCTAACGGCGACTTCTACTTCAGCAGCAACGGTCATGTAGGAATGGGCGGACTCGACATCTATATCGCCAAAGTAAATTCCCTCACCCGGAAATATGAACTCACCCACCCCGGCTATCCGCTGAATACAGAAGCCGATGACTTCGGAATGACTTTCGAGGGGCTCCACAACCAGGGTTTCTTCTGCTCTAACAGAAAAGACGGAAGAGGCTATGACCATATCTACTCCTTCGAGAATCCGGAGATTGTTACCACGATGAAGGGATGGGTTTACGAGAAAGACGGTTATGAACTGCCTGCCGCCGAGGTGAGAATCGTAGGCAACGACGGAACGAACAGGAAACTATCCGTCAAGGGCGACGGTTCGTTTGTCCTCCCTATCAATCCGCATGTCGACTACCTGGTGATGGCATCCTGCAAAGGCTACCTCAACCACAAGGAAGAACTTCGGGTTGATTCGGCTAAAGAGAGTAAGGAATACGTGCTCCAGTTCCCGCTGGCTTCCATCACAGCCCCTGTACTCATCGACAACATCTTCTACGATTTCGACAAGGCAACCCTTACCGAAGCCAGTACAACAGCCCTCGACCAGCTGGTAACGCTGCTGAAAGAGAACCCGCACGTTACCATCGAACTCAGCGCCCATTGCGACTACAAGGGAAACAGCGAATATAACAAACATCTGTCTCAGCGCCGCGCCCAATCGGTAGTAGACTATCTGATAAAACACGGCATAGAGAAAGAGCGCCTCACCCCTGTGGGCTACGGCAAGGAGAAGCCGAAGAATGTGCGCAAGAAACTTACCGAGAAGTATCCTTGGCTCAAGGAAGGCGATGTGCTCAGCGAAGAATTTATCCTGAAGCAGAGCAAGGAGCATCAGGAAATCTGCAACCAGCTGAACCGCCGAACCGAGTTCAAAGTGCTACGCACTACCTATAAATTGTTTTAGAAACCGATATCATAAGCATAGGTGCTCTACTGAAAAAGTAGCAGCACCTATTTGTTTTTCTATATTCAGCAATATTAAATCTTCGTTCAAAGACATTGAATGTCCGTTCAAAGTCATTGAATGTCCGTTCAAAGACACTGAACGGACATTCAAAAGCTTTGAACGGAGATTTCAAGAGCATAAAGATGATATTTATAGTAATAAAAAACTCTTTCTATTAGCACTAAAAACTATTCTGCTAATAGAAAGAGTTGATCATTCATACAATTGATATCAGGGAAGAAGCCTACTGACGCGCATCAGCCAGTTCATTATATCCCCAAACCATGATGAGGACAACGATGCCAGCCAGCACCATCAGGAGATTCTGAGAGTGGGCGATGGAATCTGCCACATGCGTAAGGGCACGCGAACCGGAAAGGAGGAAATCTATCTTCATAGAGAAAAGCCAGCCCTGTATCTGCTCCCAGCCCTGGCAGACTACGGCAATGATGATGCCGGCTGCCACACAGGCTGCCGTCCATAAATGTTCCAGGCGCTGGCGCTTAACCAGCGACTTCTCTGTTTCTGTTTCGGGTAAAGCCGGCAATGCCTGCATCACCCTATCGGAGAATCCGTCATTAGGAATCTCTGACATCTGGCTATCGGCAAAGAACATCTTCAAGAGTTCTTCATCCTGAGGGTTCAATGGTTCCTCTTTCATGCTTTCCAACTTCTTATCATTTATCTTATCGGTCATAACCATTCTGTTTTAAGTAACTTGCAAGTTTCTGTTTTCCTCGAGAGAGATGCGACTTGATGGTGCCTTGCACCATTCCCGTCACCTCTGCAATCTTATCTATAGAGAGTCCATCCATCAGCTGCAGCGTGATGCATGTACGTTCATTTTCATTCAATATCTGTAATGCCTTGAGCAAATCCATCTTCAATCCGGCATGGGCGCCCTGTGCATTCTTACTGGAAACGGCAGGCGTATCGATGTCCTGCGTCTCCTTATGACTGCGGGTATAATCATACCATACATTATAGGCGATGCGGTAGAGCCAGGTGGAGAAAGAGGCTGTACCCCTGAAACCGGACAGATGGGTATAAGCCTTGACAAAAGTATCCTGAGCCAAGTCGTCACTCAGCTGCGCATCCCCCAGCGTCTGCCGCAGGAAGAACCCACGAATGGGTGACTGATACTTCCTGACCAGCAGGTCGAACGACTTGCGGTCATGAAGCATCACCACCTTCGTGACGAGAGAGATATCGGATAACTTTTCCACCTTATATATATATTAACTAATAATTGTTGTTCTTTTCCTTGTGACTTCCCCTTCTATTGAGAAGCCATGATATATTGAATGTCGGCTGCTAGATCGGAGTTCCATTATATCCCGTGCCCTGATCGCCATGACGGTTCTTCCACCAGTCCTTGATGGCAGGAAGCGAGCCGATAATGGTCTGACCGATGCCATAGAAGAAGACCAGAGCTCCGATGCCAGCCAGGAAATCAGCATCCCACCAGGCAAACATGGCGCACAAGCCGGCTCCCAGGAAGGCATTTCTCAATCCACGCTTTACCAGATACTCATCGCTCTGCTTGTCTATCGGCCGGTCGCTTTCCGGAACATTGATGCCCTTCTCCATCGCCATCTCCGCCAGTTTCATCCGGTCGTTGTGGCGGCGAATCAGATATCTGATAACCAGAAATACGATGATTAGCGGAGCAAAGACAAACAGCAGACCGAAGATGATACAGAAGATGATCATAACAGCCAGCGCTCCGCCACCAAATACCGAACCGATGAAATCGAACGGATCATCATAGTTGTCTAAACTGTATCTAGAATGAACAGACTTATTATCATTCTCATCATAATCATCATAGTTAGCCGAATCTGTACTGGTGGTATCAGAATAAGCCTCCAATGCCTCGTCGTCTTTATCCTTCGAAGCAGATGGCTGTGCGGCAGATGCAGGAGCAGCCTTTGAATCTACCTGTTGGGTAGTTGGATGATAACGATGTTTTGGAGCAGAAGACGCCAAAGACACTTGGGTGGCTCCGATGCTCATAACGAGCGCTAATGCCAATATTGCTTTCTTCATATCATTATTTTTTATTGTTTTACCTTGTTATTTTGAAAAATTTCTGCTTCTTAGACGCATCTCTTCGCGATTTAGTTGCAAAGAAACGAAAAATTTCTTATTTTTGCAAACAAATTAAAGAAAAAGAGACAGAATGAAGACATTACCTGAAGATTTCAGAACATATACGCAGGCACTGATGGGCGAAAAGCTGTATCAGCGTCTGGAGCATGCTATCCTTGAAGAGGAGGCACCAACCAGTATCCGCATCAATCCTTTTAAATGCAAGGATGCTGATGGCGAACCGATTCCATGGTGTCCGGAAACCGGACGTTATCTCTCTACGCGTCCCGGATTCACCTTCGATCCGCTGCTGCATGCCGGCTTATATTATGTACAGGAAGCCTCATCTATGTTTGTTGATATGGCTATCCGACAGTACGTAAAAGAACCGGTGATGATGCTGGATCTCTGTGCTGCCCCTGGCGGAAAGTCGACTGCCGTAAGGGCTGCCTTGCCGGAAGGGAGTCTGCTCTTCAGCAACGAACCGATGCGCACCCGCTCGCAGATTCTAGCCGAAAACGTACAGAAGTTCGGTCATCCGGATATGATTGTTACCAACAACTATCCCCGCGATTACAAGAAATCGAAATTGCAGTTTGATGTGATTCTTACCGATGTTCCCTGCTCCGGCGAAGGAATGTTCCGCAAAGATGAAGGGGCTATCGGCGAATGGAGTACCCAGAATGTGAACAACTGCTGGCAGCTGCAGCGCGAAATCGTATCGGATATCTGGAACTGTCTGAAGCCAGGCGGTATTCTGATTTACTCTACCTGCACCTTCAATGCGCACGAAGATGAGGAGAATGTAAACTGGATATGCGAAGAACTTGGCGCTGAAGTGATGGCACTGGAGGGTGTAGAAGATGCATGGAACATCACCCGCAACCTCACGGGCACCGACTTTCCGGTTTACCGGTTCATTCCTGGCGTTTCGCGAGGCGAAGGTCTGTTTATGGCAATTCTGAAGAAAGAGGGCGAATGGGAAGCCGGCTCACCAGTCAAGGAGAACAGGAAGGATAAGAAGAAGAAAGACAAGAAGGTGGCTAAAGGAAAGGGACCGGAGATTCCGGACGGCTGGCTGAAGGCTGATACGGAATGGATGCCTGCAGAGAGCAACGAGACGGTTTACGCCATTCCGGGCAGATGGAAAGATATCTACGACCAGGCAGAAAAGAACCTGAAGGTGCTGCATGCAGGTGTGAAACTGGGAACATACAAGGGAAAGGGACTTATCCCCGACCAGGCTCTCGCTCTCTCTATGATGCTCAACAAAGATCACTTCCCACAGGTGGAGTTATCCTACGATGATGCCATCCGCTACCTTCGCAAGGAGGCTGTGAATCTGCCTGCCGATACGCCTAAGGGTTATGTACTGGTAACCTACAGACAGGTTCCGATAGGCTGGGAAAAGAACATTGGCAACCGTGCCAACAACCTCTATCCGCAGGAGTGGAAGATCAAGAGCAGCCACGGGACGGGAGAGCTGTTTATAGTTAACAGTTTATAGTTAACAGTTTACAGCAAGAATGAATAATTCAACATTCAACACTCAACATTCAACATTAAAATAAAAAATGCTTAGCATCATCGCCTGTATATCCAAAGTGCATAGAGCTATCGGGTACAAGAACCGGTTGCTCTACGCCATCCCATCGGACATGACCCGATTTCGTATGCTCACAACCGGACATACGATCATCATGGGCAGGAAGACATTTGAGTCGCTACCGAACGGAGCCTTGCCCAACCGCCGCAATATTGTTATCTCGAAGACAAGAGAGCAGATAACAGGGTGCGAAGTATACACCTCTCTGGAAGAAGCGCTGGCAGCAAGGAAAGAAGAGGCTGGAAACAAAGAAGAGGTTGGAAACAAAAAAACGGTTGGAAGCAAAGAAGCTTCAGATGAATGTTTCATCATCGGAGGAGCCAGCATATATGAACAGGCTTTGCCTTTTGCAGACAAGCTTTATCTCACAATCGTTGAAAAGGAGCCTGAACATGCCGATACCTTCTTTCCGGAAATCAATCCGGCAGAATGGGAAGTGACAGAAAAAGAAATGAGGAATGAAAACGGCTTACCGTTCACATTCCTCACCCTTTATAGAAAGCAGTAATCCCGCAGGGAGCTACTGCTTTTTTTCTTTTTATATCTTATTTCTCTGCTGCAGCCTCATCATCAGTTTCCTCTTCATCATCGTTGAAACTCTTGAGATCCTGCATAGAAAGCTGACGGTTGATAGATGCATTGAAAGAGATGATGGTCTCGCTGCGAGACAATCCCAGTGGCTGCAACTTATCGTGGATGATTTCCAGGAGATGGTGGTTGTTCAGCGCGTAAATCTTGATAAACATATCAAAACCACCTGTAGTATAGTGACACTCTACAACCTCAGGAATCTTCTTCAACTCCTCTACAACCTGGTCAAACTTCTCAGGCTCCTTCAGATAGAGTCCCATATAAGCACAAGTTTCGTAACCTATCTTTTCTGGGTCAATGATGAATTGTGAACCCTTGATGATACCAAGATTTGTAAGTTTAGCAACACGCTGATGAATGGCAGCACCGCTCACGTTGCAAGCGCGTGCCACTTCCAAAAATGGAATACGGGCATCCTGAGAAATCAGCTTCAGAATCTGCCTATCTAATGAATCTAAAATTTGTTTTGACATAATACTAATAATTTGCTTGCAAAGATAATACAAAAAATTAATAAAAGCAATTTTTTAAGAGAAAAACATGATAAATTAATATTATTTTCCATTTTCTGTGGCAGAATAACTGATTTTTAGTGCTTTTGCCTGGCGCAAAGCCTGCTTTACGTCGGTTATCACACCCATCTTGGTTTCCTGGTCTGCTTTGATTGATACGGTCATCAGCTTCTGGTCTTCCGGCGACATACGCTTCTTTTCTGCCGAAATGTAATCCATCACTTCGGGAGCCGAAGCAAACTTGTCATTCAACTGAATCTGGGTACCGGTACCATACTTTGCCTGCATCTCTTTGGTTGGCTTACCTATATAAATATGGCTCACCGCTGATTTCTTGGTCAGGCGGGTGAGTTCCTTGCCTTGTGGCAAACGGCAGTCTACCTTCAAGGTAACCTGGCGCATGTGGGTAACAATCATAAAGAAGAACAGTACGGAGAAAATGAGGTCTGGCAGAGAAGATGTATTCAACCCTGGCACTTCATGCGATTTCTTATGAAAATTCATCATTGTTTACCTCCTTTCTGCTGTTCTGTAGCTGTTTCTGTCGAATTTCCTTCCCCTTGCTTTTCTTCTGCATTGGCATCAACACGCTGGTCGGCATGAGTCATTGCGTTGGCATACGACTCTGTGATGCGCTGCGGACAGATGTTGCGCACCTGGTCTTTCTGGTCATTGTTCAAGAGGGCATAATCCCTGTGATATTTCTTCTGGGCTGTTTCGTTGCGTAACTGGCTATATGCTTCCATCAGCTGATTCTGCATCTGGAAATAGAGATTATAGTCGGCATCGCGATCACTCTCGATAGAGATGAGATGTTTCTTGCCCAGGCGGTGTACAAAGCGGATAGTTTCTTCCTTGAGCAGGCTCACCTGCATCGGCTTACCGTTGACCAAAAGCGTATCGCCAGCCGTCAGGCGCAGCGCCATGAGGTTAGCCTTGTCTACCACCGACTGCTGCTGTTCCTTCTTCTGCGGTTCAGGTGAAGGGAGTTGGCGCAACAGTCCCTTATCCACATCCATTGATGTGGTGACAAGGAAGAATATCAACAGCATGAACGAGATGTCGGCTGTAGATGTGGTATTCAGTCCCGGGGTTTCGTGTTGCTTCCTTCTAATCAGCATATTTAATCCTTATTTATAGAATAGAGAGCCTAAAGCACTCTCTTTAGTTTTTCTTTCGAATATAACGTGTGGCACCGAAACAGACGGCACCGATTCCTGCCACCAGCATCAGGAGCGATGTGATGACAAACATATCAGAAAGCTTGAGCCAGAGCCAGTCGGCATAATTCTCGCCATTGATGAGCATCGGAGCAGAACCGCCCAAAAAGAAGGTAAGCAGCAAAACTGCCAAAGTTCCGATCCATGTGATGCGGAAGATGCGACGCACGGGAATGCCATTCACTACAGCCTCCGACTTGCTGCTGCGATAATCTCTGATCATCGAAAAGACTGCCAGACCTGTACCTCCTATCAGGAAGAGCCACATCAGCAGGATGAGCACATCGGTAAAGAGAGGCGCATTAAAGTCGGGGTTCTCTTCGAAAGGCAAATCGTAGCCTACCAAAAAGAACAGACCGAAAACCAGCACCGCCAGTCCTATCATGATATAGAACACCTGCTGCGATATCTTTTCGGCCGACTTCGTCTTCTGCTTTGAAAATTGAAATTTAACCATTTCTCTCTTCGTTTATTTATTCTTGGCAATAATATCCATTAAAGTAACCGCCGACTCCTCCATCTGGCTTGTCAGGTGCTCCACCTTAGAAAGGATGTAGTTATAGAAAACCTGAAGAATGAGGGCTACGATGATACCGAAGATAGTAGTGATGAGCGCCACTTTCATACCCGAAGCAACGATAGTAGGACTGATATCGCCCGCCTGCTGAATCTGGTCGAACGACATGACCATACCAATCACGGTTCCGAGGAATCCGAGCGATGGCGCCATAGCGATAAAGAGTTTGATCCAGGAGCATCCCTTCTCCAGGTTAGTCGCCTGAACGGTACCATATCCGCTTACCGAGCGCTCGATGTCATCAAGACTCTCGCTGATATGCATCAAACCCTGGTAGCAGATAGAAGCCACCGGTCCGCGGGTATTCCGGCAGAGCGTCTTAGCCCCTTCCACATCTCCCGCCGACACCTTCTGGTCGATATCCTGCATCAACTTCTTGGCGTTGATTTCAGAGAGACTCAGATAGATGATGCGCTCGATACAGAAAGCCATACCCACGATGAGGGCGATGGCAACGAGAGACATAAATCCCGCATTACCCTCTATAAACTTTGTCTTAAGAGCTTGATGAAATCCCATGCTCTCTTCTTGAGCCATCATAGGCAGAGAACACATCCATGTGAAAACCAATATTGCAAAACGTGCAATAGCTGTATTTTTCTTCATATACCTTATTATATATATATAAAAGCGGAAAGAGGGGGATTCGAACCCCCGAACCGGTTTTGCCGGTTACACGCTTTCCAGGCGTGCCTCTTCAGCCACTCGAGCACCTTTCCATATTCCGAAGAACTCTTCTTCATCGCCGCAACATGCTGCTGCAACAATTTCGAAGTGCAAAATTATTGCTTTTCCTCCGAAATACCATAACTTTCATTGTTTTTTTATGTTTATTTAAGGAGTTTTGAACGCTTGCGTCCTATACTTGCGATACGGATAACGGAAAAACCCGCTCTGCATTGAGGTTGGTCTGTCGGGCAAACTCCTCTTCGCTTATGCCATAAGCCTTGGCGAGCGTCTTCATCACTTCTACCACGAAAGCACTCTCGTTACGCTTGCCACGATAAGGAACAGGCGCCATATACGGACTGTCGGTCTCCAGAACGATGCGATCCAGAGGAACTACAGCAGGGAGGTCTTCACGCAGATGGCTGCTCTTGAAGGTAGATACGCCACCGACGCCCAATACAAACTTATCGAAGGAGAGGAGTTCTTCTGCTTCCTTCTGATTGCCCGTAAAGCAATGGAAGACGCCACCCGGCAGTTCTTTCTCATACTTTCTGAGCAGATGTACCATCTCGTTCTGCGCCTTGCGGCAATGAATCATCAGCGGGAGCTGGGTTTCTACCGACCATTTTACCTGTTCCTCGAAAGCCTCGAGCTGCTCGTTTTCGAACTCACGGCTCCAGTAATAATCAAGTCCTACCTCTCCGATAGCAATCAAGTCTGAAAACTGAGGAGAACCACCCTCCTGACAGGCATTACCGGTCATGCGATGCTCCTCCAGTATCTTCCGGAGTTCAGCCAGCTGTTCCTTCCAGTCAGCCTTCACCTCTTCAGGATGCAGACCAATCATCGGATAAGCATAGCCCGGATATTCCTTGCTCAATGCCAGGACCGCGTGTGTGGTCTTCACATCGATGGCAGGCAAGAACACCTTGCCTACCCCCGCTTCCTTGGCACGGGCGAAAGCCTCCGCCCTATCCTCATCAAACTCCTCCGCATCGAAATGCGTATGTGTATCTATTACTTTGAACATTGCCCTATCAACTGTCAACTATAAACTATTAACTATCAACTAGTACTGTCGCTTCATCATTTTCTGAGCATACTTTGCCAATTCCTCCTTACGCTCAGCAGGCACATTCACGGCATCCAGATACTTCTTGCTCTGCTCGAAATAATAAGCAATCTTATCCTGCGCCATTTTGTCGATACCTATCTCGTTGTATAGACGGGTAACGGCAGCCACCTTCTCCTTGCGATCGAACTCCTTGGCATCAACCCACTTCTGCAGTTCTGCACGCTGAGCGTCGTTGGCATGGTTGAAGGCATTGATGAGCATATAAGTCTTCTTGTTAGATGTGATATCGCCACCAATCTCCTTACCGAACACCTTGGTATCGCCGTAAACATCGAGGTAATCATCCTGCAACTGGAACGCCAATCCTATCTGCTCGCCAAACTTATACAGGTTCTCTGCATCCTCATCAGAAGCATCGGCAAGGATAGCACCCATCTTCAGGGCACAAGCCAGGAGAACGCTGGTCTTGAGGCGAATCATCTCGATATATTCCTCCTCCTTCACATCGTTACGGTTTTCAAACTCCATATCAAACTGCTGACCTTCACCAATTTCAAGGGCAGTAGTCGTAAAGAGTTTCAACACCTTGGCAAGATGCTTTTCATCACATTGAGCCATACGCTCATAAGCCAGAACGAGCATGCTGTCGCCCGAAAGGATTGCCGTATTGGCATCCCATTTCTTATGAACCGTTTCATGACCGCGACGCAAATCAGCATTGTCCATCAGGTCATCATGCAGCAAAGTATAGTTATGATAAGTTTCCAGGGCAACGGCATTCATCAGAATCTTCTCAGGATTGTCCTTGAAAAGATTGTAGCCCAGAAGCATGAGCGTAGGACGAATACGCTTGCCACCCATAGAAAGTACGTATCTGATAGGCTCATAAAGAGACTTTGGCTTTCTTTCGTAAGGCAAATTAGCCAGAAACTCATTTACCATGCTTAAAATTTCATCTGCTGTCTTCATAATAATGTATAATTTATAATGTATAATTTACAATGAATAATTTATAGCTGGAATACTACCGGGATGGCAATCATCGTGCGACAGACCTTGCCTTTATCGATGCCCGGTTTCCACTTCGGCATCATCTTCATCACTCTCAAAGCCTCGTTGTCGAGCAATGGATCTACCGAAGTGCTTACCTTGATATTGGCAACACTACCATCCTTGTTTACGATAAAGGAAACCACTACGGTACCCTGAATCTTACTCTTCTGGGCAGCCACAGGGTACTTCAGGTTCTTGGTAAGCCACTGCATGAAGGCAGACCAGCCACCAGGAAACTGCGGTATTTTCTGCACGACGGTCAGTTTGATAGGAGCCTCAGCTCCCGGATTCTCAATCGGAGTTTCAGGAACCGCTTCCTTTACCTCAGCTCCATTCACTACACCCGAGCCGTCGCCGATAACCAGTTCGCTGGTTGTAGAACTGATTTTCTGCGGTGCCTTCTGAGTCTGTTGCTCGGCAGCCTTCACTTCCTGGGTAATTGACTTAGAAGCAGGAGCCGAAACAGCCTCTGCACTCACCATATCTTTCTGGTCGGGACGAGCCGACATTTCCAGATCCTGTGAGAGATCTTCCATCGATTCCGACAAGTCATCATCTCCCTGCGGACCTCTCTGATATTGGAGTCCTACGAAGATGAAAGTAAAAGCCAGCAGCAACCCCAGCAGGAAAAATGTAACCCGCTTATCTTCCAGTTGTGCGCTATTTGATTTCTTAATTTCCACAATAAAAACCGTTTAAAATCGTTATTTCCTACGAAAACATTGCAAAATTACTTCTTATTATTGAAAAAAGCAGTATCTTTGCCAAAGAATTAGAAAATTTAAATGAAAAAATATGTAATTTCCGCAATATTGACGCTTTTTGCGACAATTATTGATGCTCAAGAGAGCCAAACGGGGTATAATTTCCTTCGCTTGCCGGTGAGTGCTCACGCAGCTGCTCTGGGTGGCGACAACATCACCTTGATAGAAGATGATGAGGCACTCATATTCCATAATCCGGCTCTCCTGTCATCAGTAAACGACAAGACGGTCAATCTCAATTATATGAACTATATGTCGGGGGTGAATACTGCCTCGGCTAGTTTCAACCGTACTGTCAACGACAAGGCATCGTGGGCTGTTTCGGCTCAGCTTGTTGACTACGGCAAGATGAAAGAGACGGACGAGAACAACATCCAGATGGGTGAGTTCTCGGCAAAGGATATTGCCGTTGCGGGTTACTTCTCTTATATGCTCGGTGAGAAATTCGCAGGTGGTATTGCTGCCAAATTCATCACTTCGTATATTGGCGATTACAATTCTATCGCTGTGGGAGTGGATTTGGGCATCAACTATTACGACCCGGAAACGGAATGGTCGGTTTCTTGCGTGGCAAAGAATCTGGGTGGACAGCTGAAAGCTTACGACAATGAATATGAGAAGATGCCTATCGACCTGCAGTTGGGTGTGACGAAACGCTTCGCCAACGCACCGTTCAGGGTATCAGCCACACTGGTCAACCTGAACCATTGGGACAGCAGTCTTCGTGATCATGCCGTAGTAGGTGCCGACATTCTGCTTTCGGAGAGCCTGTGGATAGGTGCCGGCTACAACTTCCGGAGAGCCAACGAGATGAAAATCAGCACCTCAGAAGATGAGGAAAGCAGTCATGGAGCCGGTTTCTCAGTGGGTGGCGGTATCAACCTGGAGCGCTTCCATCTGAACGTTGCCTACGGCAAATATCACGTCAGTAGCAGCAGCCTCATGCTGAACGTAAGTTACAGATTATAAATTCTACATGATAAATTATACATTAAAGTTAGTTCGAAATTATGAAGAAAATAACAATAGCAATAGACGGATACTCTTCTTGCGGTAAGAGTACGATGGCAAAGGATCTTGCCAAGGAAATAGGTTATGTATATGTAGATACGGGCGCCATGTACCGCTCGGTAACTCTCTATGCGCTGCGTCATCAGCTCTTCGAAGCAGATGGAGCCGTAAAGACTGAAGAACTGCAGAAGGAGATGAAGAACATCAGCATCTCATTCAAGTTTAATGAAACAACCGGTCGCCCAGACTGCTATCTGAACGGCGAACTGGTAGAAAAGGAAATCCGTTCGTTAGATGTTTCCAACCACGTTAGTCCGATTGCCGCCGTTCCTTTCGTCAGAGAGGCGCTGGTAGAGCAGCAGCAGAAGATGGGCGAAGACAAGGGCATCGTGATGGATGGTCGCGATATAGGTACCACCGTGTTCCCTAATGCCGAACTGAAGATTTTCGTTACAGCCAGCTCACAGGTGAGAGCACAGCGCCGTTTCGATGAACTGAAGGAGAAAGGAATGCCAGCCGACTTCGATGCGATTCTGAAGAATGTAGAGGAACGCGACTATATCGATACCCACCGCGAGACTTCCCCACTCAGAAAGGCTGATGATGCCATCACGCTCGACAACAGCAACATGACCATTCCTGAACAGAAGGCATGGCTGATGGAACAATATCAAAAAGCAATAGCAGAATAAGCTACAGAAAAGAGACTGCCGGGTTATTTGTGCAAAAATACGTTAAATATACCACTTTTACCGATAAATTTATTTTATTCGATGAAAAAGATTTGGAAAAAAAACTTCAATTTAGTATCTTTGCAATCATATTAACAAGGTAGTAATGATATAGATTATAAATTTTGAGTTAATTACTGTTTTTTGAAGGTGATAGGTCTTCGGGAGAAGATTTATCACCTGTTTTATTTTCAGACAGTATATAAAAGATGCCCCCTTGCTACCGCAAAACGCGGTAGCAAGGGGGTTAACTAATTAATACCCAGCACTTTAAGCTTTCCAATCAACGATAAAACTATCCTCTACCCATATACGGTGAAACACCGTATCAAGTATATCAAGTTACTGATAATCAACTCTTTAACTCTCACTATAAGAGAGCAGAACTATCCTTGATAATCTTCTCCCTGCATTCTTCCATCAGCCACTTCGGCGTACTGGTAGCACCACAGATACCTACCGTTTCCACATCCTTGAACCAGTTCATATCTATCTCGTCGGCACTTTCTATCTGGTAGCTGTTGGCATTCACGCTCTTGCATTCCTTGAAAAGTACCTTACCGTTCGAACTCTTTCTGCCACTCACAAAGAGGATGACATCATGCTTGCTGGCAAAGGCAGCGATGTTAGGCATGCGGTTAGCCACCTGACGGCAGATGGTATCGAAACTCTTGAAGACAGCGCCCTCAACAATATGCTCCTGGCAGTATTCGATGATGCGGTGGAACTCATCGAGACTCTTGGTAGTCTGGGAGTAAAGATAGATATCTTTAGAGAAATCCAGCTGACCGCTTTCCTTCAGCTGCTTCACATCCTCAAACTTCTCTACCACGATGGCATGACTCTCCGTCTGCCCCACCAGTCCGAGCACCTCAGCATGGCCGTTCTTGCCGAAAATCACGATCTGTGCCTCCGGATTGTTGACATACTGCTTCTTGATGCGGCGCTGCAACTGGAGCACCACAGGACAGGTAGCATCGATGATTTCGATGTTGTTTCGCTCGGCAAGGGCATAAGTTTCAGGCGGTTCACCATGAGCACGGAGCAAGACCTTTACGCCCTGCAGTTCCTCCATCTGCTCATGGTCTATCGTGATGAGTCCCGCTTCATGCAGGCGCTCCACCTCCATACCGTTATGCACAATATCGCCCAGGCAGTAAAGTTTACCGCCCTTAGCCAACTCCTCTTCAGCTTTCTTGATGGCAGTGGTTACGCCAAAGCAGAACCCACTGCCGTTATCTATTTCTATCTGCACGATATTCGTTTTTAATTCATTGTACATTAATCTTCACCACCACCTTAGCATGTTCAGGGTCATTCGTAATCATGAGGATACGAGGGTGTCTGACACGCGATTTCTTCAAGTCGGCAGCCACAGCCGTCACCTTCATCTTAACGGTCTCTCCTGGCTGAATCTTACTCTTCTTCAGGTTCACCTGCAAGCCCATCGTAAACATCTGCATGCTGCGGATATCCAGTTCCGACTTACCCTTATTGGTAATCAGAATCTCACCCTTCAGTTTCTTCTTTCCTTTGAAACTACCCAGATTGAGATCGGTGGCAGACATCTCTATCTTCGGAGCCAGTGCCTTCCTGGCTGGAGTCATGTTCTCGAAACCAGGAAGAAGAACGGCTGATACCACGATTTCCTTCTCAGGCGCAATCTTATCGCCAGGACGTTCACCGAGATAAACCGATGTCTGGTTCAAGCCCAGATCACGCAGTTTCTTGGAATCCAGCACGAAACTGATTTCGGCAGAATGACGCGGAGCTACCTTGGAAGGCGATACGAAAGCATGAAGATAGGATGGCAGATGCATCACTACCGGCTCCAGTAATTCGTCGGTAGGATTGAAGATATGGATGCGCTGAACCGGACGGTCGCCACGGTTCACGTCATCAAACTCCACCTCCTGGGCATCACTCTTGATGACACCCAGCATCTCATCGTAAGAACCAGCGAAATCTACTACGCTGCCCACTACCTTTCCCCTCATAGAGAGGATGAACGGCTCTTCATCCGCATTGGTATAGAGGCAAACCTGCTTGGTGAAAGTACCCATCTGCTTGGCATCGTATACCGCCTTGATGACGAAACTTTCGCCGGCAGCAATGCTCGTCTTCGGATAATCTACCTCCGTACAGCCGCAACTTTTCAATACATTGTTGATAACCAACGGCTTGTGCCCGTCATTCTTCAGCACGAATTCGGCAGTTACAGGCTTGCGGAATACCACCTGTCCGCAGTCTACCACCTCGTGCTGGGTTGTAATCTTCTGTGCTGATGCAGGCAGCGCCAACAGCGCTGAGAGCATCCATATATTCATCCGTTTCATACTATTCTATTTTAAATTATCAATCTATAAACTATAAACTATTAATTGTTAACTCTCAACTCATAAGTCTCTGTGCGGCCACCAAATTCCGGACTGTAGGTACACTCAGCGGTGCAAGTTCCGCTCTGATAGTCGCCCTTTCTATCCACGTAATACTCCATTTCTACGATGTGCTTACCTTTAGATAAACGATCGAAATAGAAATTTGTTGCATGATCTCTTGGAGAAACATAGCAGCCTATGCCCCACTGATAACCGCTCTTCTGGTTAACCGGTTCCAGACATGCCGCACGCTTATCCGTAATCTGCACAAAGTCGTAGTCGCGGTCGGCGGTGATGATGAGCGTTACCTTCACCTTCTCGCCTACCTTCGCCTGCGCCTTGCCCTTGCCCTCAGATTCGGCAGGAACGATGACACGGCGCACCTTGATGCCCGACTCCATGGAACCGATTTCGCTGATTGGCTGCTTGAACTCTGCATAGACAGCACCCCAACTGGTATAATCGCTCTTCTTGTCGATGCTCAGTTTAGATGCCTTGCCCGTCTTTTCGGTCTTCACATAGCCCAAAGTAGTGGAATCCTGCGGCATCGGCAGCAGCTTGCCATCCAGTTTCAGCACGGCATTCTCAGCCTTTCTGCTCCAGTTGCTCTCATTGCCTTTCATAAAGGCGTAGACAGCATCCACGGTGTTCACTGGCGTATCCCAAACCTGGGTACGTTTCGACATCAGGAGCCAGCGCTGCAGTTCCTCGATGGTCTGCTTGTCGTTCGGTTTCAGCATCTGCAGAGCCTCTATCACAGATACCTGGGTAGGAATCTTATAGTTTCTCCAGCTATAGAGTGCCTTGCGGGTATCGTAGTAGCGGCCCATCTCTTCGCGGTAAACGGCATATTCGTTCACGCTCTGCAGATATTCGCCTGCCTTCTCGCGGTAAGCGGCATTCTGCTGGCTGTTTCTGGCGAGTACCACGGCAGCACGCGCCTTGCCATAGATGGAGAAATCACCCGTCATCTTCGACATCTTTTCCAGGAGATAAGCCTTGTCAGCTTCCAGATTCTGCTTCATCTTTCTGCCATCCATCGAAAGGATGTAGAGATAATGCAGCGCCTGTTCGCTAGGACTCACCTTCTGCTTTTTCTTCTCCTGTTTCTTCATTTCTCTTACTTCCTGTGCTGTCTGCCAAGAGAGATAATCGATGGCGGAAGTCAGCATCCGGGCGGTTGATTTCTGCACACCTGCGATGGCATTCAATCGAACCATCATTTCGGCTACCGATGTAGTCATATACCGGCTGCCCTTCATGCCTTTCCACCAGGAGAAGGAACCGTTAGGGTTCTGCAACTTCTTCAGCTTCTCCACCTGATTCTGCAGACGGATGCTCTCCTGAGAGAGATTCTTCTGAGAATGATTATCCAAAGAGAGAGTCTTCTGGATATGGGTGGTGATGGTATTGGCATAGATGGCAGACATCAGCGAGATGGCGTTCTCCTCATCCGGATTGCTGATGGCAGGCAGCGCCTTCACCATGAGCCAACTTGGGTTATTGGTGTACTCGATGGTTACCTTTGCCTCTTCAGCGCCCTTCGCCTGCTTGCCCTCCTTGTTCAGGAAGAGTTTGCTCAGGTCGAAGTTCTGCTCACCCTTCTGATGCAGGGTGATAGGCAGGGTGTTCACCACGAGTTCACGGTTGCTCAAAACCGGCAGATAGTGCTGTTCACCATCGCTATAGCCATTACCGGCAGCCACCACCTTATTAATATATATGCCTTCTTTCAGCCCCTGGACATCAAAGGAGATGGTAGCAGAGCCCTCGGCATCGATGCTGTAGTTCTGCGTCTTCTGCCAAACCACCTTGTTGGTCTCCGGGTCGAGAATCTGCATACGGGCGTTGCCGCTCACCTTCTTGTCGGAAGTATTGAAGAGTTTCACCACGATAGTTGCCTTATCGCCCTCACGCAGGAAGCGAGGCATGTTAGGCTGCACCATCACGGTCTTCTGAGCCACAGCCTCATCCACCAGCAAACCGTTGCGCATCTCCTTGTCATGAGCCAGGCCCATGAACTTCCAGGTAGTCACGCTCTCCGGCAGGGTAAATCTGATGGCTACGTTACCATTGTTGTCGCTCTCCAAGGCAGGATAGAAGAAAGCGGTCTCGTTCATGTTCTCACGCACCTGCACCTTGTCGAGGAATTGTCCTGCATCTGGACCTGAACCGCCGACAAACTGCGGCATCTCCTCTACTACATCAAAAACCTTGTTGGCAGATGGAGCAGCCGCTCCGACACGGGTCATTTTAGAGCCGCGAATCCTGATGACTTTCGCTTCTTCTCGAACCAGCTCGTCTTTTTGTATACGAACAGACTCAACGGTTCCGCCAGAAGAACGTTCCAACTTGCTCAGTTCCACCGCTTGCATATAAGCATAATAACTAAAGTATTTGCCATCAAACTTATCCACATCCAATTGCTTCTCGTCATAATACTTGGTAAGATAAGCGCCATTCAAGCAAAATGAACGGAAAGTGAGGTTGTGCTTCCAGTAGCAGTTTGGCAAACTCTGATAGAAGCCCAGGGAGAAATTCCAGGAATGCGGGGCTATCTGGTCGAGCGACTTGTCATAGAGTACGCTCATCAGCTGCGCCTTGGCTAGCTTGCCGTCAGGGGTGGTAATCCTCAGCGTCCACTCCTCCTTCTGTCCAGGGGTCAGACGGTTGCGGAAGGTCTTCCAGGCGATGTTCAGTTTCTTCTCAGGCAAAGGACAGGCGATGCTCATCATTCGGGTATAGCACTTACCTTGCTTCACGAAACTATAGTTCAGTACGATGCCCGACGCATATTCCTCCTTGTAGGTGAAAGGCAGAGTCACGATGCTGTCGCCCAACTCCCAGGCGCCCTTCTCCAGCAGTTTGTTGCCGGCGATGATGGAATATACGATGTGCGCTCCGTTCTCCGAAGAGCCCACCTGGATATAGACTGGCTTGCCATCACGAGGAAAGGTCTTCGCCGTCTGGTAATACCATTCGGTGGTTGGCTCCACCGGATGGGTATCCTTCATGCTGAAAAGGGTGAACTTCTGCTGCAGAGTATCCTGTCCGCAGATTGCCTCCATCTCATGCACACCTGATGGCAACACAGCCATAGAAACCGGCGCATTCGCCTCGGCATCCTTCCATTCGCCCTTATCAATGCGATATTTCAACCTGCTCGAAATCGGCATACCACTGGCATTGCGGTAAGCGAAGGTCACCGTCTTCAGACTGTCTGCCTCGATACGCTTAGGAAGATTCACTGAGAGGATGGTTGGCTTTGTGCCCAGAGGCAGACTCATCACACCCTCGTGGCTCTCGCCACTGATGTCGGTGACGATGGCAGAGACCTCGAAGTTGAAGAAACGGGCCTTGCGCATGAAGTCGCTCATATCAGCCTCGTCTTTTCCTGACAAGGAAGCCTCCAGCGGAATCTCTACATCGAAGGTTCCGTCCTCACGAGTCACACAACTGTCTGTCTTCACCAACTGTCCGGCAGAGCCTGCGCCCCACCACCAAAGCTGGTTTCGGCGAGTCACCTGATACTCTACCTTGGCTCCCTGCACCGGCACACCGGCATAGGTCTTGGCTGAAGCCTTCACCACCACGGTATCGCCCCAGTTATATTTCTCGTTCACCTTCGGGAAGGTAATCTCGAAGGTAGGACGCTTGTATTCCTCCACTCTTACATATTCTGTTGCCTGACCATTCACGGAGATGGAATACAGTCCCGTCGGTCCCTCCTTCGGCAATTCGAAATCTACAGATGCCGTACCGTATTCATCGGTCGTAGCCTTCTGCTCAGCCACCTGCTTCCAGTTGGCATCCCTCAGGATAAACTTCAGTTCCATGCTCTTGCCCGGCACGCTGGCATCCAAGCCTTTCTTCACGACATGAGAAACGGCGGTAGCATGCACCCTCTGTCCCGGACGATAGATGCAGCGGTCGGTAAACAGCTGATGTTCAATCTTATCATCCTTCTTCTCGTAATAGCGGTCACGAGAAAGATAGATGTATTTGGCAGGCGTAAACTTATCGGTGTTGGTGGAAATCAAGATGTTTCCATCCACATTCTTAAAGTAAGCCTCTCCGTTCTCATCGGTCGTCAAGCGGGCATGAACCAGTCGCTTATACTTGTCCATCTTCACATCATAATCCTTTTCATAGAGTTCAATCTTAGCCCCGGCGATAGGCTGGCCATCAGTAGCATTCACCACTACATAGCGATGCTTATCATCAGGCAACTGCTGAATCATCACCGCCAGATTGCTCACATAGAAGAGCTGTCGCTGCGGAGCGATGCCGGTATTATCCGAAGTCACCTCCATCAGATAGGCACCCAGCGGCAGATTGCCACCGATTTCGATGGAATCCTTCACCTCTTGATAATCCGGACGACCATAGTAATTCCTGCTGTAATCCTTCTGATGCAGCTTCGTAGTCTTCTTCAGGAGCATCTTATAGGTAGCCTCATCCTGCGCATTATAATCGTTATCTGCCGTAATATTGAGGCGGGAGATGCTGATTTTCAGGTTCTGGAGATTGCGCACGTTCAGATGCAGCCACGCCTTCTCCCCAGGGCGCAATACCTGCGGCATATCCTGCACCCGGAACATCGGTTCGGTGAGTCGCTTCTGCGCATTTCTCAGTTCGTTCATTCTCGACCAACCGCCCCAGCGGCTCAGCGCATAGTTGATATAGTTGAGCTTATCCTGTGGCTTGGCATCGGTAGCCCCCTCCATGAAGCGGAAGTGCTCCACGGCAAGTTCGCCTGCCTCCGGAATGTCCTGATAAACCTGGATGAGCGAATCGATGGTCTGCAGATACTTCGACTTCTTCACCTCTCTCACGTCGTCCTGGCGGTATTTCTCGATGAGCTTATAGGCACAGAGACAAGCCGCGCCCCTATTTCCCACCTTATTATAATAGGTGTACAGCTGCAGATACGCCTCCTTGCTGTCTGCCTCGAATCCGATGAGATGCAGCAGATCGTTGTTAAAGGAACTGCCATCCACGCCCTTCAGCGTCAATGGTACATAGTCAGCAGAAGCATGCTTGGCAAGGAGTTCAGGCTGTTCCAGAGCCTTCTTGAAGTACTCCTCGCTCTTCTTTAAGTTCACCTCCCGCTGGCTCTGATAGTAAGAAGCATCCTCCCTCTGTTCCTGGGTAGCATCATCTACCTCTATACCGATAAGATTATCACGGTATACCCTGCCCAGCACAGCATATCTCACCGCCTTCAATGCCGGGTCCTTCACCTTCAGCACCTCAGCTTCCATCCGCTTTACGTTCGGCGTCAGCGAATCAGCAGAAATCTCTTTCCAGAGTATCATCTGTCTTGTCTCAGCCGCCAGCAGCTGTCCGTAGTCTTTAGCCGCAGAAGCCCTGGCGATGATTTTCTTCATCACCGCGATTTCGCTCTTAGGCTGGTCCTTCTGAGCATTGATTTCAGCTTGCTTCCACAAGTTGTCGTATGTCTGAGCCGCTACCTGCATCGTAGCAAAGAGGGCTATCAGAAGTGATAAAATGTTTCTTTTCATAAGCCAACTGTATAAAATGTTAATAGAATGATGATAATCATCAAACTTTTCATTGCAAAAATACAAAAAAAAACTGTTTTCTAACCCCGAAACTGAAACTTTTTACTATCTTTGCACGAAAATAATATATTTTACCTAGAAATAAACATTAAAAAAACAATGGCAGAAAAAAAGTATGGTCATTTTGATGACGCCAATCGCGAATACGTGATTACTGACCCAAAGACCCCATGGCCTTGGATCAATTATTTGGGTAACGAGGATTTCTTCTCGCTCATCTCAAACACAGCAGGTGGTTATTCTTTCTACAAGGATGCCAAGTTCCGTCGCATCACCCGTTATCGCTACAATGGTGTGCCGATGGATAACGGCGGTCGCTATTTCTATATCAAAGATGGCGATACCGTATGGAACCCGGGATGGAAACCTTGCAAGACACCGCTCGACAGCTACGAGTGCCGCCACGGCATGAACTATACTCGCATCACGGGCAGCAAGAACGGCGTAGAGGCGAGTGTACTCTTCTTCGTACCGCTCCATACATGGGCTGAGGTGCAGAAGATGACGCTGAAGAACCAGACTAAGGAGGTTAAGACCCTCAAGGTGTTCTCCTTTGCAGAGTGGTGCCTCTGGAATGCTGCTACCGACATGGAGAACTTCCAGCGCAACTTCTCTACGGGCGAGGTGGAGGTAGAGGGTTCTACCATCTATCACAAGACCGAATACCGCGAACGCCGCAACCACTATGCTTTCTACACCGTCAATACCGAGATTCAGGGCTACGATACCGACCGCGAGAGCTTCATCGGACTCTACAACGAGTTTGCCGAGCCTGAGGCTGTGATGGAAGGCAAGCCACGCAACAGCTTTGCCCACGGCTGGAGCCCTATCGCATCTCATTATATCGAGGTTACCCTGCAGCCAGGCGAGAGCCGCGACCTCATCTTCCTACTGGGCTATGTGGAGAACGAACAGGACAAGAAGTTCAGCGCCAAGAAGGTAATCAACAAGGAGAAGGCTCATCAGCTTATCGCCAAGTTTGATACCACCGAAAAGGTGGATGCTGCCTTCGCAGAACTCAACCAATACTGGGATAACCTGCTGAACATCTTCACCGTGAAGAGCGGCAACGACAAGTTAGACCGCATGGTGAACATCTGGAACCAGTATCAGTGCATGATCACCTTCTGCATGTCGCGTTCGGCTAGTTTCTTCGAGAGCGGCATCGGTCGAGGCATGGGCTTCCGCGATTCCAACCAGGACCTCGTAGGTTTCGTTCATCAGATACCTACCCGTGCCCGCCAGCGCATCATCGATATCGCCAGCACCCAGTTCCCTGACGGTGGCTGCTACCACCAGTACCAGCCACTCACCAAACGCGGCAACAACGATATCGGTGGCGGTTTCAACGACGACCCTTGCTGGCTCATCTTCGGTACCGTAGCCTATATCAAGGAGACGGGCGACTTCTCTATCCTCGCTGAGCAGGTGCCTTTCGACAACCAACCAGGCACAGAAGTAAGCCTCTTCGAGCACCTCAAGATTTCGATGAACCATGTTATCAACAACCTGGGTCCACACAAGTTGCCACTCATCGGAAGAGCCGACTGGAACGACTGTCTGAACCTGAACTGCTTCTCCTGGGACCCTAACGAGAGTTTCCAAACCACCGAAAACAAGGGCGAAGGAAGCAAGGCAGAGAGTCTGATGATAGCCGGTCTGTTCGTAGTTACCGGCAAGGATTATGTGGCTCTGTGCAAGCAGCTTGCCAAGGAAGCTATGGAAAGCAAGGAGGGCGAAATAGCCGGTCTTGCAGAGGAAGATTATTTGACAGAAGCCGAGCGCATGCAGCAGGCTGTAGATGAGATGAACGAGGCTGTGAAGCAGCATGGATGGGACGGTGAATGGTTCCTCCGCGCTTACGATTTCTTCGGCAACAAGATTGGTAGTGATGAGAACGAGGAAGGCAAAATCTTCATAGAGAGCCAGGGCTGGTGTACGATGGCTGGTATCGGTCTGGAAGAAGGACTCTGCGATAAAGCACTGGATAGCAGCAAGAAACGACTGGAATGCGAGCACGGACTGGTGCTGAACAACCCAGCCTACACCACCTATCATGTAGAAATGGGTGAGATTTC
>OLGM01000521.1_pt1 | contig 23916 bp, 20 predicted proteins | sample 1606001 | NCBI WGS metagenome assembly OLGM01 (sample SAMN03283294) | human gut metagenome | biome: human-associated habitat; material: feces | host: Homo sapiens | place: Peru | collected 2012
CTCCTCTTGTAAGGCCCATGGTATCTGTGCATATTCCATAAATAAGTGCTGTCGCAACTCTCTTATCAATAGGAATATTATTGTCCATATAATATTCAGCTATTATAGTGGAACACGCACCAAGCTCAGGTCTTACATCAGCATACCTGTAAGAATCAAGGGAATTCTCAAACGTAGGATGATGGTCAATACATATAATCTCATCACCCTTGGTAGTGATAATATTACTATTGCCCTTCTGTGAATCCACAAGGATAACCTCATCATTCCGGTTGATATCCTTCAATTCTTCAATATTAATCATCTTGATGCCAAGACTGTTCACAAGTTCATTCGTGCTGTATCTCTCAATCTGTCCTCTGTAACAGATTGATGAAATAATTCCATATTTTTCTAACAGAACTGAGAGTCCGAATGCTGATGCAATGGCATCCGCATCAGGGAAATTATGTGTCTGTATATACACATGCTTACTTGTAATATTCTCAATTATGTTGCAAAATTTACTCATGTCTGTCACCTGTCTGAATTGGTCTTATCTATTATATAATCATTTTGTGACTATTTCAATATCAAATCATAAAATATTATATATATTATTTTCAGGTGTAAAATATGCTGGCTTTGGAATTAAAAGACGTAAACTATTCCTATTTTACAAAAGAGAAAGAAACAAAAGCCCTTCAGGATATTAATCTATCCGTAAAAAAAGGACAATTCATATCCATAGTCGGTCCGTCCGGTTGTGGTAAATCCACGCTTCTGTCCATAATATGCGGTCTTATCGAACCAACTTCAGGTGAAGTAATCGTAAATGGCCGCCCGGTAAAAGACGAAATGCGTAACATCGGATATATGCTCCAGCATGACCATCTTTTTGAATGGCGCAGTGTATACGGAAACGTTATGCTGGGGCTTGATATACACAGAAAAAAAGACACACGAAATCTTGCCACCCACTATCTCTCCCAATATGGTCTCCTCGATTTTAAAAATTCAAGACCAAGCGAGCTTTCAGGCGGTATGCGGCAAAGAGTTGCTCTTATACGCACACTTATGATGGAACCGGATATTCTCCTTTTAGACGAACCGTTTTCAGCTCTTGATTACCAGACACGGCTTACCGTATGTGACGATATAAGCTCTATCATAAAAAAAGAACATAAAACCGCAATACTTGTAACCCATGACCTTGCGGAAGCAATTTCTGTAGGAGAAAGTGTCTACGTGCTTACTAAACGTCCGGGACGTTTCAAAGCAGCAATTGACCTTGACTTCTGCAACGATTTAAGTTCCTTAAAACGTCGTGATACAGCAGCATTCCGTGATTACTTTAATATCTTGTGGAAGGAGTTGTCCGACAATGAATAAAATCAAAACACACTCTGATTATCTGAAATCAGTATTCCGTCATAAAGTATTAATTCATTTCCTTCGTATTTTTCTGGCGGTTTTCTTCGTGTCAGCATGGGAAATTTGTGCAGAAAAGGGAATTATTGACTCTTTTATATTCAGCAGTCCAAAACGGATTGTTAAATGTTTTATTGAACTGACAAAAAATGGTTTTCTCATACGCCATGTATGGAAAACCATTTATGAAACACTTATATGCTTTATATTTGTTATGATTGCCGCCATTGCAGCTGCCATACTTATGTGGCTTAACAGAAATATCTTCAAAGTTGCCGAACCTTTCCTCGTATTGCTCAACAGTCTTCCAAAATCCGCTCTCGCTCCGGTTCTTATTGTATGGCTCGGCAACAGCACTAAAACGGTAATTATAGCCGCCGTATCCGTTGCCGTATTCGGTGCAATGCTCAGTATATATACCTCTTTTACAGAGACCGACAAGGAAAAAATAAAATTAATCCGAACCCTCGGCGGAAAGAAACGTCATGTTCTGTTTTACCTTCTCTTTCCGTCATCACTGCCGACAATCGTAAATGCCATGAAAGTTAATCTTGGGCTTTCCCTTGTAGGTGTAATCATCGGTGAATTCCTTGCAGCAAAAGAAGGACTTGGTTATTTAATCATCTACGGCAGCCAGGTATTTAAAATGGACTGGGTACTTCTTTCCATTGTTTTACTTTCTATTCTTTCAGTAATTCTTTATATAATTATCGGAATATTTGAAAAGAGGACTTCCGGCAGATAATTACTTTGCATACTCGTTAATTGCTTCCTGTATTCTTGATTTAGTAAGTTCAGCAAGTTCTGTCTTTTTCATATCTTTATATTCTTCATATGGTATCGGCTTCAGGTAATGTACCTGTGTTGTCACTTTCCTGAGGCTGTTGCCATCCATTGCTTTATAGGAATCAATAAGTGCCACCGGTATAACCGGCACTTTTGCATCCATCGCGCACTTAAATACACCTGCTTTAAAATCCTGAAGGGTATTCTTATTGTCACCATACTTACCCTCAGGGAAAAGCAAATATATTTTTCCTTCTTTAAGTTCCCTGGTAACAGTCATCATGGTCTTCATCTGCTGTCTGGCGTCTTTAAGATTAATGCCGTGCCCCCCTACCATAGGAAGCATCTGCCTGACAATCATCTGATGTTCCCTCTTGCTGTCGATAATAATAGTAAGAGGTCTGTCATGATTGCACACAATTCCCAACCCGTCATAATGTCCCTGATGGTTGGCATACATTACATAATTGCCTGTTTCCGGCAGATTTTCTTTTCCATAAACCTTTGTGGTAGTCCTGGAATTCTTACGCATCTTGTCCACAATTTTCTGTACCTCACGATACTTGTCAAGTTCGCTGTATTTCTCCGGACGTTTCATCATATAATTACATTTATTAATTTCATATATCATAAAGAAAAATGAACGAAGTGCCATAACAATAAGTCTCAACATACTTTTATACATCCTTTCTTCTTTTTTGTAAAATCACCGCTCACCCTATTAATGCTACAATTATAAACGTTAATTTTTCTTTTTTCAATAGTACGCTCATATTATCTTAGTTATATACATAAAATATACTAACAAAAAAGTCCGGAGTTTTTAATGAAGAAGTTTTTTTCTTTTATTATTTCTTTTATACTTATCCTATCATCCGCCCATATCAGTGTAACTGCCGATGAGCTTGACTTAACCTCCAAATCAGCAATTCTTATGGAAGCATCTACAGGTAAAATCATTTATGAACATAACCCCGATGAAATTCTCCGCCCTGCCAGTATTACAAAGATAATGACGCTTATACTGATTTTTGATGCCATACATGATGGCAGAATCAAAATGGATGACACTGTAACAGTGTCCGAACATGCCGCTTCAATGGGCGGCAGTCAGGTCTTTCTTGAAGCCGGCGAGACCCAGACCGTTGAAACCCTTATTAAATGCATTGCCATTGCAAGTGCCAATGATGCCTGTGTAGCCATGGCAGAATACATTGACTCCTCTGAAGAAAATTTTGTTGCCCACATGAACGAACGTGCCAAAGGCCTTTCAATGACTAACACAAATTTTGTCAACTGCTGCGGTCTTGATGCCGATAATCATGTAACCACAGCGAGGGATGTGGCGCTCATGTCAAAGGAACTTATAAACAAATACCCTGAAATACATAATATTTCAACAATCTGGATGGACACAATAACCCACGTTACAAGGCGGGGTGAAAGTGATTTTACCCTTACCAATACCAATAAACTTATCAAGCAGTACGAATGGGCAACAGGGTTAAAAACAGGTTCTACAAGCCTTGCCGGGTTCTGCCTTTCCGCTACTGCAAAAAGAAATGATATTGAGCTTATTTCCGTTGTTATGGCGTCCAAGGACGGCAAATCCCGTGTTGCCGATTCTATCAAACTTCTTAACTATGGCTATTCACTATGTCAGATGTATAAGGATTCCAATATGCCCAATATCCCCTCTCCCGGAATATCCGGCGGCATGATTAAAGAGCTTGACTGCGAATATAGTGACAATTTTTCTTATCTTTTCACAGAAAAATATGACGAAGCCCTTATTACAAAAGATTTTGAATTTATTGATGGACTGAAAGCCCCTGTTAATGAGGGTGATGTTGTCGGGCAGCTTTGCTACAAATACAACGGTACGCTTATAGGGACAATTGATGTCAAATCTTCCGTTACCGTAAAAAAAGCCGGATATAAGGACTACTTCTCATTTCTTGCAAAAAATGTGTTCTGTATATAAGAATATGTCATAAAAAAATTAGCGGAATGTCCAACGCTGTGAGCGTTCCGCTAATTGTCTAAATTATACAATGTCATCATCATCAATATTAAAGTTTTCAAAAAACACTTTTCTTTTATTCTTTAGTTCATTAATTTCCCTGCACATAAATTCACAGCAAAAATCATAAAATGGCTTATTTGTTCCAACATCCTGTCGTTTCTGGAACTTTAATGAAACATCATAATAGTTGACTAACGACCCATCTTCTGATAAATCGGCAGCAAAAAGAAAAGCATATTCACATCCAACAATTTCCTGTACCGCAAAGAACTTAGGAACAATAAATTTCCAGAACAATGTCTCTCCCATTGAGTGCCCCAGATTATAAGTTTTCCACTTATCCTTCAGATTATCATTTGTACAAAAATGTACTAATTCAACCCCGGGGTGAGTATTTTGAACACGAAATATTTTGTCATTCTGTTCTTTCTCTTTATCACCTAACAGCATATTGAGGAAGTCACTTTTTTTAGATTTTTTACTTGACAAAAGATTAGTAAAGTCTTCTACGGATATTCTATCACCCACCTGATACTTTGCAAGAATCGTAGCTGCTTCTTCTTTATTACTGTCATCGTCTTTTGCATTTTCAATAGCCTGCAACAGAATCAGCAATCGCTGAAAATCCTGTTTTACTTCATTTTCATCCAATAAAGGTTCAAATAAAGCTCCACACTTCAATGAGAAAAACATCATAATCTCATTATCCTCATCCTTGATAACATAATATGTAGTAGTTCCCGCAATATCCTCTTCCATGCCAAAATGTGTAAAATAAGATACGAGAGACATCCCTCTCCTGCTTATAAAAGAATTTATTAATTTCTTATTCTCTGCATTAGCTGACAATCTCTCGCATTTAAAGCTGTTCAATATATCATTTTGTTCTTTTGTTATTCTCATTCTTCCCTCTTTCTAGCCCAATCCAAGTTTCAATAGCATTTCTCTGCGTTCACGAATCCGGTCTGCATCAACCCTTATGTCATCCATTTTCATGGAATTATCGCTATTCTCTCCGTCAGGAACTCCATGTCGTGAATTTTTCCATGAAAACTCGCCATGTGTTAATCTGCTTAAACTCCAAGAATCTTTTCCCGCATATTTTTCAAAAACCTTATCCATAACAGACTGCATATGCGAAACAACATCCTGAGGAACCGTAGAATAAAATAAATTATCCTTGTAAGCTGAACGTATTTCCTTTATTATCGGGCCATACTTCCATCCATAAAAAACAGCATTGAAAAGAGGTTCTCTATTTTGAACCAAAGACTCTCTCTGGGCAAAATAAAGAAGCTTATGCAATTTCATTTCATCAACCCTGCTTCCATATTCTTCTGAATACCTGTTACATATATAAGAAGCAACATTCATTAAGTCTTCCATAATTAACACCTCCCTAAAATAATAGATATAAAATTATAGCATATTGTCCAGAAAAAAAACACCATATTTGTAATAATATTATATCCTAAAATAAGTAAATATACAACTGCCAAAGCGGGTCAAAATCCGTTTATAATATTTATAATATTTCCCTTTATAATATTTTTTAAATTTCTCTACATAATAACAAAAAGCTTCAGTCACATAGTCTGTGACTGAAGCCTCTATTATCTTACTACATATTCAAAATACTTATGTTAAATTAAGCATCCTGTCTTCTCTTCTTGAATGAAACAACTACGATTCCGCAAGCTGCTACTGCTGCGATTATTGCTGTAGCTACTGCCATAGAATCACCTGCGTTTACATTTCCGTTATTGCCGCCTGCTGGCTTGTTGTCTGCTGCTGGCTTGTTGTCTGCTGCTGGCTTATTATCTCCTGCTGGCTTGTTATCTCCTGCTGGCTTGTTGTCTCCTGCTGGTGTGTTGTCTCCGCCTGGTGTTGTGTTGTTTGAGCCATCGTCAATTTCTTCCATCGTAGCTATAAAATTATAACCAACAACTAAGTTTGCATCAAAATCACTACCGCCCTTAGTAGATTCTACTGTAAATGTAATTGTAACATTACTCTTTTTATTAACTTTTAATACATAATTATCGTTAACTTTGTCACCTTTACCATAGTCATAATTCCAACCATATTCTGCTGCTGACTGAAGGATTTTATATGAATATTCTCCTGCAGCAACATTTTCAAAAGTAATTGTATATGTATCTCCTGACTTTGTTAAAGCTGTACCAGGTAATGTCCATCCTAATCCAGGTAATGTTCCTACCATTGTAAGAGAATCTGTTACATTAGGCTTTACAACTTCATTAGTGAAAGCAGCCTCTTTGTACCACTTACCTGATTTAGCTGCATCCTTTGTACAATAATATGCTGCTGTAAGATTTAATGAAGCGATTGCTGAATTCCATATATTACCATTGTATGCATCATTACCCTTAACAAACTGAACTCCTGCCATACCGCTTGGATTAGATATTAATATCTTAGCAAAACCATCTCCGGCATCAATTGCCTGTGGTTTTTCCTGGTCTCCCCAGCAAGTTACTGTTGAGCCTGTTCCTGTTGCAGATACATTGTCACCCCAAACATTTACACCAACCTCATCTGCTGACCATCCGTCAGGTAACTGAAAATAAAGTTCTAATGTTGGGTCTGCTGCCTTAGCAGTCTTAGGTGCTACAACAAGTCCTGCTGCTGCGAATGCAAAAGCAGCTACTGTAGCAATGACCTTTTTAAAAATTTTCTTCATTTTTCGTATTCTTCCTTTCCAATACATTTTATTCATGTCTCATGACACTAGCTTTATTTTAGTACAGGTATTTTATTTTTTCAATATTTCATTTGTTGTTTTTTCACTATAAAAATGTTGTTTTTATTAAATATATGTGCAATATCACAATTCTTAGAATATCCCATACAAAAAAGGAACCGGTCTGAACCGATTCCTTTATGTAAGCATTTCTATAAAATACTAATTAAGCTTCTACGCTTCTTCTCTTAGCTACAACTGCTACAACTGCACTTAATGCTGCAACTGCTGCTACGATGTATACCATAACTGAAGAATCGCCTGCTGCTGGAGTCTTGTCTGCTGGAGCTGCTGGAGTTGTTGCACTTGCATCTTTAACAGCATATGCTACTTTCTCTCCATCGAATGTAACTGTTACAGTAGAACCATCTTTTGCAACATCAATCTTAACATTGGAATCCTCGCCTACAGCAACACCATCAGTATTGTATGATGTATCCCATGCTTTGTTAACACGAACCTTAAATTCATAAGATCCAGCCTTAACATCTTTGATATCTACAGAATATGTTCCATCTGCCTGCTTAACCAATTCTGTGTCTGTGTCCCAGTTACCATTAATTGTTCCGATAACACTGTATGTGTCATCTGCTGCGAAAGCTGTCATAGCCATCATTCCAATTACCATTGCCATTGCTAAAACGGCTGTAATTACTCTTTTTGCAATTTTTTTCATTTTTTTATTCCTTTCCTGAATACATTATTGTGTCTTACGACTGTATTTATTCTATTACTTTAATTTTATTTTTTCAATAGCGTTTATGTTGATTTTTTAATCTAAAAATGTTGATTTTCTGCGATTATACTATGTACAGAAAATAACAAGTCCCGGAAACCTGACGTTCCCGGGACTATAATTATGCTATATTATTTTGTTGCGCCTTTTACAAGTATTGTACATGAAATTCCGTCTACAGTAATTTTACCGTTTGCTGTTCCGAGGGAATCAGTTCCTGCCTTGTCACCCTGTACGCAGATTGTCCAGTCTCCTTCCGGAAGTGTAACTGTTGTTGCTTCGCTTAATGGGTTATATATAACAAAGATCGAATCTGATACTTCTTCCTTAACACCTGTTAATTCATAAGCAATAACGCCCTTGTCCGTACCTTCAGTAAACTTATAATAACTTGAAGCGGTATCCATTATTCTTAATGAAGCATGTGCTTTTCTGAATGCTATCATTCCCTTATAGTAATTAAATACTTTCTGGTATGTAGCATCACTTAATGTGCTCCACTTAATGCTGTTTACTTCATCACCTGCATTATAACTGTCGCTGCTATATGTTCCGTCACCCGTAGGCTTGCTTCTTAATATTTCTTCACCGGCAAGGATAAATGGTGTTCCCTGTGAAGTGTATACAATAGCTGCCGAAAGAAGATTCTGTTTAACCTTAGCTTCCATACTATCACTTGCATTAGATAAATTGATTTCATCCCATAATGTCATATTATCGTGGCATGATGCATAGACAATGTTCTGTGAGCCCTTTTCTGACCAGCCAGTCTTGCCCTGGATTGCTTTCTTGATTACATCTGCATTAGAGATGTTTCCGTTGACATATCCTTTTTCTTCTGCCTTAAATACGCTGCCTTTAATTGCATCACGGATTGTATCACTGAACATTGCGAATCCGTCTAACTTATTAACGTACATCTGAGTTGCCAGTGTTACATTTGACTTAGTAATCTTAGTTGTCATGCTCCAACCTTCACCGTAAAGGATGATAGAAGGATCTATCTTATCTAACTCTGTTCTGATTGCTTTAATTGTATCAATATCAATAAGGCCTACAAGGTCAAATCTGAAACCGTCAATATGATATTCTTTAGCCCAATATACTACAGAATCAACAATAAATTTGCTTACCATAGCTCTCTCTGAAGCTACATCATTGCCACAGCCTGAACCATTAGAACCCGGACGATAGAAATAATCAGGTACGAGTTCATTGAAGCAGTAGCTTGTATTGTATGTATGGTTATATACAACGTCCATAACAACACTTAATCCGTTATCATGTAATGCCTTAACCATCTGCTTAACTTCACTTACACGTGTTGCTCCATTATATGGATCTGATGAGTATGAACCCTCAGGTGCATTGTAGTTCTTAGGATCATAACCCCAGTTGTACTGCTTTGTATCTAACTTAGTCTCATCAACTGTTGCATAATCATACATTGGTCCGATCTGGACATGTGTTATGCCAAGTTCTTTAATATGATCAAGTCCTGTTGCCTGTCCTGAACCATTGGTTGTTCCTGTTTCTGTAAGTCCAAGATATTTACCTGTATTCTTAATACCTGATGATGAATCAGCTGAAAGGTCTCTTATATGGAGTTCATATACTGATGCATCTGTAGCATTAAGCTTCTTATTAGGATTAGTATCCTTATCCCATCCGTCAGGGTCTGTTGATGATAAATCAATTACCATTGCCCTGTCACCATTGACTCCGACTGCCTTAGCATATGGATCACATGCTTCTGTCTTAGATGAGCCAAAATCTGCTTCATATAAATAGAATACGCCGTTAAGGTCTCCTTCTGCCTTAACTGTCCATACGCCATTCTTATCAAGTGTCATATCATATGATTTAATAAGGTCATCTGTTCCCTTAACACCTGACTTGTATGTATTAACTTTAACAGCCTTAGCTGTTGGTGCCCATACTTTAAATGTTGTGGAATCCTTAGACCATGCTGCTCCAAGGTCATCTCCGTCATATGTATAAGCATCTTCAAATTCAGATGTAGAATAATAATCAGGCACGGTTACGTCATATCCGACGTTTCCCAGCATTACTTTATATTTGCCAAACTGGTCTGCTTTTTCTTTAAGTTTAACAACTATCTTCTTAGCATCACTTGAGTCTTTTTCAATGCTGTCAATAGCTAATTCTTTGCCTTCTGCGTCAGTAACTTTAAGTTCATTGTCCTTGTATTCTTCTGTTAAAGCTATCTTAAGTGTCTGGAAATCTCCATCCAGCTCTGCACTTAATACACTAAGTCCTGTCACGCAATCTTCTCCTAACTCTAATTTGTATCCTTCAACACCTGAAGTTATGTATACTTCAACTGTTCCGGCGATAACACCGTTCAATGTAATAAACTGGTCGGAATCAATATCCTTTGATTCCCATTCATTGAGTCTGACAATAAAACCTATAGTTGTTGTACCTGCAGGATATACTGCTGTTGTCTTAACACCGTGTTCATCTTTGTCTGTTCCGAATGTGTATGCCTTACCGTCACCGCCATCCGGCCAAAGCCATACATTCCAGCCATCATACGCACCGTCTTCTCTTAAATAATGGACATTAAGAGTAAGCTCTGTTGCTTTGTTGGAATTATCAGTTGTAGACTCTGTCTCTACAGGAGTTGTTGTCTCAACCGATCCCTGGTCCTTCTTCTTGCCGCAGGCTACCATGGAAAATACCATAAGTGCCACAAGAAGAATTGCACATAATTTACGCAATTTTTTCATTGGGTAATACCTCCTTCTTTGTATCTTTTTAATTTTAACAAAAAAGGCGAACCAATAAAATATCATTTTTCTATAATATATATCACTTTTCTTAATCGGGATTATTCACCGATATTATTTCCTGTATATAACTGGTAATATCTTCCTTTTTTCGCAATAAGCTCATCATGTGAGCCTCTTTCAATTATACGTCCCTGCTCAAGAACCATTATGCAGTCAGCATTTTTTACAGTGGAAAGTCTGTGGGCAATAACAAAAGTTGTTCTGCCTTTCATCAGTCTGTCCATACCGTCCTGGACTATTTTTTCAGTTCTGGTATCAATAGAAGATGTTGCTTCATCAAGGATAAGAACCGGAGGGTCTGCTATTGCAGCTCTGGCAATGGCAAGTAACTGCCTCTGTCCCTGGCTTAAATTGGCGCCGTCACCTGTAAGCATGGTATCGTAACCCTTAGGAAGATGTTTTATAAAGCCGTGGGCATTGGCAAGTTTCGCTGCCGCATACACATCCTCATCGCTTGCATCGAGTCTTCCGTATCTTATGTTATCCATAACAGTACCGGTAAAAAGATGTGTGTCCTGCAATACAATACCAAGTGATTTTCTCAAATCTGCTTTTTTTATCTTATTAATATTAATGCCATCATAACGGATTTTTCCATCCTGTATATCATAAAAGCGGTTAATAAGGTTAGTTATGGTGGTCTTGCCTGCTCCTGTTGAGCCTACAAATGCAATCTTCTGTCCGGGCGTAGCATACAGGTCAACGTTGTGAAGTACAATTTTTTCATCATTATATCCAAAATCCACATCAAAAAATTTCACATCACCTTTAAGCTCTATATAATCGGTTGTATTATTTTCCTTATGATAGTGCTTCCATGCCCATAGACCTGTACGGTCTTTGGTCTCGCTTATTACACCATCTTTTTTTACAGCATTTACAAGCGTTACATAACCCTCGTCAAACTCAGGTTTTTCATCAAGAAGTGAGAAAATTCTTTCTCCTCCCGCAAGTGCCATAATAATACTGTTAAGCTGCATACTGATCTGGTTAATAGGCATATTAAGGCTTTTGCTCAGGGTGAGGAAACTTACGAGTCCTCCGATTGTTACTCCGGCTATTCCGTATATTGCAAAAAGTCCGCCCGCAATAGCTATTACAACGTAACTTAAATTACCAAGCTGTGCATTAATAGGTCCTATTATATTAGCGTATTTGTTGGCATTATATGCGCTGTCAAAAAGTCTGTCATTGAGTTCTTTGAATTTTTCTTTTCCTTCTTCTTCATGGCAGAATACTTTTACAACTTTCTGTCCTGCCATCATTTCTTCGATATATCCGTTCACGGCACCCAGGTCTCTCTGCTGTGCGACAAAATACTTTCCGCTGAGTCCTGATACTTTTTTTGTAAGAATAATCATTACCGCTACCATTACAAAGGCTACTCCTGTAAGCGGAATACTTATTGAAACCATGCTTATTACAATTCCGACAATCATAATTATGCTGTTAAGGAACTGTGGTATGCTCTGGCTTATCATCTGTCTTAAAGTATCTACGTCATTGGTATATACGGACATAATATCTCCGTGTGAGTGCGTATCAAAGTATCTGATAGGAAGAGATTCCATATGATGGAAAAGCTCGTCCCTTGTGTATTTTAATGTTCCCTGTGTTACATATACCATTGTCTTGGCATTACCGAATGCAGCAAGAACACCTACAAGGTATATGCAGCCAACTCTTAATATTTCTTTCGACAAAGCAGTATAATCAGGTACATCCTGTTTTAAAAGCGGTATGATAAAATCATCAATAAGTGTTCTTATGAACATTGTTCCCTGCAATGTTGAAAAAACGTTTACCACTATACATAACGCAACAAATATGCAGGCAAATTTATATCTTTTGAATACAAGGTTTAAAATTCTTTTTAAAACCTGTGCAGGATTGTTTACTGTAGGTTTCATTCCTCTTGGTGCAGGCATTACTTATCGCCTCCTTTTGAATTTTCATCAAAGTCTCCGCCCGTTCCTGTCTGGGACTCATACACTTCTTTGTATATATCATTACCGGCAAGAAGCTCTTCGTGAGTTCCCACTCCGTTAATTTTACCATCCTCCATTACGATTATCCTGTCTGCGTCCTGAACACTTGATATTCTCTGTGCAATGATAATCTTTGTAATGTCAGGTATCTCTGTTTTAAAGGCTGTTCTGATTTTTTTATCAGTAGTTGTATCAACCGCGCTTGTGCTGTCATCAAGGATAAGAATCTTTGGGTTTTTAAGTAAGGCTCTCGCAATACAAAGTCTCTGCCTCTGTCCGCCGGATACATTGGTGCCGCCCTGCTCGATGTATGTATTATAGCCGTCAGGGAATTTCTCAATAAACTCATCTGCACAGGCAAGTCTGCAGGCCCTGATGCACTCTTCTTCCGTTGCTTCTTTATTGCCCCATCTTAAATTTTCAAGAATTGTTCCCGAAAAAAGGACATTTTTTTGTAAAACAACACTTACCCGGTTACGGAGTGTTTCCAGGTCATACTTTCTGACATCAACGCCACCGACCTCTATATCACCGTCTGTTACATCGTAAAGTCTGCTTATAAGATTGACAAGGCTGGTCTTGGCACTTCCGGTTCCGCCGATAATTCCTATTGTCTCTCCGGATTTTATATCAAGCTGTATATCGCTTAACACCATATCTTCACTGTCTTTTTTGTATTTAAAGTTGACATGGTTAAAAATAATGCTTCCATCCTTTACTTCCATAACCGGTTTATCAGGATTGACTATATCAGCTTTTTCATTAAGCACTTCTGCAATACGTTCTGCACTTGACACACTCATTGATATCATTACAAATACCATGGAAAGCATCATAAGGCTTATAAGTATGTTCATGCAGTAAGATATAAGGCTTGTAAGGTTGCCTACCGTAAGTGCTGTTTCATTACTGCTGACTATAAGTTTTGCACCAATCCAGCTTATGAGAAGCATACAGGTATATATGGCAACCATCATCGCAGGATTATTGAATACCAGCACATTTTCCGCTTTTACAAACATTGAGTAAATGTTATTGCTGGCTTTTTTAAACTTCTTATCTTCATGTTCTTCACGGACATACGCCTTGACCACACGGATTGCGGATACATTTTCCTGAACGCTTTCGTTAAGTTCATCGTATTTAGGAAATGCCTGTTTAAAATACCTGTTGGCTTTTAGCATAAGTATGGTAAGTATTCCGCCAAGAATTATTACCGCAATCAAAAATATGCTTGCCATTTTTACATTGATTGTAAAAGAAATTATCATGGCAAAAATAAGGCTTGCCGGAGCTCTCATACACATTCTCAAAATCATCTGGTATGAGTTCTGCACATTGGTTACATCTGTTGTAAGTCTTGTTACAAGACCTGCCGTACTGAATTTATCAATATTTGAAAAAGAGAATGTCTGTATATTGTTATACATACCTTCTCTCAGATTTTTGGCAAATCCCGCGGAAGCTTTGGCTCCGTATTTGCCACCCATAAGTCCTGCAAAAAGTCCTACAAGAGCGGCAATAAACATAATGCCTCCGACTATAAGGATATGTCTCATATCGCTTTTTTCGATTCCATCGTCTACAAGGGATGCCATAAGGTAAGGCACCGTCATTTCCATGGCAACTTCAAGAATCATAAAAAAAGGGGTTGCTATGGATGCTGCCTTATACTGCTTTACGTGTTTTAATAAGGTCTTTATCATTTCTTTAAATCCTTTCTACATATTTCCATATTCTTCTTACTATATTAAGACTTAATTTTCTGTAATCACCGTTTTTAAGAAAACTGTTTACGTTGCCGGGATTCAGACCCAGGTCCGTATATATCCTGTAATTACTTATGGACTTTTCTCTCTGAAGTTCCAGAATTCTTTTTCTTATCTTCGCCTTGAATTCATCTTCTTTTTTAAATTCCCCGATCTCTTCTTTATATGCATCGTAAATTCCGGCATATTCTTTGCAGTCCCTTATGTAATTTTCATTATTCTTAATCTTCATACATTCCATATAAAGAGCTTCATTCTTACCGCAAAGATGTATCTTATCGGTAAGATAAGCATATAATGCAATATGGTGCAGTAATTCATTATGTTCTAAAGAATAAGAAGACAGCTTCGATATTGAAAGGCTGCCGCATCCGTTGTTTTTTATCTGTTTTTTCAGATATCCTATTAATGTAAGATTATTCATTATTGTCCTTCGTTAATACTATTAATCAAATTCCGTTTATAAAATCCCACATCACTGTGGGATTTTATCTGATACTCTTTGTATACTGTTATATGTAAACTCAGCCAGCTTATTAACCGAGCTGTTCGTTCCGTCAATGTAGTTATAATATGATATACGTCCTAACTTTTCTTCATCAATCAATTCCGATTCCACATACTTATCCGTCCTGCTTAACATTACGTCACTGCCCAACATAAAATAGCAGTACGAGGAACTGGTATCATCGTTGGTTACATCAACCATATACCATTTATTATCGTAAAATACTTCGTTCCATCCGTGTGTGGCATTCACAACCATATCGCAGGGAATATCCATTGCATTCAGCATAAGCTTATATGCTTTGGCATAACCCTCACAGACACTCTGTCCGTTAATCAATGCACCATACGATGTATGGGAGGCATATCCGTCAGATACTTCCTTGTATTCCACGTTAGCGCAAAGGTAGTCATGGGCTGCTTTAATCTTGTCAAATTCGCTGCCACTGAATCCGGCAACTATCTCCTTAATCTTATTGTCAACCTCGGTCATCATGACGTAGTCCTCATAAGAATAATAATAGATAGCGTACACGGACTTATCTGTCACACGATTCACCACATCCTGCACCTTACGCATACGGAATATAGCTACACCCTTGCACATATATGTCTGATAATCCATTCCGAAAAGCTCATACAAATGGGCATCGGATGGATTCTCGCCTATAATATCATCAAATATACCTCTTGGTGCAAGTATATATCTTACGCCCTTGGTCTCGGTTATTTTATTTAAAACAGACTGTGCATAATCTGTCAGCTCAGTCCGGTTATTTACATTCTTATAGCCCTTTCTCAGCAGATACTCACTCCAGTTGTATGTATCCGGCATTCCTGCTATGTCATACTTAACAAAGGAGAATTGTGTAATATTACTCTCCACTGAAGATTCTGCTGCCGTCGGCTGTTCTGATTCTGTTGCAGTTGTGCTTTCCGTTGTATTATCTGTGGTATTGTTATCAGGGCGGGATGTTGTCTTATCTGCGCCTGCTGTTGTCGTAATCGGTTTCGGAACGGTATCAAAATTATCGTCATCACTTGTAATATCTCCTATCTCAGATGGAGATGTTCTTCCGTTCTCTGTAGTCATTGTCTCTTTAAATCTGTCAGATGTTGTTGCATCTGTGGTGATATGAACATATCCTCCTGTAGTCGTATCCCCTACAGCTATACCGGTTTCTGAGGAATCACCACTTGTTCTTCCGACGTTCAGCAAAACAATAATCACAGTAATTACTGCAACAAAAAAAGCTGCAATACCTGCAATCGTCAATATTCTCTTTTTTTTCATATATCTAAACCCTCTTACCCGAGGATGTTATCCGGGATTATAAAGTAATTCCATTCATTACATATTAAGTATAGCATTATCTCAAAATGTATGCTATATAAATTATGACAAAAATAATTATTTTTTTACATTAAAGAGAGGACATTTTGAATGAAAAAGATTGACTTACACGTTCACTCAACTTATTCGGATGGCACATTTTCTCCTGCAGAGCTTGTAAAGGAGGCTGTCAAAAACGACATAAGTGCATTTGCCCTTACCGACCACGATACAACGGATGGAATTGACGAAGCAATCGATGCAGGTGGCAAAGCCGGAATAGAAGTTATTCCCGGAATAGAGATAAGTACAAGTTATAAAGATAAAGAAATTCATATAGTGGGACTTTTTATTGATTACAAAAACAAAGAATTTCACGATGCAATATATGAAGAGATCAAAAGGCGTGATGCAAGAAACGGGTTGCTTATACAGAAATTCAATGAAGCCGGTTTTCCGGTTTCTCTTGAAGTTCTTGAGAACATGTTCCCCCACAGCATTATAACCAGAGCTCACTTTGCTTCTTATATGACTAAGAAAGGCTATGTAAAAGACAACAAGGAAGCCTTTTCAAAATATCTTGGTGACGGCTGTCCTTTGTATGTGAGCCGCGAACATAAATCCGTATATGACGCGGTTGATATGATAAAAAAAGCCGGCGGTGCCGCAATCCTTGCCCATCCTTTACTCTACCACCTTACAATGGGAGAATTAAAGGATTTATGTATAAGACTTAAAGACTGCGGGCTCACCGGAATTGAATCCATGTATTCAACCTACAAGGGATTTGACGAACTTACGGTAAGAAATCTTGCCCATGAAACCGGACTTCTGGAATCCGGAGGTTCCGATTTTCACGGTGCAAACAAACCTGACATCCGTCTTGGAACAGGAATGGGCAATCTTATGATAAGTTATGATTATCTTGATAAGCTTCGTGATTCATTAAATTAATCTGCGTATGCCGATACCATATAACTTATGAATTGTTCTGCGGTTCTTCCCGATAAGCCACCGTGGGACAATTCCCATTTATTGGCTTCCATAAGAAGCGTATTTTCGTCAACTTTAATGTTATTCTTTTGTGCAAGGCCTTTTACAATTTCATTAAAAAGTTTCTTGTCAGGCGAGCCAAAATATACTGATACGCCGAATCGTGCAGAAAGCGAAAGTTTCTCTGCCACTGTATCCCTTGTGTGAAGGTCGTCGTCTCTTTCTTCTTTATCAGAATATTTTTCCCTGACAAGATGCCTTCTGTTGCTTGTCGCATATATAAGTACATTGTCAGGTCTTTTTTCCAGTCCTCCCTCAATAACAGCTTTCAAGAACTTGTATTCTATCTCAAATTCTTCAAAAGAAAGGTCATCCATATATATGATGAATTTGTAATTTCTGTCCTTTACCTGATTGATAATTGCTGACAAATCCTTAAACTGATGTTTATATATCTCAATCATTCTTAGTCCGTTATCGTAATATTCATTAAGTATTGCCTTAATGCAGGATGATTTTCCGGTTCCGCTGTCACCGAATAAAAGAACGTTATTAGCTTTACTTCCTGCAAGAAATGCCTCCGTATTGTCCGTTATTTTCTTTTTCTGTATATCATATCCTATAAGGTCTTTAAGATATTTGTGCTCAACACTTATAACAGGAGTGATTACAGGTCTGTCATTGTCATCATGTCCTACCCTGAAAGCCTTAAAAAGTCCTATACATCCGACACCTGCATCTTTATAAAAATCACATACGGTATTTAAAAATGTATTGTCATCCGCTGCCCCGGAAAGTTCCTCTGCCAGTTTAATTATCCTGTTTCTTATTCTTTTATTATAGTATTTTTCACCCTCATTATTGTTTTCAAATCCGGTGAGCATGGATAAAAATGTGCCGTATTTAGCGTCAGTCCCACTTAAATCCGTATTAAAAAGTTCTCTGTACACAGCCATATCAAGCAATGCTGCTTTGTTAATGCTGCCTTCCATTCTTCCCCTTCTTTCACAGGAAAGGCTGTAAGAATTCTCATCATTTGCAAGATTATATGCAAGATAGTCCTGCCATAAATTTCCGTTAAATCCCATCTTTTCCGATACTTCAAGAATATGCGACACAATCCGTCCTGCCGTTTTTTTAACGTCAAGTCCTTCAAATTCTTCTGAAGCTATCCTTAGCATGCAATCAAAAACCTCGCGGTTTTCCGGATTTTTGTATAATAATAATTCTGAACTGTTCATTATAATGCCTCCTAATAATTTCCTAACAGTCTCAAATAATTCGACTCTTCCGATATACCTCTCAGAGCATTTCTTACGCCGGGGTCTGCAAGATTTCCTTCAAAATCCACAAAAAATCTGAATTCCCAGTTATGCTCAGGTATAGGTCTTGACTCTATTTTAGTCATATTAAGATTATTAAACATAATATGTGATAACGCATTGTAAAGACTTCCCGATTTATGCGGAACTTCAAAACACACGCTTACCTTGTCGGCATTTTTAATAAATTCTCTTTTCCTGCTGACAATTACAAATCTTGTGGTATTGCATGCCGATGAGTTAATGCCATCTTCAAGAATCTGAAGACCATATTCACCGGCACAATTTGCAGAACCTATTGCTGCCTGATGAATGTCATTGTCTTCGGCAACTTTTTTGGCACCCATTGCTGTATTAAGATATGCTTTCTGGTGCCAGTCCTTATGTCTGTCAAGAAATGCAGCACACTGGGCAAGGCCCTGAGGATGGGAATATACGCACTTTATGTCCTTAAGTGTCGCCCCCGGCTTTGCAAGTAGGCAATGTCTTATCTTCACATAGGTCTCTCCCACTATGTAATTATTAAATTCCTGCAAAAGATCATAAGTATCATTAACCATTCCTGCTGAAGAATTATCTATCGGTATAACGGCATAATCCGCCACACCGTCACTCACAGCTTCCATAGCCTCCCTAAAAGTATCTACATTCATATTTCTGACATCGTTGCCGAAAAAATTAAGCATTGCTTCATGGCTGTATGCTCCCGGCACGCCCTGATACACAACTTTAATATTGTCACGTCTTATATCATCAACAATGTCGTATGGTTCTAACCTGGAATCCGACTTTCTCATCTCAAGCTTTGAATACTGGAATTTGCGGCTCATTGCCATAATCTGTGTAAAAAGTTCTGCCACACATTTGTTGTTAAAATCCGAATGTGCAAGATGTCTCAATGTATCAATTTTCTGTTCTTCTCTTTCTTTATCAAATACAGCTTTTCCCGTTGCTATTTTATAATCGGCAACATTGGCTGCAACATCCATTCTTTTTTCAAAAAGTTCAACTATCTGTCTGTCAATCTCATCTATCTGTTTTCTTGATTCCTGTAAGTCAACTACCATATATTTTCTCCTTCTATATGTCACTTTTAATAGTTATATCACAAATTATAATAATTTGCTTGAAAAAAAAATAATTTTATTTCATAATATTATTATCATAATGTATTGGAGTCTATAAATTATGAATAAGAAATACACAAAATTCATTATTGGCGGCTCTGTTCTTCTCGCTATTATTATTCTTATTATCGTATATCATAATGTTACGAAAATAGACAAGAACAGTTCCTCAACCACCGGAAATACTCCGGGCAATCTTTTAAACGGAGGAAGCTTTTGTGAGAGCAACGGAAAGATATATTTTTCCAACCCTTATGACAATAATAAGCTTTATTCCATGGACAGCGACTGTTCCAACATTAAGTGTCTTACAGATGACGCCGTCTCTTATATTAACTGTGCCGGCAGATACATTTATTATGTAAAAAATAATGCCAAGGCATCCAACACCAACTCACTTCTTCGTGGAGAGCTTTATGGTGTTGTAAGATGTGCGTTAAATGGTGGACGTTATACCACGCTTCATACAGGTTACAGTACAGACCTTGCGTTGTCCGGCAATACACTTATATTTAATGGTGTACTCAATTCCAAAAATGTAACTTACACCATCAATGTTAACGGTAAGAATGAAGAAGTCCTTCTTGAAGATGACATTGCCAATTCTTCAGTATATAAAGGACATATCTATTATTCAAAGCCTTCTTCATCCGGCACTGCCGACCATTCGATATACAGTATGCGTGTGTCAGACGGCTCATCAATTTCATGTCTGAATGGCAATACATATATGGCATCGGTTGTAAACAATGTTCTTTATTATATTGACCTTGATAATAACTATGCTCTTACCTCTGTGAACCTTTCGGATAACACTAAAAAGGTTCTTACAACAGACAAAGTTGTATTATACAACGTTTACAATGATGTTATTTATTATCAGGAAGAGACTTATGACCATTCTTTTAACAGAATGAATAAAGACGGAAGCAATCAGATAAAAATATATGACGGTGATATAACTTCTATAAGCTGTACATCAAAGTACACATTTTTCAAGATATTCGGTTCCGATACTCTTTACAGAGTTGAGACTAACGGAGATACTGCAATCCAGAAATTCTTTGTTACGGCTGACTGATAAGATATTATATAAGCCCTTACGGATTATCCTCTGTAAGGGCTTATTTTTATACTAAAATCTCGTTCAGTTTTTCATCCTTTTCTATTATTTCTATAGCAAGATTCCTATATTTTTCTTCGTGGAGATATGTGTGCCTGAAAGGTTTTATCTCGGGAGCAAGCATTACCGCTTTCTTAAAATCTTCTTTCCGAAGTTCCAGTGTCTTTACATAATCCCAGAAACCGGTGTCGGTGAATACTGTATTAATTCTCTCATACCGGTGATTCTGAACTTTGCTCATAATGTATGTCGCAATACCTACCTGGATACCATGAAGGCTTGGTTTCTCAAGCATCTTGTCAAGTGCATGGGATATAAGGTGTTCGCTTCCACTTGTAGGTGCGCTGCTGCCGGCTATCTCATTGGCAATCCCGCTCATGGCGAGGGAATCCATCAGTTCCTTAATAAAACGATCATCCAGAATATCCTTAAATGGTGTTCTTACAAAACTGTTTACTGCTTTTTTAGATATCATCATAGCACAGTCATTTACAATATCATAACCTTTTTCCTGTTCAAAAATCCAGTCATAAAGTGCTGTTATTTTGGATACCATGTCACCGATTCCTGAATAAAGGAATGCCTTAGGTGCACTTTTTATTACTTCAATGTCTGCGATTATGCCGTATGCAATCCTTGCCGGTACGGATTTTCTTCTGCCCTCCACTATAAGGGATGCACTGGCACTTGAAAAACCATCAGACGAAGCTGATGTAGGGATACTTATAAAAGGAAGATTCCTTAAAAATCCACAGTATTTAGCCGCATCAATGACTTTACCGCCACCGATGCCTATAACCGCTTCAGTTGTATTTGGAAACGAAAATCCAAGCTGCATTATTGCATTAATTTCAACCGTATCCATTTCCTGATAGAGAAGCACCTCAATGTTATTGTCTTTCATTCCGTTAAGAACTTTATCCCCGAACAGATTAATAAGTCCATTTCCGAAAAGGATAACAACTTTATGGAAATTCATATCTGCCAGATATTTTCCTACCTGTCCCAATATGTCCTTCTCTACCTTCAAAATAGCAGGTATTGATATTTCGCATTTATTCTGTGTTACCATATCATATCTCCAATTCCTTTACAGTTCCGAAATAATGTCTATACATTTATCAAAGCCTAATTTACTGCTGTTAAGTGTCATCGTGTAGTTGGTGGCTTTGCCCCATTCACCTTCTGTATAATAATTATAGTGCATTTTTCTCTTTTTATCCATATCACGCATCATATCCACAGCTTCTTTTTCAGTCTTGTTATATAATTTCATAATTCTTTCTTTTTTGACTGCTTCATCTCCGTGTATAAAAATATGTACTGCATCGGGATTATCCCTTAAAATATAATCCGCACATCTTCCTATAATTACAAAAGATTCTTTCTTCGCAAGTTCTCTAATTATTTCTGACTGTGCGTTATATATTTTGTCCGAAATTGAACTTCCTGTCGCATCTCTTCCCACAAATGCATAGGAAAATATGCTCTTTGATGGGGAATATTCACCCTGATCCTCTATAATTTTCTTGGAAAAACCTGTTTCTTCGGCAATTTTCTCAAGTATCTGGGAATCATAAAACGTTATTCCTAATTTCTTCGCTACGTTTTCGCCTATAAAATGTCCGCCACTGCCAAACTCTCGACTGATTGTAATAATTTTACTCATGATAATCTGCCTCCTTAACATTGTTAATAACATTTTTTTTGATTTTTTTCATTAACAATAATGATATGATAAGGCTCATTCCTTCTGCAAATATAAATGTGAGCCATACAAGCCATATTTTACCGGAATCGTTTCTTACAGGTAAAGATAACAAATATGCTACAGGTAACACAAATACTATCTGTCGTAATACAGATACAATTAATGATTCCATTCCACCGTCAAGTGCCTGAAAAACACCCTGAAATGCAATATTGGCTCCTGCAAGAACAAATCTTGCCGATATTATCCGCATCGCCGATATATACATCCTTCCCGTATCTGTGCCTATGCCAAACATCTTTGCCAGAGCACCCGCCAATGTTTCCAACAATACGGTTCCTGCTATCATGATTATTGTCGTATATATTATACCACATTTTACGCCTTCGTTAATACGTTTTTTATTTTGCATTCCGTGGCTGAAAGAAACAATCGGCGTTATTGTATCCCTGAGTCCGAATGCCGCAAACAATACGAACTGCTGCACTTTATAATATAATCCGTATGCCGTAACCGCCGAATTACTTATTTTTCCGAGAATAATATTTAATCCATAGGTCATCACGGACATTAATGCCTGTGCAATAATGGCGGGCACACCTATTTTGTATATTTCTTTTATTATTGACTTTGAAGGTCGTATATACTTTATACTTTTATTTATGGCTTTATCTTTTTTATAATGAAAAATCACTGCCATTATTAACGAAATAATCTGTCCTATTACGGTTGCGTATGCAGCTCCTTTTACCCCAAGCTTCATAGAAAAAATCATTACCGGGTCAAGCACAATATTAACAACAGCTCCCGTTATCTGTGCAATTGTTGAATATAGCGAATTGCACATTGACTGAAGCATTTTTTCAAAAATCCCAAACAGGACCATTCCAAAAGAAATAATACAGCATATCTGTAAATATTCCGTTGCCAGTTTTGCTACATATACATCGTTTGTCTGGCTGTTTATATATGGTTTTACACCAAATATACCAAACAATACACATAGCAGCCAGATTATTATTCCAAGAAAAATTCCTGTTCCTGCAACTCTATCTGCTTTATCTATGTTATTCTGTCCTAAACTTTTTGACAACAGTGCACCAAGTCCTACACCTGTTCCTATTCCCACCGCCACAATAAGCATTTGTACGGGAAATGCTAACGTTAATGCATTAAGTGATGCTTCTCCCGTTCCTTTAATTCTTCCTACAAAGGCACTGTCTACAATATTATACACCGCCTGCAGCATCATTGACAAAATCATGGGAATTCCCATTGTAATCATCAATTTACTGATTTTCATAGATGCCATTTTGTCTGTATTATCTTTTTGCATATCTTTTCCTCCTTCTTTGCAAAAAAATAAAGCGTAAATCCATCTGGATTTACGCTTTACGCTACACGATTGTTTACAAAATTATGCGTTCTTGCCACAGCATTTCTTATATTTAAGACCGCTTCCGCAAGGACATGGATCATTTCTTGAAATCTTAGGTCCCTTAACA
>OLGM01000522.1_pt1 | contig 23856 bp, 24 predicted proteins | sample 1606001 | NCBI WGS metagenome assembly OLGM01 (sample SAMN03283294) | human gut metagenome | biome: human-associated habitat; material: feces | host: Homo sapiens | place: Peru | collected 2012
CACAATTTAATAACTATCGGGGTGTAGCGCAGTTGATAGCGCGCCGCATTTGGGAGCGTGTAGCACCCCCGCCGTTCGAGCGAAATCCGAAATCCCCGGAAGCCTTGAAAACACTGTAGTTTTGGCACTTCATGGCTTCCGCATAATTCCCCAAAAACGCCGTTTGACCACATCTTTGACCACAACGGCAGAACAAGAAAATCGAATATCCGGGTGTAGCTCAGATGGTAGAGCGCGTGGTTTGGGACCACGAGGCCGCTGGTTCGAAGCCAGTCACTCGGACCAAAAATCCCCTGAAATCGCCGATTTCAGGGGGTTTTTGCTATTTCTTTGTTTACTGCGATGCAGTATTTTGCATCATACTATTCAAAACTGTCCAAAAGCAAGTTGCTCTTTTTTTCTTGAATCGTTTCTATCTCTCCATGTCGTAAATAAGAACTTATCAAATTCATAAAAATCCGTTTCTCTATATGGATACTGTCGTGCGAAACTCCCGATATTTGTTATGAGCCCTGTATTTACAGATCTTAATTCATAATCTTTATATTTCAAAGAAGGGTTTAGATGTTTATAAACAGCGAAGTTGAATGCATCATCCATTTTAATATGATCTAAAATGGATGGCTTTTTATTCGTATAATCAACAAATAGAGCAAGATTGATGGCACAAAGTGCAAAGGCTTCATCGTGGACTCTTTTGGAATAATAGGCGACACCATCATACCCCAATTTTTTGCATGCCATCATAATGGATTGTGAAATAACGTATTCAGATTTAAATGTTCTTTCTGCTTCTTTTACTATATAGGAAGTTGCAATTGACAGCATGATTAGCTTCAGCCAACAGCGAACCCTATCCTCTTCAAATTCATTGAGCCTTGTAAAATCTCGTGTCCAAACAGCTAGATTAAATATCCTCTGTTGGCCCTCAAGTACAACCGGAGACACATTGAAATTTGTTTCTGCCGGAAATCCGGTTTCGATCCAGCATCCATAAGACGAATTTGCCAAATAAAAACTTGGATTACCTGGGATGCTGAACCTGTAATTACCTGTCTTTGCGCGCATTTCTTCTGGAAGGAATAGCATTTCTGTTGCAGAATATGTTTTGGATGGATCTCCCAGTCTACATCTGAACAGTTGAAGTTCCTTATTATGAGGTCCGGGGAATGCATAACTGTTTTTAAGCGTACTAACCGCGAATGGGTTTTCACCTACATCTTTTATTAAGTTTTTTATAATGATATTACATTTTGCTATGTCTGCTCTGTAATAGCAATTTATCGCTTCGATTATTTTTTCTTTGTATTTTTTTATTATCCTAATACTATCTTCGTCTGCTCCAGCGTTAATCGCCTGGTTCAGTAAGATTGAATACTTTTGGGATAAGTCTTTTTTGTATTCGTTATCTTTCCCAAGTACGAATGGGCCGTATAATTCTTTACAGATAAAACCGTTTTTTAACCAAAGAAGGCTCATTTCCTACATTCCTTTCCCCAAATGTGTTTTTACATATTTTTATACCATCGGCTTTTCCAGCAGATCTTCCATCGCGCAGCCGATCACACGCGACAGCTTATAGATCGTCTGTGCCTGGGCTTTGTCGATATCGTTGACGCGCTGTTCGTACATTTGGATGGAACGGAGGCTGATGCCGGAGATCTTTGCAAGCTCCGCTTGGGAGAGTCCGCGGCTTTCCCGCAGCTTTTTCAGCCTGCACTCCGACAGCGCCGTTGAACACCTTTCGTCCATTGTCTCGATGAATTTTGAGATGTCCATCTCGTGGTAGACCGAGTACATAGGGATGATTTCAGACAGCTTTACGCGCTCGAAGATATCCTTGAAGCGCATTCCGCTGTACCACTGATACTCTGCCAACGCCCAGCCAGCCCAATACTCAGGAGAAAGCCCTTCGGAATAACGCGGCTCCGGCAGCTTTTTCTTTTTATAGGTCGCTTCCACGACGACCCTTGCCAGCTCAATGCCGGACATGCCTGCGAGGATTGCCGGGTTGCCCCGCTCAAACTGTTCGGCATACCCGGAGGAGAGAAAGATCGACGCTACCCAATCCGCTTTCATGCCACAGTCTTTAATCAGATAATCGAAAAACTGTGACAGCCGATCCTTGGCGTCACTCAAATAGGATTCGCTGTATGCGCGGGTCATCGTTTGCCATCTCCTCTCTCAAAATATCCAGCACGAAGATATCGTTCCGGTAGGATCTGCTCTTCGCAATCTCGGTCACGTAGGTCTGCCTCGCGTTCGTATCTCGCTCGAAAAACTTTGGATAATAAACCGTTTTATCTACCGGCTCTGCGTCAATGAAACGGATCTGTTTGAATGCCTTTTCAGATACAAGGACAGTTTGCAGTCCGAGTTTGCCCAGCGTCAATGCCCGGTTCAGACTGCGTAGCGGCAAGGTGTTTTCCACGAAGAATTCTGCATACTGGAAATAGGAATCGTTTGCACGGTAACCTACGATGACATCGTATACGGTGGTGTCGATTGCAAAATGCTCTATCAAGTATTCTCTGGCGTCAATGGCAATCGGAGAGCGCAGACGGAAGGTCCTGTTTTTCAGCAGAATTGCGATCCAGTTCAGAACAGTATGGTTGCCGTCAGACAGATTCAAGATACGGAGTTCATCCGTATCTAACTCATAACGATTTACAAAACCGTCCTTTTGGTTCTTACATGCCCATTCCTTTGCCATATCCTCGATCCGGGTGCAATAGAATCCCCGCCCGTAATCATTATGAATATTTCCCTGTGAAAGCTCCGGCGTTTCAACAATTTGATTGCTTCCGTGAAACAGAGTGATATTTTCCATGGCGGTTTTCTCCTATCATTGGGATGATACATCTGTATTATATCATTCCAACGATAGTTTATCAACAGTCATTAAGAAAAAAGAAACCGTATTTCTTTGTCTTCTGTGACGCAGATTTTGCGGCTCCAATGTTATGAGGTCATCCCCATTTTGTAGGGATGACCTCCTTTGCTGGACATCTTATCTCCCAGCAGTTGTCAGCAATTTCATCTGCCGCTTTTCCTCCTTGATCTGTTCCCGCACCTCGGCGATCATCTGCTCTAACAGCACTTCGCACTCCTCCTTCGTCTTGGCATAGACGGTGTGGACCTCGCGTTTGCCCTGAGCGTTGGTGGGTGAATAGCGACCCTCAAAGAGGTGATCGTTGAGCTCGTAGATCCCGCCGGTGCCGGGCTTGCGCACCTTGCCCTTGTACGGGGCGAACGGTGGGCGCACAGGCGGTTTTCCGTCCTCGGCAGGGAGTTGGTTCCCTAGCATCTCGTGGGGCTCGTACGCCTCGCTGTGGCCGATCCCGCGCTCGATCTTCTGCGCGGCCTGCCGCTGCATGGCGCCGGTGATGTGGCTGTAGATATCGATGGTAGTCGCCGAGGAGATATGTCCGATGATGGTGGAGAGCGTTTTCACGTCCATACCGTGCTCCAGCGCGGTGGTGGCGAAGGTATGGCGCAGGTCGTGGAAGCGGATGTCCTTGCACTGCGCCCGCACCAATACTTTTTTCATCTTTCGATAGACGCTCTGCGGATCCAGCGGAGCGTCTTCTTTTACCGGCGAGGGAAACATCCAGCGGGAATCCGTCCGCTCCTTCAGCTCCCGCAGCACGGCCAGCACCGCCGGAGGCAGGCTCACCCCCCGGTCAGAGCTTTTCGTCTTCGGCGACGATACATGCAGCGCACCCGCCACATGAATGACCTGCCGCTGGATGTGGAGCTCGCCGGTGCGCAGATTCAGATCGTCCCACTGCAGGGCGCAGATCTCGCCCCGCCGCATGCCGGTCGCCAGCTCCAGCAGCATCATCTCGTAGAAGCCGTCCTCCTTCGCCTGGATCAGAAACCGCTGCATTTCCTCGTGGGAGAGCACCTGCATCTCCCGCGCCTTCTTCGGCGGCAGCTTGCAGCCAACGGCAGGGTTGACACGAATCAGTCCCTCGGTCTTCGCCTTTTCCAGCGCGATCCGGCAGGTGGTGTGGCAGGAACGCACCATGCGGTCGGACAGGCCGGGGCCGTAAAGATCACGACGGATACGCCGCCCGTTCCGTTTCAGCTCCGCGTAGAACTGCTGGAGATCACTCTGCGTCAGCTTGCAGAGCGCGATTTCTCCAACGCGCGGGATGATGTGATTGTAGATCCGATCCTCGTAGCACTGCTGTGTCGTGATCCGCAGGCCGGGCTTGGACCAGGTCTGGTACCACAGGTCGATCCACTCGCCGAAGGGCATGTCCGGCTTTGCTCTGCCGGTGACAACACCGCACTTCACTTTGAGTTCTTCCAGCTTTTCCTGACAGACCGCCTTTGACACGGCGGTGACGCTTTTCGTGATGGGCGCGCCCTTCTCGTCATAGCCGACGACGATGCGGCCCTCCCAGCGCCCGTCTTTTCTCAATCGGAGTGTTCCTTCTCCGGGCTTTCGTTTCTTTCCCACGGTTTCAACTCCTTTCCGAACAGTTCCTCCATGAAATCTCCCACGATGATTGAGGCGTTCTTCCGCATGTCCGTGGTGACGTGGGTGTAGGTGTCCAGCGTGAAGCTGGCGTTGGTGTGACCGAGGATGCCCGAGAGCGTCTTGGCATCCACGCCGCTGCGCATGGCGTGGGTGGCGAAGGTGTGGCGCAGATCGTGAAAGCGAATGTCCGGCAGACCTGCGTCTTTGAGGATCACCTTCAGCCGATGATACGCTGCGCTGGGCGCCGTTGGTTTCTCCAGCTCCAGCAGGCTGGGGAAGATCCATTCGGTCAGCGCCGTCTTGCGCCGCTCCTTCAGCACGTGGAGCGTACTGGGCGGCAGTAGGATCGTGCGCGTTCCTTTTTCGGTTTTCGGATTGCCTACCTCCAGCGCGCCGCCGGGAACCGAATGAATGGAGCGGCATATCTTCAGCGTTCCGCTTTCCTCGTCGAGGTCGCACCACTTGAGCCCGCAGATCTCGCCGCGGCGCAGACCCGTGGTGATCTCCGTGTAGAAGAAATCATACCACAGCGGCTCGGCACGGATCGCTTCCATGAATCTGTCGAGCTGCTCTTCGTTGAGGATTTTCATGGGCGGACGGTTGAGCTTGGGGATCACCGTCCCGTCCGTCGGGTTCTGCACGATCAGCCGGGAGCGCACCGCCGCCTCCATGATCTCATGAAGCAGCATGTGGACGCCGCGCACCGTGGCGTCGGCAAGGCAACGCTCGCTTCCGTCGCTGGCTTTATACGTTTTCTTGCCCATCGCGTTATAGAACTTCTGCACATCCCGTTGCGTAATGGAGCGCAGCCTCTTGCTGCCCAGCGCAGGCTTGATGTGATGACGCACGTCGCTGCGATACCCGCAGACGGTACTCTCGCGCAGCGTCGGCTCGGCGTAGCTTGTGAGCCACTGCTCGATCCAATCGCTCAGCGTCATGTTGCCCTGCTCGCTCAGATCCGCGTCCCGGTAGCAATCGATGGCGCCGTGGAGCTTCGGCATCAACTCTTTTTGTGTTTTGGCGAAGACGGATTTATAGATCGGCGTGCCGTCCTCCTTATGTCCGATGACGATGCGGCCTTCCCATCGCCCGTCTTTTCTTTTGCGAACAAGCCCGTCGCCGTCCGGTCTTTTTCTTGCCATATCGTTTCACCTCTTTTCGCAACACAAACACATACCACAACACTTTCAGAATATCCAGCGAGAATCGCCTTGTCTCCGAAAAAGATGGTAGGCGTCGGTATATGGCGCCGTGTTTTTTCTTGGTTTACGGGCAATCCCGGCGTTTACGGCACCGTACTGCGGCGTCACCCCCGCAAATACGGCACCGTAAAATCATCGTGTCTGAAAGTGCCGGAAAGCCTTGTGCGGTCGGCGTTGCCGTCCGCTGTGAACCGAGGCCGGTGCCGGTTTACGGCACCGCATCTTTCACCTGCTTGATTTTCGACCCTAGCCTGCTCGCTCCCGTTTGCGGTCGAGCTCTGCGAGCTTTTTTCGGATCTTTTCTTGCTCTTTGATTGTTTCGAGCTGCTGCATCTGCTGCTCGTGGAAGTGCCGCAGCGCTTCCTCCACCGAACGAATCGTATAGAGGAGTGTGCCGTTTCGCTTCTCGCCGCGTCTGGTGACGATCTCGGTATTCTCCGTGATGATCAGGCGCTTCTCCCGCAGACCGTTCACGTGCTTCGCCACCGTGTTCGGTGAGAGGTGGACGGCCCTGCCGATAGTTCTGTAGCTGGGGTGGCACTGGTGCGTCCTGCGATCCTCACAGCGCATCAGGTAACTGTACACCGCCAGCTCGCCCGGCGTGAGGCCCAGCAGAAAGATTTCGTTGGGCAGCGGGAAATAGTTCTTGATCGGATCGCGCTTGGGGTAAGGATAGTAGTTGCTCATGCCGCACCTCCGAAGTCCCGCTCGAACTGTATGTCCGTCAGCGTATCGCCGTGGATCACGCAGGCGAAGATCAGTTCTGCCAGATGCTCCACCGTGGTCAGCTCCTGCGAGAGAACGAAGAAGTTGACTGCCTCGTCGAGATGCTCCGGCATCATCCGGAGGATCATCGTGCGTCGGATCTGTTTTCTACCGTAGCTCTTTCCGAAGAGAAAGATCACGTCCTTCTCCCACAGCAGAAGCATCGCTGTATGCGCCATGCGCTTCATTTCGGGCGACGGGAACGCCGCGTCACGGGACGGATGGAAGTAGCACTCCCGCAACAGCCGTAGGAAGGTGAGATCGGTTCGGTAACAATTCACCTCCGACGCCTCACTTTCCCACGTTCTGTTCCACCCACTCGCGGAACTTTTCTCTGGGCACCACGAGTCGCGTCCCGATTTTCAAAACCGGAAAACCCTTCTCGTGCATCAGCTCGTACATGCCGGAGATGGAGATCCCCAGCAGTTTTGCCGTTGTTTCCGCGTTGAGGAACAGCGGCAGCTCATCGTAAGATTTGTAGGATGAATTCTTCATGTTTTGTCCTCCTTGTTTTTTGGATTTTCATACCTGCATCAGGTATGTATGGCGCTGCCGCTGTCTGTGCGGACTGTCTACGATAAATCAAGAAACCCTTTTCGGTGTTTCACGTTATCACGTTCCTTTGTTTTTGAAATGTATTTGTATGTAGCCGTGCGCTCGCACTCGATTGAAATGAGAAACAAAAAACACCGGAAGAATTGAGTGCTCAACTGGACGCAGTACATCCACGAGTTCTCAACTTCTTACGGTGCTTGGCAGTCTGATCTTTCGATCTCCTCCGCTTGCGCGATTGAAAGTCGATGATATTCAGTTGGAAATAGTAACGCCGGATTCCTCCGTCCAGTTACAGAATGATTATAGCAAACCATTCTGCGTTTTGCAAGAGCCGCGATCTGAGGTGATAGCATTTGGCGTCACCTCGAGCGTATGTTTATTATAACGGCAGATCGTTTTTTGTCAAGGCCTTACAGAACAGTTGTGAAAAGGTGGGCGAATTGGCGCCCACCTTTTACGTTTTTGATAGAGGTTACGTATCACCTCAGCTTATTTCTTTGTCTATTGCAGGGCAGTTATTTAACCGGCACGAAAGAGCCAACTAGCTTTTTCGTGAAGATCCGCGCTTCGCGAACTTGCTTTTTCGTGATTTCGTCTTGGCAGCACAGTTTGATGGAAAACCAATGATGGATTAGATTGTCTTGCGGATATAATAAGTGGATCGTCCACCGCCGCACTTTTCGATCTCGCCACTGGCGCAGAGCGCTCTCAAATGGCGTTCAACCGACGTGGCGCTCATAGAAGTGACAAGCTCGGCAATTTCAGCTTTCGTAAATTTGCCAATTCTCGTTTTCACGGCGTTGCGAACGGTATCCAAGGGAGATGTGGCAACCAGCTCCATCCGTTCTTCAAAATCTCGATATGCCGCGATGATCGTACCAAGCAGATATTTGATAAACGCAGTTGGATCGTCTTTCCCCTCGTGCCAGCCGGTCTGCGAGGCTTCCAGGGCGTCATAATAGCTCTCTTTCGTCCGAGCGATCTTGGCTTCCAGAGAGATATACTTGCCGATTTCATACCCGCAGCGATAGAGTAGCAGGGTCGTCAACAGACGCGACATCCTGCCGTTTCCGTCGATGAACGGATGGATGCAGAGGAAGTCGTGGATAAAGCACGGGATGATCAGCAGCGGATCCACCTTGCCTTCACCGACGGCGAAGTTGTAAGCGTCGCACAACTCGCGCATCGCCTCGGGCGTTTCATACGGTGCCAAGGGTGTAAACAGCGCATAGGTCTTTCCGTCTGCCGTGGTCGCACTGATATAGTTCTGTACGTTCTTGAAGGAACCGCCGAAGGCGCTGTCGGTGTGGCTGAACATGATCTTGTGAAGCTGAAGGATATAGTTGGGCGTCAGCGGGATGTATTCGAAATTCTCATGCACCGTGTTCAGCACGTCACGGTAGCCTGCGATCTCCTTTTCATCGCGGGTGCGCGGCGTCGTCTTCTCGCTCATGAGCTGCCGCAGGCGCGTATCCGTCGTGCGGATTCCCTCGATCTCATTGGAGGATTCCGTACTCTGGATCTTTGCAATCTCAACCAGCTTTGTGGCATCGGCAGGTTTTTGCCGCAGATAGAGCACCTGCTTTCCCTTCAGCTCATGGATCTGGGAGAGGTACCCTACGATCTCATTATCCCAGGCCTTGTCCTTCAAAAAACTATAATCAAATCTCCGCAATTTACTCACCTCGCTTTTATTCTCGTCAATTGTATCATATCTGGTGAGAATAATCAAGCCGTTGAGGTAATTATTCTTTCGACTGCCTTTGAAGTATTTCACCGATTTCCGCCTCGAAACTGCGCTTTCTACAGAATTCAAGACGGAAAACGGTGCTTCTGTTCTTGTTTTCCCGGCTGTAAAGAAACGCAAAAAACACACTGGCGTTTTCTGCTGCTGGATATGAAAAAACGGGCTCCGAAGGAGCCGATCGACCGCTCCGAAGCCCGATTTTAAAGATGTGATGCAAGAAAGACGGTGTCTGGCGTCTGCCGTTTTACATGGCGACGTTTCTTTGATACAATAAGAAAAATCAGCATACCGCCTGCGGTCATCTGCACCGCAGGCGGTATTTTCATCTTTGGCTTGAAGCCGCGCTCCTGTGTTTTCCGAGGTTTGCCCTACATTTTGGGGCAAACCTCTTTTCTGTCGGTCGATCGATTTGCTTTGATGGCGGATTTGTACGGAGTCGAACTCTCGGAACGAGATTTATTCTTCGAATTCTCCCCACTTGTCGCTGCCGTCCAGCACCTCCAGCATGATCCTGGCGCCGAGCTGGAACCCACAGACGAACACCTCGCACTCGTTGAGATCGTTCAGCTCCGACTGATTGTCCCGCAGCTTTTCCAGCACCTCCTTCGCTTTCTCCGAGAGCAGCGGCACCAGCTCCTCTTCGTTCTGCAGGATCAGCCTGCCCAGGTTCCACAGGTGGCCGCCCTTCTCCACGCTCCGCTCGCCGGGCGTCACATTGCCGTACCACAGTTCTTCCAGGATTTTCATCTCATACCTCCGCATAGCAAGAGGGCGGCTCCGCGTCGGTCATCCCCAACACAAAGTCGCCCTCGGTTTTCATTTGCTCCGCCGCCTTCAGCGTGTGCTTGACGATCAGCAGTTCGATATACGTCCGCTCATCGTAATTCTTCGGTACGCCGTGGATCATGATCTCCTGCATAACGGCTCCCATGATCCCGCCGACACCGTACTTCGCACCGCCGCCCTCGCCGCGGTACAGTTCCTCAATGCTTATCCGTGCCATTTCCGCACCTCCTTTGCAGCACAAACACATACCACAAAGGAGGACGAAAGTCCAGAGGAATAGCAGAGAAATTTTTAACTGGCATAATACTGCAGGGCTGTATAGAAGGCTTCCAGGAACTCTTCTCGAGACGTTGGCTTATCACTCAGAGGAAACTCTCTGATCAAATGGAACCCTTTCAAAGAATATGCGTTCAACACTTTAACGCCTTCTTCGGATAGCATCGTATCGTCACTACTCAGATACTGAAGCATCACTTCTTCAAGCTTTGGACTTTGAGTGTCAATACCGAGCCGTTTAGCTTCGGATGCTACGAGTAGGCCAGCAATTTGCGTCTTGCTGTCAGCGTAGGGCTTAGGATAGTTTTCGGTCATATCCTTGAGGTCAGATACATCTTCATCGATCTGTCCGGCAGCCATCCCTATTAAGGTGCAGCAATAATACACATCAAATTGATAGCTGAATTTGTTTTTATCATCGGCAGCATGGGAGCCTTCAAAGTTAACAATGTTACTGAAGAAACTCTGAGCGTTTTTTGATATCCGAAATCGCATTATTGCTCATCTCCTTTATGCTCTCTCTGATAGGAATCAAAGAATTCAATCCCCTTATGTACTTCTACACTATCACCGGTTGGGCTTGCGATAATTGTGATATACTGGGAATCTTTATTCGCATAAAACCTATCTGCAAATCGTTCAACTTCCGCAGACTGGACAAACGCAACCATCTGATTAAAGACGTGCGGAATAATGTCTGCAACAGCCTGTCTTTTTGCAAAGTCCATTTTTCCCGTAGGGGAGTCAATTACAAACGGGAATTCAAGTTCTGAATCCTCGAACAGCGTGCCAAGGAAACAATACGCGATACTAAGCGTTTGCCCTTCACTTGCACCATCCCGTTTATCAAGTTTAATATAGCGGTCAATACTCTCAATCTCGATGAAATCATCTGTAATGACCCGTTTAAGCTTCTCGTTGGTTTTGCGGACTATTTCTGCTTTCAAATCAGAAGTTGCACGATTTCGAATTGCCCGAACAAGTTCCTCCACGATAATCTTCTTTCGAAGCGCCGCATTGGTTCTAGTCGCTTTCGCTATTTGCTGTTCGTAGTATTGGTACTCTTGTTCAGCTTTGTGTAGGTTATTATCAGTAGTAAGCTGCTCGTCGGAATCGTCTTTCGATTCAATCGTTCTAAGTTGCTCCTTAGAAACGCTAATCAATTCGATCAGCTCTTTAATTCTTGCCTGAAGCAGCTCAGCCTCTTCGCCTCCGGCTTTAATAAGCTTTTCTTGGTTAATATTCAAAAGCGTATCCAAACGATTGCCTTTTTCACGTAGCTTTGCTAGATTTGCAAAGGCATCTGAGAGCCGCGTATCAAATTCGCTGCTCATCAGACTACTCTTTATAGCGTTGAGTACCGCTTGCTGGTCACTACCTAGGTATTTTTCGGCATTTCTTAGTATCGCATCTTTTTCTGTCGGTCCAATACAGCGATCGCAAACGCATTTAGAGGCATTGGCTAATTCGATGAAAAAGTCTTTAGAACTGGATTTTGGTAGCTTCAGTTTTGTCATACTGTTACCAAGCTCCTGCATCCTGCCGCACAATTCGAGACTTAGCAGGTAAGGCGATTTGATCAGCCTAAGTATTTCAGCAATACTGGCGTTGATCTCTCCTTTGTTTTGATCAATATCCCGAAGGATCTCCATCTTTTCTTGGTTGAGTTGTTCGTAATTCTTGTCGATGTTGTTGCGCTGCTCTTCCTTCGCTTTCTTTTCGTCCTCAAATGCCTTAATGTCAACGCGCAAACGATCCCTGCGGGCTTTGAGACGTGTTATTGTATCGTTTACACTGCTCTGCCTTGTGCGTAGATTCTTTATGGAACTAGTACTTCCCTTATTGCCTTCAGTATTCTGAATGTCTGTGAGAATCTTTTGATTAGCTGCAACGATCTCATCCAGTTCGTCTAAGCGATACAAGTATTTGATTGTTTCATCAGCTTCATTGGAAGAGCTATCAAGGGTCTTTTCAGCTTGCTCACCATCAAAGATAAACCGGCGGACAAATTCCGGAGAAAAAATACCACGGATCGACTCCGGTAAGTGGCGGCCGCTCTCACGTCCACCAACAGCAGATGTAATTGTGCTGATTTCTGCTGTGCCTGCTTTATAATCCAAAAAAAGGACATACTTATACCTTTTCTCATCGAATTTGACGGTCACGGCAAATTCGCCATGTTCCGCTCCAGTCATAGTGGGCGCAAAGGACTTAATTTTTTCACTAGACCATGACGGAGCCGTACCGTCAAATAGTCCTTTCAATAGCGTCATAGTGGTCGTTTTGCCGGTTCCGTTTGCCATCATGATGAAATTGTTTTTTATGATCTCACCATTTTCGTTGACAAAGGGAATCTTTAAGTCAGTAATCTTGCGAATGTTCCGGTATTCGATTTCAAGGATAGACATCTTCATAAGACTATTCCTCCTCCGGCTCATCGTCAATCAACGAAATGACTCTTTTCAGATCGCTCTCGGTGGCATTATCATCGAATTTGTTTTTCACGTATTTCTTAAATGCCGCCTTGAAATCAGGGGAGTATTCCGATTCATTTACGACCGCGTCAATCGCAGCTTCGATAATCTTATTTCTCATTTTCTACGATCCTCCTGGTTTTTGCCAATTCAGTGAGCCACTCTTTTCTTTCGGTATCAGCATTTGTGTCGCCTTCGAACTTGTCCTCCAAAACAAAGTCGATTACATTTGCAACTTTGTCAGGATTGTTTTTGTCCAAGCGAAGGGCTCGTCCAATTCGCTGTGTTGTAACTAGGCGAGACCGATCTGACGCGAAGAGGAAGATGTTGGTTACTGTGCTGATATCAATACCCTCCGAAACCTTCTTACAGGTAAGCAGGCATGAGATTTTGCCTGCAGCAAAGTTTTCAAGATTGATCTTTTCATCGTCAGCATAATACGTGTGATATCGGTCTGTATACTTTGAGAGGACATCTTGAAGCAGAAGACCATACTCCATGGACTGTACGAAGATGATGCACTTTTCAAGAAGCTCTTTACGGGAGGCAATAAACCTGTCAAATTGGCGGATCTTATCCACCGCAGTCTTGTTAATGAACGAGAGCCTTGTATATAGGCCTTTTTCATCGCAAGGTTCACCCGCCTCTTTCTTTGCGTTGAAGGCACCAATGATTCGCTTTTTCTTTTGTTTTTCTTCTTCGCTCAATCTGTACGGAAGCGGAAGATAATTAAATTCACACAGTATGCCTTTCTTGATCGCGTCTTGAAGCGTGAACTCAAAGATTACGGGGCCAATCTCATTGAGAAGAAAATCGTTCCCCTCATCGTCATACTCGCGTTCAGGTGTTGCACTTAACCCCAAGCGATATTGATAGGGAGAAATGCGGCCTGAAAGATTCTCAACAAGCGTTGACGATCCGGCACCATGCACCTCATCAAAAATAAAAAGCGTGTCTTTTGCATAGTTGCCAGGCGCTCTATCAAGCAGCTTTAATAGCCGTGTTAAATTACCGGAATCCCTCGAAACTAGCAAGAGTGAATTATCCGGGTGCATAATGAAGTTATTCATCATTTTTAGCGACCCATAATGATAGTTAATTTGCTTTGTTAAGAACTCTTTTCGCATTTGCGTTGCCCACTGATCGAGCAAGTCATTCCCATACATGGTAATAACCACACGACGTATTTTCTCTTCGTTGAAGAGGCGATTCATGATTTTGATAGCTGTAATTGTTTTCCCTGTACCAGTCGCCATTGCCAGGATACCATGCTTGTTCTTCAAAAAGCATTCTACCGCCTTATCCTGGTGTGCCCACTTGTCTTCAGGGCGCTTTACAGATGAATATGGCCTGTCTGCGGTACGCAATTCAAATATCCTATCTTTCACTGCCTGCGGTATTGTATAAATTTTCAAATTATCGTCTTGGCATGTCCATATGCGCTCAAACCTGGCTTTTTCAACATCAACGTAGTCCTTGGTGCCAGCCCAAGTTTTGAAAACCATAATCGTTTCAAAATTCTGAAATCCATGTTTGCTGTCATTGATTGAGCCCGAATATGACAGAGCTTCATCACCAGAATAAAAGATACCGAATTTTGCATGAAAATCCCCGTCATTCAGTTTCTTGCATGGAATGGCAAATTTCAGTTCGATAATGTCATCATGAAGCATCCATGAAAAGGCATTGAAAATATCCTTTTGCATTTCAGCTTGCAGAGTGTCTACTCCATTCAGCAACGCCGCTTCGAGTCGTTCATATGATGAGGCATCTTGTTCATTCGAGCATATTATGGCGTCTGTATCATCATTAGACAGTATCGGGCTTGTGATCAGGCGCATCCTACCTCCACGTGAAGCAAAATCGCTCATTCCGGCAAGATTATAGTTTAGCCACCCAGATGTGAAGAACCCAACTCCACGGTCAAAACGATCAGCCCATTTTAAACACGGGGAATACAGTTCTGCTCTCAAATCATCCTTGGACGTGTCCAGAGATATTTTAACTTCAGGAAAACCCATAGGGAACCTCCTTATATGTTTGCATCCAGATTGCAAAGATGATTATAAAAATCTTTACTGTAGCGTTTTTCATCAAATAAGAGCTTTGAGCCTCTGTCAAGGTGCGCTTTTACATAGGCAGGAAAGTATTCTTCTTCTGAGATAGCACGCTCTGCATTATTAACAATTAGGGACTTGAACAGAAGATCGTGATCACCAAAGATAGTCTGTCTGCTTAGTTCTAGACCATCATTATCGGATTTGAAGTCTTCGGCGCTTAATTTTCCCTTTCGTATGGACAGCGCAATTGCGAGCTTTGAGAGAATAAATGGCTGAAGCCCGAGCGATTGTGTAAGCGAGTTAAAACGCTCTTGCGTCTGGTATGAGGTGCGTAGTTTGTTTGTCATAATAAGCCCCCGAAGTATGTATTAGGCAACACTTCAGTATTACCGTTTTCGGTATGCTGAAGAACGAACGTGTTTGAGGTAACATCTGCTATCACATTCTGGTATTCATCCACGATTTCTTCGTCGGTCGACAGGATGATGACCTGACCATTCAACCGCTTAAAGAATTGAGTCAGGATCTTGCCTCTGTGTTCTCTGTCGATTCTTGCAAATGGAGTATCGACAATATATGGCACATCAATCTTGTTAAGCTTTGAAAGCGCTTGATATAGTGCCATAATGAATATCTGTTTTTCTCCTGCGGAAAGCTGCTTTTTGACTTCAACAGGCAACTCTATTTCCGCACCTGCAGAATCCTTCTTTTCAATATAGACGTCATAAGCATGCAATCCTATTTGGGCAATTAAGTATTCTTCTCCACTTCTAGCAACGGCCTTTTTCAGATCTGAAACGGAGAAAGACGTATTCTTGTATGGGATAACGTTGAGATTCTCGTCAATATAGATCCCGTCGATAAGATCAGATTTGTTAATCAAGGCAGAGAAGTCTTTTCTAAACTCATTTTCTACGAGTTGAACGCTTCTTTGATAAAGAATGGATTGGAGTTCGTCAAAAGCCAGCAATGCTCGCGCAGAAATATCATTGATCGAGCGTTTCTTTAAAAGCGCCTCATAATCGCTCTTCGCTTTGGCAAGCTTTGCGGCAGAAATCGCTTTTTTTGCGCGGCAATCCTGTAATTCTCGATCCAATTCAAGGAGCTTTTGCGTCAGCGCTGACCTCGTTGCGTTCAAATCACTCTTTTTCTGCAAATAGAAGTCATAATTCTCAATGCTGCTTCGTTCCATCTTTTTGCGAATTCGTTTAACGTGATTCAACGAGGCTTCAATATCGTCAGTCGCGCTTCTTATCCGACTAACATCAAACGTAAGCATGCTGTTGATTTTGGCGGTTAGTTCATAGCGATCAAAATCTGAAAGGTTTAGAATCGGAACAACCTTCGAGGTAGCATCTGAATAATCGGAAATCTCATAGATTATCTTTTTTGCGATATCGTCAGCCAGTTCAATTCCCGCAGAAGAAAGAACATTTGAAATAACGGATTTTATCTCAGGGGTTCCGATGGTACTTCTAACATTAGCATCCACCTGTGCCTTGTGTTCCAAGGCAATTTGATCTTTAAGTCCTTCCATTTGAGATCTGAGAATAATAAACGGCAGTACATTATTAGCAATATCCTTGAGCCACTTTCTCTGATCTTCTCGGCGCATTTCCTCCTTCGCAATGCGTTCCTGCATTCCCCTCCATTCTTTTTTAGAAATGCCTCCGCTTTTTGCATATTCTTTTTCTAATGAAGCAAGTTGGTCATCTGTTTCTGCGATTTCCTTTGCGATCTCCTTATAGTCATCTTCCGCTGCAGATACACGATCAGCAAGTAGGTTATCAGTTTCAAGACAGTGCTCGTATTCCTGGGCAATGTTGTCGCCATCTCGTGCCTTTCCGCGGGATATTCTGCGGAAATTATCCCGTATAATTTCCATGGTATCAAGATTACAAAGCTTTAAAAAAGCCTCCTTAAAATCCGAATTCTTGTTGTTGTTGAAAACGAAGTCACTTATTCTTTCTCCATCGAAAAAGTAAAAACGAAACAAGTTTGGAGGAAGCGTTTGCAGTAAATAGCTTTCAAAATCACTCTTCTCTGTTTGAGAAAGGATGGCGCCATCCTTATATAAGTCGAATTTTTCGGAAATGTGTTTTTCTCTTATGCGCCATGATCTGTCAAAGGTGTAAACATGGTTATCCTTTCCATCATCAAGAAGGAGTTCAACAACAATCTGAGCAAATCCTGCTTTTTTAAGTTTTTCTTGCTCATTCAGAAGTTTCGAAACTTCTGAATAGTATCGTGCGCTTGCTGATTCAAATCCATAGGCAACACATCCGTAAAGACAAGTCTTTATTGCATTAAAAAGTGTTGTTTTGCCGGCGCCGTTCTTCCCACCGATCAAAACCATCCTTCTCTCTTTGTCATGTACATCAAATACAAAGAGATTGTCTCCAACATAGGGGCCAATGTTCTTTATTGCTATTTTTTCAATCTTCATTCTCCAGCACTCCTTCGACCGCGTCATAGTGAAGCCAACCTTGTCCTATGATTTGATCAAATGCCTTCTGCATTTTATTGTTCCGTGTAATATTCTTATTGCTGTCTACAGAAACAATTAGTTTTGTAATCAATTCGAATGGCAGATTATACTTCTCCGCGACATCCCTTATCACGCCAATAGACTCTTCATCAAACCGCGGCGTCTTGTATTCATCCCACGACAGTTTTTTATCCTTGACCTCATAATAGATATTTACAAGATTTCTACAGGATAAGTCGCCCTCCTCATCCCACATTCTGTCAATCACTTTTAATTCCGCTTCTGTAATAAGGTCCAATCCAGTTTCGTTTTCAAGCTCGAGAAGGCGTCTAAGTATTATTCTGCGCGCTTCGAGCGTAAACGGGCCAAGCCCAAAAGATCCGTCGGATTTCTTATATACCGCACCGTTCCTACGCTTACTATCTCGGAACGTCCTGCTTTCACGCATTTCGAGGAGCCAATTGCGAAAATCGCGGAGCGCCGTCAGAACCCTGCCATCATCACCGGACGATTTATTTATAAAGTTCTGCAAAGACTTGTCCTCTTTGACCATTGTGCAACACCAGCACCCAAAACGGGAATTGCCGGTAACCGGAATCTTGTCCCGATCCACTTCACCAAGAACACTCTGCTCTTCACCCATACTTTCTCCCTGGTACAGATTGAATAGATATTTCATATCTGTTCCCCACGGGCTTTTGCAGTCATCCTTCAACAGAAATTCCCAAACCAAATCGTTTGGCACTTCAGTAATGGGATTGTACACATACGCATTAGGGATGTCGTTATGCATGTTGAGCAGCTTACCTTCAATCTCCCGTGCGGTAATCGTTTTAAGTCTTGTAGCGCTTTCTCCCTTTCTCACCCCCAGCAGAATGACGATCTGACCGCTCTCCTTGATCCGATCATTAACGAACTTATTCATCGGCATTATCTTCAGTCGATCTGTACACCATCTGAATCCCGGGGGTTCGGGAGTGGGATACCCCAACCCGATAATCCGGCTCCAAAATGTTTGCTCTGGCTCAGGATATATGATGTGAGCTTCGATAGGCAGACCATCGTTCTTCGCAGCACGATTAATGCTATCTGAAGACGAGTGCATGTATTTCTTTACAATGGGGTTTTCAACCATTGTGTCTGAAGTAATTACATATACCTTCTTTGTGAGTTTCGAGTCTGCAGATTTCAACCTTTTGACAGCTTCATATACAAGGGATACGAGCAATGTAGAGTCTTTCCCGCCACTATAACCAATAAGCCACGGGCGCTCATCATGCTTGTATACAACCATTATTTCTCGAATAATACTTTCGAAGACCTCGAATTTTCCCTTGTACATAATCGCCGCTCCCAGCTTGTTATTTTTTGTCAGGAATGTCTCGCCACCCTATATCAAGGTAGTCCAAAACTTTTCCCCATCCGAAGGCGTTTCCTTCATCATCAATGCAACATCTGTTCATCCAATAGTCCCACTCTTTAGGGTTTCGCTCTCTAAGGCGATCAAACCTGTGCGGCCGCTTTTCCAACTGAATTCCAAATCCGCACATGGAGCACCCGGTTCGTTGCTCTCCAGTTGTAAAAAGATTCCCGTCAGAATCTTTTTCAATCTGTCCATATATTTCAGGAACAGGAACTTGGAGATCCAAGGCTAGCTGCAAAAGATCTTGCCTTTTGAAAATGGCAAACGGTGCCGACCTGATGGTATCTTTTCCAAAATAATTGCATCCGTTTAGCATTAAAGCCTTTTCGCGGCGCCCGCCTTCCGATGCCATCAATCCCAGGTATGGAACGCTATTATGCTCTTTTGCCCAATCTGAGCAAGGCTTTTCTTTCAAGTAGTAACAGCATTTTGCAGATACCTTAAATGGCGCAGTCTGATAGTCGACTCCTTCGGTTTCGTTCTCTGTTCCGCCAAATTTTTCAAGCCACTTTTTTGCCAGCTTCATTCTTGAATTTTTTTGGTAGCCGCCGTATGCACCTGTCTCTCCTGTCATAATTGCATGCCGGACAGTTGCGTTGTTTTCCGTCGGATTCTGCAACAGTTCTATCTTCCGCGCAATTTCCTTTGAAAGCACAGGAAAGCCAAATTCCTGAAGGAGCTTTTGTTTTGTCCAGTGTGTACCATCGTCTCGCAGAGCAGGTCGAAGCGAAATCACGCCAAGTTCACGATGGATTTTCTGAATGCTGATATCTTCAAGGCTTGAAACGGAAACCGCGGGAACATGGATCCCGATAGATTCAAGAAAAAAGAACAGGGTAATGCTGTCAAGACCGCCTACGGAAACATAACAGTCAAGGCCTCTTTTACCGCACTCATTATAAAATTCCCAGGCGCGCACATGTGCGTATTTGACCTTAAAGTCATATGGCATACTCTGTTTCGCCTTGAAACTGCTTATTTTTGTTTCATTAGATACTTTCGCTTCTGAAGTATTATCCGCCATCTATATTTCTCCTCACTAAGCGAGTCTAACCAAGCATTTGCTTTTCTTTTTTTAGTTCGGCATCGAGCACAGGCAGCCCCAAGAGCCGCTTGATTTGAACGTAGGTTAAAAATATCCCTTGTTCATTTCGATTTATCTTTCCGTTTGGCTTTATTGCTCGATTCATCCAGCTTGCCTCATTGTTTCGCAGCCAATCTATTTTTTTAAGCCCTCTTAGACTCTTTTTCATGTCTTGTTGTGGGTTTTCCGCAAAAAATTCACAAAGTCTCCCGAAAGAAAGAATAATCAAACCTTGTGTAATAATATAGTCTTCTCGTAGACTTTTCTTGCTTAGTTCTCCCTGATCCATTTCGTTCCACTCACGCATATTTGCGACAACACTTTCCCAGAAAGCGCAAATCAGTTTTTCGCTTTTTGAGAAATCCCCAACCAATCTGGAAATGCGTTTATGGGCGGTATAAAAAGTGTTCAGCGTAAAAATGTTGGACGAGTATTTGCTGAGATTATCCTTTTCCTTGTCAGTATACTTCCTGAGGAAATCAATAGAATTAACTACTTTCTTCGTTATAAGTGCATCCGGATCTTTCGACTCATATAAAGTGTTTAGCGATTTTGATGTTGTCACAGCGTGCTTGTTTAGATCAGTAAACATCTGCTGGCTTCTTTGAAGTCCTTGATCTTTGTAAATAACGACTGAAATGGTTTCTTCTTTTAGTGTTTCGTCCTCTTCTATGGCCGCCTCAATTGCAGCTCTCCGATGTTGACCATCATTAATCAGAAATGTAGAATCCATATCAATATTTAAAGCCCCTACATTCTCGTTGGCGTCGGAACAGGCGAACTCCATATTCCCGTCGACGGACGCTGCCAATGCCGAGAAGACATAGGAATCTCTATTATGCAAGATATAATCCCGTATTTCTGGAATCCTGGCTTCATTCAATCTCCGCTGCGCACGATACTCCGGCGGCACATCTGAATCACCCATCAAGAAAATTCGGCTCAATAGTCCCATAGGAACCATGCAGATATAGTATTCTTTTCCCGCTTGATTTCCTCTTACCGCGGGGAACTGGTATTTCAGCATAGCACGCCCTCCTAAATATACTTACGTATATACGTAAGTATAGCACGTGCATAAAGAAAAATCAATAATTCTTAGAAAAAAAACGAAGGACGCAGGCTGTAAATCTTCCTGACGTCCTTTGTTTGATTCGATTAATTTCTAAAAGTAGCTTTGAACAACTCTTCTATCCGACGCTTATTGCGGTCAACATTTGTCTGATCAAAATATGCCGATAAAAAAGCCCCATATTTTATGTTTACAGATGCCTCATCTTCATGTTGCTCTTTCGCGTCTTTAAGAACAATATATTCGGGCATTTCTTCAATTGCATTAATAGTGGACTGAATATGCCTTGGCACAGGCAAATTTCGGTCGGAATACCATGTTTTTATTGTATCGATCTTATATACAACGTCGTAGTGCTCTAATAATCCATTAAGATCTTCATTCATGACGAGTTGGTTAACAACATGCTTTTTATACTGTTTCACAAGCGTAGCGGGAAGAGAAATATCATATTCTTCATTCCCTGTTTTCCACTTGACAACTTTACGCCTGTTATCAGGGATAATGAAATGCTCAAGATTATGATTGTTATCATTCGAATAAATTAGTGAAAGCCAGTTCGCATTAGCGTCATAATTGTCCACGGTTGAACATATAAAACTGAGCTTTTCAAATGAATATACGTCTTGAACTGAAAACCGTTCTAAATAACTGTTTCGCAGATTCTTTGCTGCAGTTAATGCATTAGAAATCGGGCTTTCCGAGTTTAACGCGTCTCTTACACTATGATCAATACCCGCTTTAGACTTTTTTTCTCCACTAAGAACAAACAAATATGTATACACATACAAATTGGTTATGATCCTTCTGAATTCATCATGACGAATAATTTCAGGTAGGCTTTCGCTGTTAAGGATAAACTGTACAAAATACATCAATGGCAATTTTTGATAGATTGCACCTTTCAGTTCAAGAACTGCCAAACTCATTTGTTTTAGTCCCAGATGGTCATTGGTGTTGCGATACTCGCAACTGTGTCTGCATAGATTTACAAAACGGTAGTCTGTCAGTCTCAAGTTCTTATAAAACTGATTAACCTTTTCTCCAAATCCTATCATATCGGTAAGCAACACATTTGTTTCGTCCATAGTTTTTTCTTCGATATAGTGTTTGCCTGATATCATTAGATTCTTGGGTAGAGAAGAACTGTCTGTTTCTAAAAGATAAGTGTATATGTACTCGCTTGTGTCTTCAAATCCGTATTTTTTGAAAAGGCTTGCATTTCGTTTTAGATTTGCCCATTTATTCCTAAGCGCAGGATAAAGAGGAGCTTCAAATTTTTCAAAACAGTGGCCCTTAAAAATATCCTCGACCTTTAAAAGTTGAGCCTTTTCATTGATATCCAGAAACAACTGTTCAACTGGATGTGATCTGTCGTGTTGATCGTTGATTAAGACTAGCATTCTGCTATCTAGCAGTTTCTGTTTAAAATCGCTAATTCGAGTATTAGGTCCTAATGCATTAATGTAATCCTCAATAAGCTGATATGCCCGTTCAAAGTCCTCCGCTTGCCCGTATATATCAGAATCCGCTGAAATGGTTAATACATATTTGCCGTCTTGTAGTTCTACATAGTCTCCAATAGAATCGTTTTCAAGCAGTATTCTCCCAAAAGGAATCAATTTCCGCTGTATTGTTTCTTGTTCTAATTGATGCCCCTGATAATGATTATAGAGTGCAACAAGAGTTAAAAAACAAGTTGTAATACGCTGTTGCCCATCAACGATTTCATATCTTTCATCCGACTCGTCCAGAATGGTATTGCCAATAAACTTGCTGTTCTGAGAAATATCTGACAGCAAGGTGGCAATCCTTTCATTTTCCCACTTATACTCTCTCTGATATACAGGAATAACGAGGCGATGCTTATTCTGCTTAAAGTTTATTTCCTGTCCAAACCCAGAGTCCATTGTAAACAAGTCTGCAATTGTAATAACAAAAGATATCATACTGATCTCCTTAGTAATTATTCTCTATATTATTAAGAGCTACCTCGGAATCTCAACCCCGGCTACATAATACTTGTTCTATCAATCAGAACACCAGCGCAACCACGCGGCATTTATTGATTGTCCCGTCTCCGTAAACGTTCTGCCAATCGTGGATCTGCCAATGCACGTGCTCCAAGATCTCTTTGAAATGGACGAACCAGCCCATGGGATCGTCCCACTCGTAGTACTGATAGAGCTGTTTGCCCACATCGTCCAACTTTGCATATTCATCCGGCGTGATCGATTCATAGAGATCCTCAATATCGCCGGATTCATAGGCAAACACTGCGTCTTTTAGCACGATCCCATGATACTCGTGGGCTTGTCCGGACGGTAAACAGCCTCGCATGGCGTCGACCTCGGCGGACAGGATTCTTACGAACTCATCGTTCCGGCAACGCTCATAGCGCCCTTGCAATTCAGCCGACAGACCTTCAAATCGCAGCCTCCCGCCGATTTCCTCGATCTTGTCTGCGGTCTGGCCGAAATAGCACCGCTCTCATACGTCATCGCAAGGCGCCGTTCCCCTTCCTTATCAAAGCCGGGATTGATGCAAACCCATTTATCGTCGATATAGGCTTCGGTATATAAGAAATAGCTTGTTGACATGGCCTCATGTCCTTTCTGCTTTTTGCTGCCCCGTTGTCAAACTTGGTGATCCGGGACGATTTCGACGATGTCGTCCATCGTGCAACCCAGTGCGGTGCAGATCTTGACCAGCACTTCACTGGAAACGACGGCGCCGTCTTTGCCCATTTTCGTGATGGTGGCTATGCTTACGCCCGCCGCTTCTGCCAATTCCTTCTTTTTCATTTCCCGGTCGATCAGCAGTTTGAAGAGCTTTTTATAACTTGCGGCCATTGGCTTCACCCCCGCAATAGATATGATTTTATATTATACCACATCTTTCCTGATTTCTCAACTGTTTTCAGCAATAATCCTGCGATTTCATCATTTTTCGTTTTGCCGACTATAATTGTCTCTTTGGCAAAAAAGAACCCAAGCAGAGGTCAAGCCCGCACGCCGTATTTCTTTGTCTACTGCGACGCAGAAACTGTGTGCAGAAAGACTCTCAAGTGACTTGACTTTCCGGTGGAAGAGAGCTACAATCCAAACGCTCCCGGGGAGCGCGGCAAAACACCGCGAATCCACGGGAGCGTTTCTATACGACCACATGTTTGACCACAACCGCCTCCGGAGGACGTGGAAACAGCGGAGAAAAGAGCGCCGGAGAGCAAGTTTTCCGGAGCGGAAAGGGTTAAATGTAGTTCATGCACATGTAACACCAGGTTCGAGCCCCTTTGGGACCATCAGGCCGCAGGTTCGAACCCTGTCACTCGGACCAAACAGCCCCTCTGGCCATTGGCTTAGAGGGGCTGTGTTTTTGTCACGCAACAGTTGAAAACCCCCGGTTCTACCGGGGGAAAAAGAAAGCTTAAGTAAA
>OLGM01000525.1_pt1 | contig 23776 bp, 21 predicted proteins | sample 1606001 | NCBI WGS metagenome assembly OLGM01 (sample SAMN03283294) | human gut metagenome | biome: human-associated habitat; material: feces | host: Homo sapiens | place: Peru | collected 2012
GTTGGATGGTCTCAGGAATATTCAGTTTCTCGTCCATCTCCTTGATGGCATAGTCACCGTCACTTCCTCGTCCTTTCAGCATGTTTACGGTCTGCTGGTCGGCAGAGAACTTTCCTATCACCACATAATCGTAAGACGAGAGATAACCACGCATTATGAAGTCATTGGTGCAAGGCGAAGTCAGCAAGTTGCTGAACAAGCGTGTAAAAGACTTCTTGTTCATACGACAAGGAGTAGCCGTCATGCCAAGCTTCATGGCCTGACAGTTTCTGTTAAACAAGTCTTGATAAGAATCTGCAATGGCATGGTGAGCTTCATCCACGATGATAAGTCCCGGTGAACAACCTTCCTTTTCCAACTCCTCAACATGACGTGTCAGCCATTGTATGGACAGCACCCTCACCCTGACCTTAGCCTTCAGCGTAGCCTCCTTCTCGCCATATTTAAGGCAAAAGCGATCGAGCGTCAACTGCATCTGTTCCACCAACTCACGTCGATGAGCCACAATCCACACCTCATCCTCGTCATAGCGGTCAAGAAACCATTCCACCACCGAAGCCATCACGTATGTCTTGCCCGTCCCCGTTGGCATCTGCACCATCACCGAGTTGCCCAATCCGACCTTCTTATCATTCACATTGCCAACCTGCAAGCTTTGCGCAGTCAGCATGTTTATGATATCCCTCAGCATATCCCGCTGATAGTCATAAAGTCTGATTTTCTTCATGTCAGAATTCTTTGTAATCGCATCAAGGCATGACATTCTTTCTCCACCACCAATGCCAAACCCTAAACACTGGTTCACTCAAAGCCTCAGAAGGATAAAATCTCAACAGTCGAGCGTCACGATACAATCTCTGTAGGTTATGTCCCAAAGCACCTTTGCCAAAACAAGGCAGTTTATCATACTGTCCGAAGTTGCCCCCATTCAGGATATCGTCAAGAAGCATTCTTCCTCTCTTCATGTCCATAGGTGCAATCATCCTGTCCTCAGACAGTCCCATCACTTTATGCAGAACATACATCATGGCTCCAGCAAACTTCCACAGTCCAAGATGCTTTAGCGAGTTTTGAATTTCCAATTCACAATTCTTCAACTCCTCATCGCATAAGCGACAATTCCAAACTCCTAATTCCAAATTCAAAATTACGTAGTAATAATCCACTACCTGTCTCAGTCCTACACCCTCATAGAAATAATGATGATAGAGATGATAAAGTTGATAAACGATATTGAACGATAGGGTAGGGACAGCGACAGCTCCTACACCATTAGGCAGTTCCTCTATATTGCTGCATTGCAAACCAACATTTCGCTTCAACCACTTTTGCAGTCTCCGGTTATAAACGAAGTTAGCCATGAAGCCAGGCGTAGAATGCAGTTCCACGCTAATGCCGTTCACGTTAATACCTATGTGGTTAAAACATTCGTCATCCACATTTCCGTTTGCCTTCTTTACAAGCTAAGCAAGCCTGCGAATCTCTTCACGCCCGGCATCCACCCAGATGTCAACATCGCCTGGTGTGCGTGCCGATGGATTTGGGTACATCGCGGCATTCCCTTGCCCCTTCAATATGCAGCAAGAATATCCGGCAGCCTTCACCTTATTATATATATCCACCGTAGCCTCATTCATCCTCTCATTACGTTGCTTAATCCTTTGGCTCATGCCAAGCCATCGCATCAGCAATACAAGGTGAGGAGCTACATCCTTAGGCAGCTTCTGAATACCATCGAAGACAACTCCGACAAGCGTCTGTTTCTTTGCAAATTCATAAAAGGCGGCCCAATCGAAGCCTTTCAATGCAGACCCATCAAGAAACTCTTTCCCTTCGTAAATGCCCAAAGAGAACTGTACGAAACGAAAATAAACGGAAGTCATGCAACCTTACAATTCTGTATTATTCCTTTGTCATGTTCCAGAGGAAGAGAGCGTTGCCGATGATATATCGGCGCCACATACGTTTCGGCTCCTTCAGCAGACGATAGAGCCATTCCAGTCCATGACGCTGCCACCATATCGGAGCACGCTCCACAGTACCGGCAAAAAAGTCGAAGACAGCACCGATTGTTCCAACATGGCAGTGGATGTTCAGCTCCTTCCAATGCGTGTAGGTCCACTTCTCCTGCTTCGGCGCCGTCATGCCAATCCACAGAAGGTCAGGATCTGTAGCATTGATAGCATCAATGATAGCCTTATTGTCCTCATCCGAGAACTCCGGCTTATAAGGAGGCGAGTAAGTCACCACCTTCAGATGAGGATAAACCTCAGCCGCCCGCTTCACAATAAGGTCAAGCACCTTCTGCGAGCTGCCCATAAACATAACCGTGAGCGGACGCGAACGGGAAACTCCTAACTCCTCATTCCTAATTCCTAATTGTTCGAGTTTGTTCATTTCAAACTCGAACAAATCCCATCCTGCTATACGTTCCTTCGGTTGACTCTTCGCCTTAATCCATCGGCACGCCTTCACGATGCTCACTCCGTCAGGAATAAGAGCGTCGCCATTGGTCAGCGCCTCCGCAAAGAGCTTGTCCTTCTTTGCCGTATTAAAAGAATGAGCATTAATCGTATTAATGAGCAATTTGCCCTCAGGCAGCGAGGCAAGCTCCGCCTTACTGCCAAGAATATTTAAATCTTTTAATCGAAACATATCGGTATAAAAATATTAATCAAATTGTGAAAAGATTATTTAAAAAGGTGGTAAGAAGCAAGTCCTTACCACCATAACCATTATCATCCATCGTTCGACCGAGCTACTAAAAGGACTGGTTTAAGCATCAATGTTATTGACACTAAGATTGCATCCATACCGTAGATTATATCTAATCGCAAAATGCGAATGGATGCCTCGGAGAACCACTCTCCGATAAATCAAAATCTTTTCGTCTATCTGAAGAGATTGAAAACCTTTTGCAAAAAGAATCAATCCTCCTTTTGTCGTTCTTGGTATGGAAGCTAAACTCCCACACCACATCATCACCTACTTTTTCGTTTATTTTTTCAAAATACGGCATATCCACCTTGGCTAAAGAATGCCCAATAACAGTAATCTTCTTAAGATTAGATAAGGAATCAAAAAAATATTCATTGGCAGCTATTATGCTTTTGGTAGGTTTCATATTAATAGCATAATAATCTTCAAATCTTCCTAACGCTTCTTGCACAGCATGATATCTGATCGGTAATCTCCAATTACCCTTTGTTTCATCTTCCAGAAAATAAGCAAGATATGCAAGTTTGTCATTCGCGAAATATCGTCCCTTCCTATCCTTAAGATTAGGACGATACCTCCGACGATGTTCATTTCTCTTTATCCATGACTCTAAATTCGCCTTGTCGTCCGCACTATGTCCTATTATCAAACTTCCAAATCTTTCATGCCTACTTCCATGAATATAATTGATTTGGTCATTAGGTATACCATACACAGACTCCAAAAAGTCAGTATAGTTGAATGTCAAGAAACGAGCATGTCTATCTATATCAAGCAGATGCTTTTTAAAACCTTTCTTATACTGCAAAGTATTTATCCATCTATGCAGTTGGTACCTCATCTCAAAAGTACACGTATTCAGCATATCCGAAATATTGTCTAACCCTAAATAATAGTCACAATACCTAAAATTATCAGAATCTTCATCGCAGTCAGGCAAGACAATATCAAGAATATCAAACACCTTCTCCCTATTCAGGTCAGCCAGATGTTCTTCAAAACTATACCACAATTCATTCTCTGCCCATGTCGTCTTTGGGTAAACACCATCAAACGTACAATCCCATGAAATCTCGAAACATTTCATAAAATCCTTGAAACTATCGAAGCTGTTTTTCAACGATCTCGGTCCGAAATATAAATCGAAAGTAGCCAAAACATAAGGCTTGTGTCTCAACAAGTAATTTCTAAAATCAGAGTAAGAACATTTAGCCCCATGATAGCAATCAAAGCCATTACCGATGATATATAGGTGTTCAGATTTCATCATCCTAAAGAAGAGCTTTTACTTTTTCATCTATACCACTAGCAAATTAGCATAAAGCAAAGGTATAGTATCCAGTTATATTCTTTATTTTAGCATTCTATAGATATTCTCAAGTCTGCCTGTCACTTCTTCTACAGAAAAAATGCCTTTTGCTAATTCTGATGACTCCTTCGCAATGTCTATTCTCAATGTTTCTGATGATATCATCTTATCCATTTGCTCAGCAAGTTTGTTTGTATCACCAGGATTAAACAACAAGCAGTTCTTTCCATCCTTTGCAATATCAGGAATTCCACCTACTGGTGTAGTAATGACCGGCAAGCCGTACGCCCATGCGTCAAGTACTCCCATAGGGAAGCCTTCAGCATAACTGGGAAGACAGAATATAGAAGCCTCCTTAAAGGCTTTATCCTTGTCATCCCCCCTTACCCATCCAAGGAAAACGGTCTGCTTATCAATGCCGAGACGTGAAGCCAAAGCTTTACCTTCTTCTATTTCACCATTGCCAGCAAACACAATACTCCAATCACGATGCTTGTCTGCAACCTTAGCAAAAGCATTGATCATATCTGTATATCCCTTACGAGCATTAACTGTACCAGCATACAGAATTTCTTTTTTCTTCGGATACACTTTATTAGAGACCTCTGTAGTACAAGGATTATAAAGCACCTTTACCTTGTCCTCATTAAAACCAAAGGTGTCGCACAATTCATCCTGCCAATACTTTGACAGCACCAAAACACAATCTGCCTTTCCAAATATATATCTATATACCCACTGATACTTGCTCTTTATGGTAGTATCTACAGAGAATGAATGGAAATGCACTATCACTTTCTTTCCCAACAACTTCGACACTACCATAAACAACACCTTACGCAAAGCCGAAGGCGGCTCGCTGGTATGAATATGCACGATATCATAAAAAGGTACGTTAAGCAAGAACTGCGAGAAACCTTTCAGCAAATAAGAAAGTTTAGTAAAAGCTCCTCCGTCCCGATGTGTCTCTATCCACTTACAGCGAAACTTATTCCACAAAGGGCTATTCTCATAAGCTTTCACAACTGACGTGATGCCACCTCGAGTCTTTCTCGAAGTGGCTATTACTAAAACCTTAGGATTATATTTCATTTAAAATCTTTTCTATTTCCCCAACTTTACCTTCATAAGCCAATCTTAAGCATTCATTGTATCGTTGAGGGTTATGTCTCTTTTGAATTCTTAACAAGCAATTTGCAGCTTTCTCTCTTACTTCTAATCTATTATCCAAAACATGGCAAATTGCTCTTTCCAAACCTTTCTGAAGTTGACTCTCAAATCTTATAAAATCTTCGGGGGTATTCATTATGGGGTTATTGAGTTTATTAACAGGAACATCAATAAGCCATCCAACACTAGCATCATTCAATTCTGTCAAAGCTCTTAGAGAGGTACTGATAACGGGAGTTCCACAAGCTTGGCATTCCAATACGGAATAAGCAAAAGTATCCATCCATGTTGGAAGTAAAGCAACATGAGCTTTCTTTATTTTATCCAACACTTGATTATTTGGTAAAGACGGATAATATTCTATCCATTCCTTATTTGCTTCTATCAACGCTTGTGCATCCTCTAAATCATGGTCAGTACGTTCATATTTCGCTTCATCTTTGTCTAACGCACTAATAAGAATCAGCTTAAACTGATACTTTTTATGAAGTTTTGCCAATACTTCAACCGTATCGCGTCCACCTTTTCTAAAGTAGTTTCTACCTACGTAAACGAATGTAAATGTCTCAGCTTCACCATACGACAAACCTTTTTCATCGAGACTCTTTATTTTTAATTCTTGAGGAGGAAGAAGAGCTATAAGTTTCTCGCTAATACGCTTTTCGTATTGTGGAAATTGAGTGATAAGGCATTTCTGAATATTATAAGAGCAATGACTTAAAGGCAATAATGCCAAGCAATTATTACTTGCCAAACGTTTCATTGCCTCTAACACATAAGAATTATCCTTGATTAAAGAGAAGTCTGGATTATCAGATTCGACTATTCTTGTTACTTCAAGAGGCCAAGGAACACAAGATTCTACGCTAATAACCCAATGGGGGGGTATTAGAATGATTAATAGTATTAAAGAAATGGAATACATCACAACCAGTTGGGGCAATCGCTTTGTAATCATAAAACAATTTTGCAGCAGCTTCTTCTTGTGTCATGTTCAACTTTCCTATTGCACGTAGGAACCAAAGATGTGCATTTTTCCACAAATACAAATTATAGAAACGAATGTCTTTATATTGACATTCGCCAATTTTGTTCAAGAACAATCGCTTTGCAGCGTAATTTTTAGACAAAATACCAATCGTTTTCATTGTCATTATTTCCTTATTTTTATTATTTTAGCTGGCACACCACCAACAATAGCATTGTCAGGAATATCCTTTGTTACTACAGCATTGGCGCCAACTGTCACATTATTTCCTATTTTTACGGTGCCTAATATTTTAACACCTAACCCAAAGTAACAATCATCTCCTACTATTACGGTTTTATCGTCAGGAGCTTCAGTTTTATTACCAAATACTACTCCAGGAAGCATCGTACAATTTCTGCCGATTTTAACATTTGGTCCAACATGAACAAAGTCACCAGCATGATAGATTCTAAAACCTGGACCTATAGTATTTGGATAAATAGTCATTCTAAGGTTGAACCCTAGACGTTTGTACCAGAAAAAATGCCATAAGAATTTCAGCTTGTTCTTATCTTGATAATACTCCACATAACGAAGATGGCGGATATAATGATATATGTACCATACTTCATTATGGAGAATACGATCTTTCAAAGTAGGCTTGTGAACAAAACGCCTTAAATCTGCGTTTAAGCATTCACTTAATTCTGTTTTAGTCATCTTTTGTAATTTTTCAATCGATTGAACCAAATCAAACTCCATTCCGGAAGATAATGTTTAATATAGTCAGTTACTGTTTTACCTTTTCGTTCACCCCATGAAGCCATATATCTATGTACAGAACGAGTTTTTTTTGTAATATGAATACGTTTGGTTATGAAATCAATAGGGGCGAAATACTCTGTTGGATAGATATCAAATCCACCTACAGATTGAATGCCCTTAATTTGTTTAAGACCAAAATTCTCTAAAACTTGTGTTGTATAATGAACTACTGTTTGAGAAATATTCAACGTACCATCCGGCAAAAGAAATTTTAAACTATGATATTTCTCTAAAACATCCTTTATAATTGGTTGTTGAGGTATAGCAGCAAGCCCTAGTCCTGGATTAACCAACCCTTCACCCCATTTATCAGGATTACGCTCGAACCCCATATACGGTCCTTTTGATAGTATTTCATCAAAAGATTTTATAACTTCAACATCTGTATCAAAATACAAACCTCCGTAATTGTATAAAATCCAGAATCGAGCATAATCACTAACAAAAGCATACTTTTTTGCAGAATATGCTTCCCTTGTATAAGGGATTATGTTTACATCAAAATTTTCTTCGTTCCATTCCTTAATCTCATAATCAGGGAAGAATTTCCGCCATGAGGCTATGCACTCCAATGCAAGAGGCGGAAGAGGATTCCTTCCAAACCAACAGTAATGTATTATCTTAGGTATCATATTCAAAAATTTATGTAAATCTAATTTTTCAAATTCACCTTTAAAACATTATATTTTAAAAGAAGATAAGATTGTAATAAAAAACGATAAATACCACCTATATGTAAGAAACGTATCAAATACAACATCTTTTCTTTTTTCCCCGTAAAATCTGTTATTTTCAAAGCTTTTGCTTCTGAATATTTCTCCAACAGCACATAATTCTCATATAAAGACATTTTTATTGAATGTAGAGTTCTATTCATTCCCAAACATGACAAATCTGACTCAAAATACTCCAACATCAGTTCGTAATTTATCGCACTTCTTTGAATAACATTATGATTTGTACGAATAGTATTTCTTGTAACAGAATCTGCTCTTTGACGTTCTCTAACGGTCACCACTTTATTGGTAAACAACACCAAACGAACATCTCTGTAGAATAATAAGAAAAACAGACCCTCATAAATTCTAAGTTGCTCATTAAAAGGATGTCGAAGTAGGACTTCTCTCTGCATTACATGAATAAAATCACAATTTACATAACCATTCAGAAAATCCGGATAACTCAGCACTTTTTGAGTTGCCCCTTTGAGTATTAAGTTGTTTTTATAATACTCCTGCATATCATCAGCAGCAAACACATAATGGCCAAAGAACGGATTCGCCTGAATCGTATTGTTTATATCATAAAGTGCAGTATCGCAAAAGTAATCATCGCTATCCAATATTATACACCATTTACCATGCGCATTACGAATTGCCTCATTACGTGCTGCATTAGTCCCCTTGTTTTGTTCAAATTTTATAAAGACAACATAAGGGTGTTGTTTCACATATTCAGAAACTATAGTGCAAGTAGAATCAGAAGAGCCATCATCTACTATCACATGTTCTATAGAATCTCTAAAAGGTAAAGCCTGCCTTGCACGTTCCACACTTTCTAGGCATCTAATAATACAGTCTGCCCTATTATAAGTAGGTGTTATGACTGAATATATAATTTTCTTCTCCATGTTTATTAACAATGATAAGTAGTATTAGTAGAAATCTCCTGCTTAGGGGATATCGTTATTTTATTTGGATTCTGAATAAAGAATGCTCCCCACCAACCAAAAGAACTATTTGTTATAACGGCATGTTTGCAATGTGACATCAATTGCATATCACGATAGCTTTCATCTCCTTTATTCCAATCAACAAAATGTACCCTATCTTTATTAAAATCAAGATTGAAAATGGTTGCATTTTGTTTACACCAATCTACGCTACCAGGATCACAAAAAAACACAAATACAGGATTTGTTACATTTTTCTTTATATACTTAATGGCACGCTTGAAATATCCGTACTTATAACAGTAACCATTACTTCCAAGCATATCACCACGACGAGCATGAATTGCTACAGAATTACATCCTTCAAGAAATGATGCCATTTCTATATTCTTAGTATCATTAAATTCAGGGAACATAAAGCTCTCTCTTACTTGCTTCTCAATTCTCTCTACTCCACTACCAATACATTTTAAAGATAACCATTGGCCCGTAAACACATTATCTTCACCATCGTAGAATACATCTTTATAATGACTATCATTACTAATGTAACGTTTCTTAAATATAGAACGGAGATTTCTCTTAGCCCAATCACCTAAATATGTATCAATTAACCGCTCTTTTAGGGTTGGCTTATGCTCAACTTTCATATTAAGAGTTCTCGTTGATACGTTTAATTTAAAATCGCCACGGATGTTCTTTAAGTCAAGTCCAGCATTACGAAGTGCATAAGTTATATAAACAGGATAATTCCAATTTTTATCCCAAAAATCCGAGGCATGGACTTCTGTCATAATTGATTGCCATTGACTATCTGTAAATAAACTCTTTATATTCGGAGCTTCTATACCGAAAATACGATTTAACTCATATCCATTCCATTGTTTAATAACATCATTGCATTCTGGAATATCGTATACCATCGTTTCGATATATATATCCTCAGAAGGATAAAGACTTTTCAATGCTAAATATTCACAATAACTCAGCATTTGGTTACCTAAACCAGATTCTATATGTACTATTTTCATGTTTAATTAATTTTCGACTTGTCAAATGTCATAAGCCCTTTGCCGTAAGGATGAAAAGATAATGACATAATAAAGAACATCAAACTAAAAGTTCTTACTTCGGAAAGATTAGAACCAGCAAATGAAATAACGATCAAAATTATAGTATAAGCACTCATCAAAAGAAACAGTATATTACATCTCCTTCGTTTCCAAAAATAAAGAAGCAAGTATAAGTAGAATACCAAATAAATTATTGTTCCCACAAAACCTAAACCTGTAATCATATTTCCTAATGAAATATCAGGAGTAGACAATTGGTTAGGTCTTCCTTGTTCTTTATTAGGTAATCCGAGTTTGAAACTATATTTTTTATAAACCCAATCTTGAGAATCAGAACATAAGCCCATACCAAATATTTGCTCACCAATAGGACGTTTTACTAAATAGTCTGCACGCTCATAACACCATGCAAAACGATAGAGCATTGTAGCGTCTCCTTCATTTACATAGTCCTCGCCAAAATTACCTTTCATAATTTCATCAAAATCTTTTGATGTTCCACCATCCTCAAATCGATTACTAATAGTTCCAACAAAGGGCAATGCTAAGATACCAATTATAATAATTGAGCCACCTATCTTTTTAAAACTACCATTCATTAATAAGGCCAATAAAACCATAAAAATACCTGTTGCTATTGCTGTACGACCTAAATTACAAATCAATGCGACAAAAAATATTCCTCTCACAAAATTCAAGTTAATTTTTTGAGGCAAAAAAGCAGGACATAAAAATGACAATGTCAAAAATACTATAAGATTTGCAGGAGGATTATGCATTCGTACCAATCCCGTAGAAGGATCAATACCCGGTATTCCTGGATATGGCATTATAGGGCCTCTTACCACCAATACTTGCAAAATATAAAGCACACTGGTAAATAAACATATTCCAAAAAGCATTCTTAAAACCTTCCACACTTCTGTAGGTGTTGCTCGCAATAATACAGGTAATGAGAATAACAGCAAATAACTTCTTCCACCCTGCAATATCTGATAAGGTGTCAACTCATAATAAAAGTAAGAAAAGCAAATACTTGCTAAAATAAACAACATTAACGTTGTCAACACAAAACGTCCTTGAATATAGGGGATTTTCCATTTTTTTTGAGAAACCAAATACAAACTTACTACAAAAGTATATATAATGGCACAATCACCATTTTTTATTCCCATAATTTCATCCGTCCAAAGTCCAAATCCTCCTCCCCATGATCCCATCATAAAACTCAAATAAAGGAAATATGAGAAGTAACGATACCTTGGACGGAAATATGAAATGATTGCAATAAGCAACAATACTATTCCTATCATATTCTACTTAAGATATTTAATAACCTTACAAGGATTGCCACCAGCTATACAATTAGCAGGAATATCAGTAACAACCACACTTCCTGCGGCAATGACACTTTTTTCACCTATCGTAACACCTTTAAGGATTATACTCCTTGCTCCTATAAACACATAATCACAAATAGTAATTGGAGCGCTTTTGATATTGGAGTCTCCTTCAAAACAACGTTGTCGCCAATCTATAGAATGATGATTGCTATCTGTTATCAGGCAGCCAGCACCGATCAAGACATGAGATCCGATTGTTACAGACTCCTTGCAATTAATGTTAGTGGCACTTATACCAGAATTATTACCCCCCCGAATTAATATTAAAGCTACTGTATTCTCCTCCTAATATATGTCCTCCAAATCCAGAACGACATATAAAATTATCACCAATTTGAAGAGAGCCACCACAGGTTATAGATATAGCTGTCTTACCTTTTATAGTAGGATGGATTCCTATTTTAGCTCCTTTCCATTTTAGATTTTGAAGGTTATAAAATTGAAAATACTGAGATTTAATATTTCTGCAGCATTTATTAATAGCAGCAAAGAGTAAGAAAAATAGAAGTTTCATAAAAATTTAAAAATTATCTTTTTCCATAAAAATCGGATAACCATATTCATTTATTGCCTGAACTAATGCTTTTGCTGTTTTTCTAGCCCAAACATTCCAATTCAATACTGTATTATAAACATCCAAACAAGTTTTTGACATACGTTCCAACTCGCCACTTACCAAACAATCCTTGATTTTCTTTCCAAAATCCTCACCACTTGCTGAAATTGAAAGTAAATAACCATTTTTACCATTCAACACATAGTTTGGAATACCTCCTGTATGGTATGAAAAACAAGGCAGTCCATTAGCAGTAGATTCACAAAATGCGATTCCTGCACACTCTGCCTCCGTTGGAAGTAACATACAGTGACACTGCGCAATAACACCTTTAAGACATTCATATTGCTTTCTGTCATTCTTATTAAGAAAGCCTACATAATCCACAAAATCAAGTTCCTTAATTCGCTCATCCAAATATGGCGTTCCAACTATATGTAAAGTTGATTTAACTCCATTTTCATTGAGCCACCTACATGCCTCAACAGCCTTAACACCGCCCTTTCGCTGCCAATCAACGCCCAAAAACAAAATGTGAAGATGTTCACCATAGCTCCAACTATGGGGCACAATATCTTTCTCATCAATATTAGGGCCATATTCTGCCAATGAAACCTTATTCGGAGACTGATGATAATAGCCAAGTGCAGTATCAATAGCCCATTGACTAGGAAGGACTATTTTCGTTGCATGGTCTAAAACCAATTGCTGAGTTCTGTCTCCTATCTTCACAGACCTTGCCTCAACGTCCGCTTCCCAATAATAATTAATCATCGAATGGAACAATGCATCAGACATATATACAGTAGGCTTTTCCACTGAGATAAGTTGTGTAAAAGGGCAATACAATACATCAGCTTTTGAAAGCATTTCTTTGTCGATGGACTTTTCTTTCAAACGGATATACAACGGACTTCTATCACCAGGCATAGTAATGCGTAATGCTTTGGATATTAACTTTTGGAAATTCAGCCAAAATTTTGAAAGGAAACTGTCATTGAAAGGAATCCAAAAAACATTCAAGTCATTTTGTCGGCTTAAAGCCTTGAATACTTGAAATGTAGTTCCACTTTGTGGTCGGCGGTCATACGGGTTTTCTTTGCAAATGACACCCACATTTATTTTTTTTCTTTCATCCATATTAACCTAAATTATTCTTTATATATTGAATCCCTTTATTTGCATAAGCCTCAATTTGACATTCTATCAAATCATAATTAATATCTCGTTCTTTCAGTGCATTCACATTTTTAATCATTCTCGTCATCTTTAATCCTATAGCATCATGGAGAGTAGTGATACGAGAATCATTCCCATTAACATCATAATGGACAAAAGGTTTTCTAAAAATTACAGAAAACATATTGCCATGAAATGTATTAGTAACAATAAAGTTGGCATGATGGAACAACCAAAGGAATTGTTGCGGAGAAGCATCCATAAGATTGAAATCAACATTCTTTTTGGATTCACCCTTTAGTCCACGTGTATTACAGATTTGTACCACAGGCAAGTCTAACTTTGTTCCTATCTCACGGGCAAAGGCCAAAGTCTCATCAACCTTAGCAAGGGTATATACCAATAAATATTTTTCAGGTAAATTAGGATATGGTTTCTCTATTCTTTCCCATTCATTCATGTTCAACAAAAGTGTTGGATCAGGATTTACAACTGAGTCAAGTCCAAACTCTTCTTTTAAATACTCTTTGAGAAATATTTCTCTGACACCAATAGATTTCATCTTCTTAAAGAAACCTAAATACTTGTCATGCTCTTTCTGAGGGAACTTGCTACTACCAGCACTTGCCGCATAGGAAAACTTGCAATTTGTTTCTCCAAAGTCAAGAAAATAAATAGGATCGTTCTCTCCAGTGGAGACAGGATTCCATATCTGGTCAGAACCGCAAACCAATACATCATATTTTGTCGACAATATATCTTTTCGGCTATTGATTCGTTCTGATTTCGGAAGTTTGTGTTCGATAAAATCTTTGAATACTTTCTCTCTTTCCTTTCCGATGCCCATAATTCCACGAAGGAAAAAATCCTTTATATTCCATCGCCAATTTTTATAAGGAGTCCAAAGTTTCCACTCGTATGCATCTGTGGTATGAGGATGACGAAAATCTATCAGTTCTGCATTTGTCCCCAGCTTTTTCATTGTCATGACCATAGCATACGCCTGAAGCACAGAGCCATAATTATGAGCAGAATGAAAAGTGACAATTCCACATTTGGGTTGTCTATTTAAATAGTCGATATTCATATTATCTTATTTTTTTTTTATTATTTTGCCTATTTTCCTTCTTATAATTTTATCTATCATACAAAATATGTATGCATTTCTGAGTCCAATAATAGACGCTATTCTCTTAAATAGTATAATTCTTAAACTCTCTTCCTTTGGATGACGAAGTTGATCATTTCCATTGATGGCCTCAGAAACGGGACGCTCATAGATATTTAAGCTATGACGAATCGCCTCAACAAGTTGCATTCCCTTTTCTGTGATTGGCAACACACAAGAAACACCGTTCTTATGTTCAGGAATTTCTTTATCTGAGACCTCATTTCCCAATCCCCAAAAATCACCTATTGTTATGTCTGATATACGTTCCGGTCTGGCATAATGACAAGTGTTACAACTATAACGAGAAGTGCAACCTTCAATGAACGTATCCATATATAAATCTTCATAACGATGTGTCCATAGGTTATTAGATTTATACAATAGTTTATCATTCTCAAACACACACAAACTATAAGCATCAGGCAATCTGAACTTTACGTTTGTCACCCTTGCTGCATCAATCTTTAAATCCTTTTGGATATAATCCTTTAAGAATTTGTTGGATGGAGTACCATGACAGATGATGTCAACAAGGTACAGATTGTCGGGTATGGTTTTATACAGCTGCTTGATGGCTGCAACTTGACATGGTGTTCCGATAAACAATACCGTAAGGCCATCTTTAACGTCCTTACGCAACTGTGGGATAATGTCCTTTATCTGGCTTTGCACATATTTCGATCCCTTTAGCAGATGAAGAGCCTCAAGATTGTCCACTCGTATATGAGCAATCTGAATATTTGGTAGAACCGAGCATCCATATACCACACCTCCCTTAGATATAACATATTGAGACACTACAGAAGCTGCTCCTCCAGAAGTGCTCGTCACATAATCCTCTTCATCCTTTGACCATGCTGCAAAGGCTTTCTTTGGATAAGAACTCTCTATATCTTGTAATGAAGGACAACCTTTCTGACACAGTTTGCAGTCTATACATTTATCTTGGTTAATCTCAGGATACAGATGTCCAAGGAAGCCAGGTTTCATCTCAATACATTGCTTTGGACATCTTGCTGCACACAAACCACATCCAGTGCAATCTTTATAATCGCATATCACTTTCATTATCTATGTATTTTGTTTTTTATCATTGCCACCAACATATCTCTTTCACTCGATTTCAATCCTACGAACCATGCCGCTACAAATGTCATGGCTACCGCTATAAAACAAAGAAGGACAAAACTCAATAATGTTTCGGTTTCAAAATACTCTTGCTTAATGAAAATAGGAAGAGGCAAAGCCACAACTGTCATACCCAAAACAGGTAACAGAACATTCTTAAGCATTGCTTTCAAAGAATACCCTATCTGCTTACGGCAATAGAGGAACCGAACGAAACCAGAAATAGCTGTAAAAACAATTGTTATATAGAATACAGAGGGGGCATCAAAACCTAACCGCAAAGCCACATAACCCATCGGGACAATACACAAGATAATAGCACTTACAACTATCTGATAATTACGAATCTTTCCTGTAGCTGACAATGAAGTCATCAAAGGAGTACCAAAAAGATTGCCTACCAAAGAATCAACAAGTATTAAAACAACAAATAATGCTGTGTAATCTGGCACTTCAACCAACCACAGATGCAATACATAGTCAATATTCAAAGACAACGGGAATGCCATAAAGAAGAGAATCATATACGAGAACTTAATACCTAAATATGTCAATTTCTCCATTTCTTCCAAATTGCCATTAGCATAATTCTTTGTTATTTGCGGATTCAATGCCATTTGGAAATTGGATATAAAGTTCATCACTGCACTCGAAACTTGTGCCGCCACACCACGAGCAGCATTGATGACCGGACCGAAGAAAAGATTCAAAACGATATTTAAACCTTGATCCCTCAGCAACCATGCTATACTACCAAAAAGATTCCATCCCGCAAAGCCCGACATTTGCTGATAAAGACTGTTATCCCAAAATAAGCGGAACTTACTTTCCTCATAGTTCTTTCGGCAATATATCTGATAGATGGCGCGAATCAGAAGCTGAACGGCAAATATCAAAACTGCATATGCTATCAACTTGTCAAACGGACTGACACTGAGCAAATATACGATACCCAATTTCAGCATCACCTCGACAATGCTGATGTAGGCATAAACATTCATCTTCTCATGCGCAATAATCACAGCATTATATGGAACCTGAATGATGTTTACACAGAAAGACAGAATAGCGAATTGGAACACCCAATTAGCAGCCACCAGACGGTCTGCAGGTATAACCAACTTATAATTGACAAACCACAGACCTATGGATTCTGCCAATACCACAATCGTAAAAGCTATAGCAATATGGATATTTAATGATGCTGCAAAAACATCTTTCAGCCTTTGTGTGTTTCCCTTACCCAACTCAAAAGTCAGAAATCGCTGGGTGGATGTAGTCATACAATTGTTTAGGAAAGCGAACATTGTAACCACTCCTCCAACAACATTATAAATACCATAATCCTTGATTCCTAACTGAGCCAACACCACTCTTGATGTATAGAGCGTTACGAGCATGATGAGAATCATGCGGAAATACAACAATAATGTATTCTTAGCTATCCGCTTATTATTATCTGATGCTTGGTTTGACATTAAATATATGTTTTACGTTTTAATTGTTTTATATGTTTTGCGTTAAGCTTGCACAAAGCAACGAACTTAAAATTGTGTTTACTGCTGACAGAAATGTATTCCAAAGTCCTCCACTCCCAACGCATTCAATATGACACGGCTCGTATACAACGACACCACCATCATAAAGAGCATACGGAAGTAAAGAAGCAAAGTATTCTTAGCTATCCGCTTCTTATTATCTGATGTTTGATTTGACATAATATTATTTGGGAAACCACGATTTCCTTTATCCTATGATTCTATATTAAATTTTCAATAAAGCTTTTATCTTATCATTAAACTCTGAATCAGTACCTAATGATTCGCAGATACCCTGTAATTGCTTCTTTTGAAGCATTACGAAAATCTTATATCTTTCATAATCTCTATCTATTTGGGCATTCAGAATGTTAGCGACAACTTTCATTGCAGGAAAACGATTGTAGCTTATGGATGTATTCAACATAAATAGAATAAGATTTTGCTTGATGGACTCATCTGTATTGACCTTTACCAAAATCTTTGTAAACCTCGCATATTCATCAATATCACCGAATTGTATAAATTCGCTGGGATTTTTTATGCAATCAATGAAGTGTAACGACAAAGCAACGATAGAGTCTCGATTGTACGTCAACACTTGCTCCAAGTCTTGATTTCCCAATTGTTCCAAAACATCACCCCAGTCCATAGGATTATATCCTAAAGTGCTCAAAGCCTTAAACACCTCCTTGTTGTATTGTGGCGTGTTTGGTTTATATGTTGCCTTAATTTCCTTTATTGTTTTTGGGGCTGTCTCAGCTACTTCCAACAACTCTTGATATACCTTTAGTTCATCGACTATTGTTGAAACAGACGAGTAACGTTGTGTTGGAGCGTCTTTAGTACATTTGTCCACAATGGAAAAAATCGGAACTGAAACCATCTCTGCTCTGACATTACTTATATCTTTGCCATGGCTAAAGACATAATACAAAGTCTTGCCTATCATATAGACATCACTTCCAACAGTACCATTCTTAAATTCACCTGTGAGATATTCAGGAGGCATATATCCAGCAGTTCCTGCTGTGGTACTTGTTTTTGTCATGGTCGCTGTATCACGGTTTGCAAATCGAGATAATCCGAAGTCCGAGACTTTTACTATTCCCTTGTACAACAATACGTTTTGTGGCTTGATGTCACGATGATACACACCAGTCTCATGGGCATACTGAATCGCTTCGCAAAAAGATATGGCATAGTCTAAAAGCTCTAACTCTGAAGCTTGGGTACATGCCAAGTCCACAAAAGACTTTCCACAGTTAGGCATCACGTAGTATGGTCTTACTGAATCATAAGTATCAGCCACAATCTCCATAATGTTAGGATGATTTAACTTTTTGAGGATTCTGATTTCCCTGCGAAAAAATGTAATATTATCATCAGTTGCATCCTCTTTGACAATTTTAAGCACATACCGTTCTTTACCGTCAAAGACCCGATACACTTCCGACATTCCTCCTGCCAATACTTCTGTAATGACATAATCATCTATTTTTTCACCAACTTCCATTATATATATATTAGTACTCAATTTAGGGCATAGCCCTTTGTATAGGCACTTTTACAAGCGCCTTCATATTGAGATGTTAAAAATTTTACTTGTTTATTAACTATTGGATACATTTTACACACAAGTGATTTTCGGTTGCACTCGGCATAGCTCAAACAAGTTTGGCTCTGCACTCGTTTGCACGAAAATTCTTCGCTCGACAATATAAAAGCATTCTTTTATTGTTCTCACTTATCGAAAATGTTCCAGATCCTCACTGCTAATGTTTTAAATTCAGCAGCGAAGAGATTTATTCTGATATAAGTGCTAATTTGAGGGTGTTCTAAAGAAATCAAAATACATAATAAATCAATCTACTTCGAAGTCCTCTACAACATCCTCTATATTAATCTCTTCATCACTAAACAAGGATTTTAAATCTTCCAAATTATACATATTCATAGTAGGAAGTTTGCTTGCCAAGCCTTTTTCTCTTACAAATCCAAAAAACACATTGTTTATATGTTTTGTCATTGGACCATCAGCATCTTTCGACTTTATAGCATTTAACATTTCATACATTTCACGTAAGGTCAATTCATTTGGCGCCAATCCATTTCGCTTATAAAAACGTATTTTCTCAAATAAAAGACAATGAGTAGAATATGCTTTAACCTGAAAATCTTCACGGTCTGCAATCAGTTGCTTCATCATTCGTTCTCCTTCTTGCAGAAGTTTATTCGCTGTTTCATAATCAATAATCTCATTAGCCTGACGTAAATAGTTTCGAGCTATGGCATTACGTACAATATATGAGCTTGGAGACATTGATTCTGCTTGACGAAAATGGTTTAAAGCCAATTCATAGTCTGAATCATATTGTTCAGACAATCCAACTTGCAGCCAATAATTATAGTCATCATTATAATATGACTTAATATCAGAAAGAAGATTTTTGACATCGCTATTTTTTAGGCGTAGTACTGAGCGTAACAATCTACACTTCATTAACGATGATGCTATTTCATTCCAATATGTATGTTGTTTGTCTAATACCTGTGGAGATATAACAACAAGTAATTTCTTCAACAACTGAATATAATGTTGTGATTTTATCTGCAACAAATGTGGAACAAGAAATGAATCACGCAGAGCTATTCCATTAGAATCTCTATAATAGGTTATATAGTCGTCGCAAATATTTAGAATATTATTACTATCTCTTCCATACATCAATGTAACGATTTCCAATGGAATATAAGGTAAGTCCAATTTCGAGAATATTGCAAGTTGCCTCAACAACTCTATACCCTTACTCTGTTGGAGTTTATTCTTTATATCAAAAAAAGCATTAAGTTGGCGTTTTTGGAAGTAGCTACCATTAGTTATGGTGAATAGACACGATTCTACATCTTGATACGAAGAAATATAAGCAACGCGTTCATCAAACGACTTTGCTTTTAGTTTGCCGAGAAGTCCTTTCTTGTCTAATTTTTCCGCAATATCAATAGCAAATTCATTATCCAGTGAATTAGTATTACCATCGATTAACATTTCTTCGTACCAAGTTTCAGACACCAAACAATATCTCTTTCTATTATGCGAATATGTTCGAGCAGCAGTAATTACCAATATGTTTTTTTCTTTGGGGAAATTATTAATTAATGACTTTATCTCTGAATAGTAGAAACTTGCATTATCAAAAATAAGTGCAATAGTATCCTCTGCTATTATACGAGTTTTTTTTCTAAAGTCTTCTGTATCAAACTTCTTCCCACAAAAATCATAAACCGCAATATTTTCATTGACAAGATTAATAGCAATACGCTTAAGGTAAGTAGATTTTCCTGTCATGGATTTTCCATAAAATGCAACCATCAATTTGCATCCTCTTCTACTACCAATATAGCTAACAATATCATATAGCTTATTCTTAATTTCAGGATTTGAAAAATCCCAATCATAGATTATATCTCTATAATCAGGGTGTTGTCCGAAGTACAAATAAGAATTATAACCTTTAAATTTCTTATCTTTTTCATATTTATCCTTTACATATAGAAAATCATCTATAATGTGGGATTTCGAATAACTGTCTTTTGTTTTTGTCAAAGACTTAAGATGATTGGCAAATTTCTCTGTTGTCCATTCTAATATATGTGCTCCAATTTTTGAAACTTTAGACTTAAAGATAAGTGACGGTCTTGGATTTATAAAAAACAACTGTCCATGTGATGTTTTACTTGAAACCGAGGAAAAGAGTCTCAGATAATAATCTAAATTTATCTCATTCATCTCAGTGCCAACAACCACAAAGTTTTCAATCTGCATATATTGTGCAAAGCTGTTAAAACGATAATCTGTAGAATGTAGCATAGAATCAACATATTGTTGATTTGAGAATACCAAGTTACCAGAACGATTTCTTACACACCCATGAAGCTTTATATATTCTTTTTGTTTTGCACGAGTATACGAGAACGGTCTTTCTGTATTTTGTACTATAAGATACCCCTTGGGAACAGAGTTTTCTATTACATCATCAATATTAATAGTATAGATTTTTCTCCAAAAACTGAAAGTAGCTATTATCTTATGAAAATCTTGGGGTGTACAATCAATAAATTGAGACACTATAAAATCCTGTACTTTAAGTTCTGAAACTTGCTCGCCTGCAAAACTACATATATCAGCCAATGAATAGGTAAACAAATCATTATATTCATCTGAATTCTCCTTATACCCCAATAATTCTATCAAGATGTTTTTTTTAAGAACATTACCAGAAGGTATTGCTTCTCCATTACCATTTTTTGCACCTAAAGAGAATCCAGCACCCGTGAAAAGAATAGGATGACTGGATAACAGACATCTATCCAACTTTTGAATAAGACTACTTTCCATATTCATTATAAATGTTAGTACTCAATTTAGGGCATAACCCTTTGTATAGGCACTTTTGTGAGCGCCTATATGTTGAGTTTGATACATTTCCTCGCCATGACATAGCAAAAGCAAGCTTTGCTTTGTACATTTGGCTTGACGGAAACGCTGTTAAAAAATTACTTGTTTATTAACTATTGGCATGTTGCCAATCCGATATTGCCTGGCCGCAGATCAGAATCCACACGCAATATGGTTAACGAACCAAAGCGACCTTCTCCTGATTATATGTGAAAGAATTGACATGCAATATAAGCAATTACATAGAAACTGTACGTCAATCAATATTTATACCATAATAATCTGCCAAAGCATTTTGTAAAAGGTGGATACACGGGACGGCAATGGCTTCGCATCCATATAAAGCATCATATTTTTCTATGAATAAATCATAGCGACCATTATACTTTTGAACAATTGCCTTACCAATGTACCATGCTCCTTTTGTAGGCAACATATATACAGACATTTCTGAATCATAAATAAGCCCTAATTTTGTCAGTTCTTTATCTGTTGTAATAACATCTTTGACTAATTTCCATTTATCCTTTGTGTCAACAAGAAACTCAGAACCATTAGTTATGTCTTTAAAGACTACAGATTTAGCATTATGATTGATACATAGAACCTTGCATCGAGTTGTGGCTTCATTATCATTAACCACCATATCTACATAATTACCAATTCTTAAATTTTCTATTCTCATATTCGAAATTATTATCGTACAAAAAGGAAGAGGCGTGGCTATAGAAAGAGAACGGTTAGTACTCAATTTAGGGCATAGCCCTTTGTATAGGCACTTTTACAAGTGCCTATATATTGAGATGTTAAAAAAATCTTGTATATGTAACAATTACATACATTTTACACACAAGTGATTTTCGGCTGCACTCGACATAGCTCAAACAAGTTTGGCTCTGCACTCGTTGGCACGAAAATTCTTCGCTCGACAATATAAAAGCATTCTTTTATTGTTCTCACTTATCGAAAATGTTCCAGATCCTCACTGCTAATGTTTTAAATTCAGCTGCGAAGAGATTTATTCTGATATAAGCGCTAATTTGAGGGGTTAAGAATGAGGTCTCATCATTATAAGATTTGTAAAAAGCAAGTGCTTTTAATATAATCAGCCAATTTAACGTTTGGCTTTATATACTTATCAAAAGCATCTTGCGCATAACTTGCAATCCATTCTTCTGAACCTTCTGGAGGAGTCTCACCCATTTCCATATAATCCATATAATCTGATGCCATAAAATATACTGGATTAAGATGGAAGATGAAAGATACATGAAGCATCATCAACTGCTGTAAAATGACAGACATGTTACTTAACAATTTCTCTCTTCGTTTTTCCAAATAAACTGTATTACAATTATATAGGACATTAGAATAGCTATTAGAATGAACACTGTTATCTAAAAAGCGTCTATAATGTTCCAAGTTTGTCTTCCATCCAAAATACGGGTATAAATCCTTTGTTTGAGGAGATGTTTCTAAAACCTTAAGTATTTTCTTTAACGTAGGAATACGGAACGAAGATTCTAACCATTGTTGAACCTCTTCCACATACAAACTCTCAAACACATTAAACTTATCTTTAAGTGTAACATCCAAATAAATTTCCGTTAAGATGTCATCAAATAACTTTCTTACAAGTACTAAGGCATCGTTTATTCTGCCTATTGTCAACAATGTCTTTATGGAATCCAATGTTCCATATATAGACATAAAGTAGTATGACGCATAGTTTATCAGCCCTTTTGTGCCATTAGCGATAAAGTTGTATGAGCGATCAGACAGCCCCTCATACAAGTTTTTCATTTCTTCGAGTTCTACGAATAAATGGTACTCCTTGTATTCTTTGGATAATTGTAAAGAAAATAACGACATCATGATTACTCAAATATTCCGGATGCTGCTTGCTGTTGAACGTGGCTAAGTGAGTTTTGACACAGCCTCTCCTATGGTTTGCGTTTGGCTTGGTGTGGCGGAGGCAGGATACCTCCGCTACTATACATGCTATTTTCAAAACGCCAAAATAGGGGGTGGATGCTTACTACCTACTGCTGAATAGTCAACTTCTCAATTTCATCTTTTGACAAATCTGTCATATTTATGATGATATCAATATCCATACCAGCAGATAGCATCTTCTTTGCAATCTCAATATTGCGTTGTTCTCTTCCTTCTTCACGTCCTTCTTCCTTTGCAGTGTCCAGCGAATTCTTGATGTCGCGATACGCCTTGAGACTATCCTCGTATTCACGCAACTCTGTAGGGGTGAAGCGGGCTACGGAAGCAGCAGCAAAGAGTTTGGAGAATATCTTTTCGCGTAGAGCGGCAGGGCGGTTGTCAAGGCGCGACAGATTCTTAAGCACGTACATCCACTTGTCTGACAAAGACGTGAGCTCCTCATCGGTCTTGTCAAATCGTCCTACTTCTACATACTTAAACATCAGTTTGGTGTTAAACACCTTATTGGTCTTCGTATCCATCAAGGCTATTGTGTGGATTGTGTCTGAACTGTCGAAAGCCTCATCGCTCATCTTATAATTGAGCAAGGCGACGACATACACCTTCTTCAGACAGAAGTTCCAGTCTGAGCCTTTAGGAGCCTGTTCTC
>OLGM01000528.1_pt1 | contig 23678 bp, 26 predicted proteins | sample 1606001 | NCBI WGS metagenome assembly OLGM01 (sample SAMN03283294) | human gut metagenome | biome: human-associated habitat; material: feces | host: Homo sapiens | place: Peru | collected 2012
ATGAATTTAGGAAAATTTGTTGACACATTAAAAGAAACAGAATATGAAAAAATAATAATAGATAAAAAAGAAGCTTTAAGCTTAATTGATAAAGACACATTATTAATAGTAGTAGATACACACAAAAAATCATTTGTACAAGTACCAGAACTACTAGATAAAACAGAAAAAATTGTTGTAATTGACCATCACAGAAAAGGCCCAGACTTTATTGAAAATGCAAGTTTAACGTTCCAAGAAGTATATGCTTCATCAGCTGCAGAGTTAGTTACAGAAATCTTACAATATGTTGAAAGAAAAGTAGAATTAACACCAATTGAAATAGAAAGTTTATATGGTGGAATAATGGTTGACACTAAAAACTTCACTTTTAAAACAGGTGTTAGAACATTTGAAGCAGCTGCATATTTAAGAAGATTTGGCGTAGATATAATTAAAGTTAAAAAATGGTTCCAAGCAGATTTAGAAAGCTATAATGTAATAGCTGATATAGTAAAAAAAGCAGATATGGTTTCAGATACAATTGCAATATCAACATATGATGAAGTTAGTAAAGATGCTAACACAATATGTGCAAAAGCTGCGGATGAATTACTTACAATTAGCGATATAACCGCATCATTTGTAATTGGAAATAATGGAGAAAATATTTGCATAAGCGGTAGGTCAATAGGAGACATAAATGTTCAAATAATATTAGAAAAAATGGGCGGTGGTGGACACATAACATTAGCCGGAGCTCAATTAACAGGTGTAACTATTGATGAAGCTAAAACAGAATTAATGAACAGAATCAATGAATATTTTTCTGAAATAAGTGAATAGAAGGGAGAATTGATATGAAAGTAATACTTTTAGCAGACATTAAAGGAGTAGGAAAAAAAGATCAAGTAATAAATGCAAGTGATGGATATGCAAGAAATTTTTTATTCCCAAAAAAGAAGGCAATTCCAGCAGATAATGGGAATATGAGCAGATTGAATGATAAAAAAGCATCACAAGCACATAAAAAAGAATTAGAACTAAATGAAGCAAAAGAAATAGCAAACAAAATAGACAAAATTGAATTAAAACTAAAAGTAAAGGCAGGAGAAAATGGCAAAATTTTTGGTGGAGTAACCAATAAAGAAATTTCAGAAGAACTAAAAAAAGCAGAGAATTTAGATATAGATAAAAAGAAAATAATATTAAAAGAAAATATAAAAAACATAGGAAGATTTAATGTTGATATAAAATTATATGAAGGAGTAACTGCAAAACTAACCGTAATAGTTGAAGCTCTTTAATAAATCAATAGAAGAAAGATGGGGGAAATCTAAATGGAACTAGGAAAAATACCACCACATGATATTGAAGCTGAACAAGCTGTACTTCGGAAGTATGCTAACAGATAAAGATGCAGTAATATCAGCAGTTGAACTAATAAATTCAGACGATTTTTATAGAGAAGATCACAAAGCTATATATGAAGCAATAACAAGCCTATATAATAGAGCCGAACCAATAGATATAATAACAGTAAAATCAGAATTAACATCAAGGGGAAAACTTGAAAGCGTTGGAGGAATTGAATATCTAGCTGCTTTACCAGAAAAAGTACCAACAACAGCAAATGCAGAGCAATATATAAAAATTGTTGAAGAAAAAGCAATACTTAGAAATTTAATAAAAACAGCAAATGAAATAATAAATTTAGGGTATGCCGGAGAAGAAGAAGTTGATAGCATAATGGAAATGACAGAAAAAAAAGTATTTGATATTTTGAAAAAAAGAAATCAAAGAGGATATACCCCAATAAAAGATGTTTTAGTAGAAACTTTTGCTGAAATAGAAAGATTATATAATCAAAAAGGTGTTGTAACAGGTATTCCAACAGGATTTTTAGAGCTAGACTATAAAACAGCAGGCCTTCACAATTCAGACTTAATATTAGTTGCTGCAAGACCGGCAATGGGTAAATCTGCTTTTGTAATAAATATAGCTGCAAATGCTGCAATTAAGGCAAAAGTTCCAGTTGTAATATTCAACTTGGAAATGTCAAAAGAACAAGTAGCAAACAGAATTCTATGTAGTGAAGCGATGGTAGATAGCCAGAAAGTAAGAACAGGAAAAATAGAAGAAACAGACTGGGAAAAACTTGCAACAGCATTAGGACCAATATCAGAAGCACCAATATATATAGATGATACGCCACGGAATTTCTATTACTGAAATTAGAGCGAAATGTAGAAAACTAAAATTAGAAAAAGATATCGGGCTTGTAATAATAGATTATTTGCAGTTGGTAACAGCAAGTGGAAAGAAAAATGCTAGTCGTGAACAAGAAATATCAGAAATAAGTAGGTCACTAAAAATTTTAGCAAAAGAATTAAATGTACCAGTTATTGCCTTATCACAGCTATCAAGAGCACCTGAGCAAAGAAAAGATGACCACAGGCCAATGCTATCAGATTTAAGAGAATCAGGAGCAATTGAGCAGGACGCTGATATAGTAATGTTTTTATATAGAGATGATTATTATAATGAAAATTCAGAAGATAAAAATGTTGCAGAAGTAATAATTGCAAAACACAGAGGAGGTTCAACAGGAACAGTAAAACTAGCTTGGTTAGGAGATTTTACAAAATTTGCTAATCTAGAAAGAAGGTTTGAAGATAATGGCTAATGTAAAGCAAACAGTATTAAATACGATAAAAAAATATGATATGCTAAAAAATAATGATAAAATAGTAGTTCGGGGTTTCAGGAGGCCCGGACTCTATTTGTCTTTTAGATGTATTAAGAAGATTAAAAGAAGAAAGTATGCTAAATATAGAAATAAATGTAGCTCATATCAATCATATGATAAGAAAAAATGCAATTTTAGACGAGGAGTATGTAAAAAAATATTGCAAAAAATATAATTTTAAATTATATATAAAACACGCAGAAGTTTTAAAAATAGCAAGTGATACAAAAAAAGGGGTAGAAGAAACAGGAAGAAAGGTACGATATGATTTTTTTGAACAAGTATTAAATGAAACTTCTTCAAATAAAATTGCAATAGCACATAATAGTAATGATAATGCAGAAACTGTTATAATGAATTTGCTAAGAGGAAGTGCAATATCTGGATTAAAAGGAATTGAACCCAAGAGAGAAGAAAAATATATAAGACCACTAATTGATTGTGAAAGAAGTCAAATAGAAAAATATTGCGAGGAAAATAATCTAAATCCAAGAATAGACGAAAGCAATTTTGAGAATGAATATACTAGAAATAAAATAAGAAATATATGCATACCATACATAAAAAAAGAATTTAATCCAAATATAATAAATACAATAAAAAGACTTTCAGAGACAGTTTCCGAAGAAGAAAACTATATGCAAGAACAAACAATTAAGGCATATAATAATTTGATTATAAGTGAAAGCAAAGAAGAAATTGAATTAAATTTAAAAGAATTTATAAAACAAGAAAAAGTAATAAAAAGAAGATTAGTGTTATATACTATTACTAAATTGCAAGGAAACTGTTTAGGAATACAAAAAGTCAATATAGAAGATATTGTAGATATGTGTGATAAAAATATAGGCAATAAATATATAATGCCAAACAAAAACATAAAGGTAATGCTAAAAAGTAAAAATTTATTTTTTAGTATAAATAATCTTGAAATATAAAATCAAATATGCTATATTTTAGGATGAAGTGTACTTTAAAGGGAGGAAGAAAATTTGAAAAACGGATTGAAAACATTAGCTATGTGGCTAATCATAGGAATTATATTCATGGGAGTACTTGTTGCTATCATAGACAATGGAGATAGCAAAATGAGTTATTCTGACTTAATTATGAAAATAGAAAATGGGGAAGTATCTGGAATAGAAATACAAGCTGATGGTAAAAAAGCATTAGTAACATTAAAAGGAACAGCAGGACAAAAAGTTACAAATATACCAAATATGGAGAGCTTTATGTCATTTGCACAAGAAGAACTTGCAGCAGGAAGTTTTACATTAACTGAAAAATCACAATCATTTGCAATAACATTAATCGGATTATTATCACCATTTGGATTACTAATAATATTCTTAATATTCTGGTTCTTATTCTTAAATGGAAATACACAAGGTGGAAATAAAACAATGTCATTTGGAAAAAGTAAAGCCAGACTTGTGATAAATAACGATAAAAACAAAGTGACATTTGCAGATGTCGCAGGTGTAGACGAAGAAAAAGAAGAATTACAAGAAATAGTAGAATTTTTAAAATCACCAAAAAAATTTACAGATATGGGTGCTAGAATTCCAAAAGGAGTTTTATTAGTGGGACATCCAGGAACTGGTAAAACATTACTAGCAAAAGCAGTTGCAGGAGAAGCAGGAGTGCCATTTTTTATAATAAGTGGTTCAGACTTTGTTGAAATGTTTGTTGGTGTTGGTGCATCAAGAGTTAGAGATTTATTTGAACAAGCAAAGAAAAGCGCACCTTGTATAATATTTATAGACGAAATTGATGCAGTAGGACGTCAAAGAGGAGCTGGTCTTGGTGGAGGACATGATGAAAGAGAGCAAACATTAAACCAATTATTAGTTGAAATGGATGGGTTTGGAACAAACGAAGGAGTAATAGTGCTAGCTGCAACAAACAGACCAGATGTATTAGATAAAGCATTATTAAGACCAGGAAGATTTGATAGACAAATAGTGGTTTCAGCACCAGATGTAAAAGCCAGAGAACAAATACTAGAAGTTCATGCAAGAAGAAAAAGAATATCAGAAGATATAGATTTAAAAACAATAGCAAAAAATACATCAGGATTTTCAGGTGCAGACCTTGAAAACGTGTTAAACGAAGCCGCATTACTTGCAGCAAGAAGAAATCAAAAAGAAATAAATATGCAAGATATAGAAGATGCAATGATAAAAGTAACAATGGGACCAGAAAAGAAAACAAGAGTAAGAAGTGATAAAGAACAAAAATTAGTAGCATATCACGAAGCTGGCCACGCAGTTGTAAGTAGATTTTTACCAACACAAGATGCAGTACATCAAATATCTATAGTACCAAGAGGTATGGCTGGTGGTTATACAATGTATAGACCAACAGAAGACAAATCATTTATGTCAAAATCTGAAATGGAAGAAACAATAGTATCACTACTTGGAGGAAGAGTAGCAGAAGCATTGATATTAGACGACATATCAACAGGTGCAAGCAATGATATTGAAAGAGCATCAAAGATAGCAAGAGAAATGGTTACAAAATATGGAATGAGTGAAAGACTAGGAACAATAGTGTTTGGCTCAGGACAAGAAGAGGTATTCTTAGGAAGAGATTGGGCACAACAAAGAAATTACAGCGAAGAAACAGCAGGAATAATTGATGAAGAAGTAAAAAGAATAGTAGACAAAGCATATCAAATTGCAAGACAAATATTAAATGAAAACATAGATAAACTTCATATTGTTGCAAGCATATTATTGGAAAAAGAAAAAATTGACGGAGAAGAATTTGAAGCAATTTTTCAAAATAGATAATAAAGAAGAGTAGAGTAGACTTTAAAATGTCTACTCTACTCTTCTTTCAGCTCGCCCGTCTGACTTACATAACTTATCATATTCTTTACATTTGATTTTATAATCAATCTGAGCTGTTAAATATTTGTAATACATACAAGCTTGCTCATATTGAGCTATTGGGTTAAACAAAGGATCTCTGTACATATCATTTCCATCCCCATAAGCATCAAAATCAAACCCCTTATTCTCCATAATGTTTACCTCCTTTTTAACAATATATGAGGAAAAAAGCAAGTTATGATTTTATATAAAAGTCGAATTTTGTCGAAAGAAAAATTTGACTTTTGTCTCACAGAAGTTGACTTTCAGCATTTTTACGTGCTACAATAAATATGTGGCAAATATAAATATAGAAGGAGGTGAAGAAAGTGAACGACGAAAAGATAATGCCAATTTTATTATCAATGCAAGAAAATATGATTTCAATGCAAAAAAGCATCATTTCTATTCAAGAAAAAATGGCAACCAAAGAAGACCTAGCAAATCTAGAAATCAAACTAAGAGGTGAAATCAAAGAAAGTGCTGAACAGGTAAAAACAGAATTAAGAGTAGAGATGAAAGAAAATACAAATCAGCTAAGAAAAGAAATTAAAGAAAGCGCAGAACAAGTAAAAGCAGAACTAAGAGCAGAAATGCAAGAAAATTCAGAACAATTAAGAAGAGAAATGAAGGAAAATGATGTAAGACTAAGAAAAGAAATGAATGATAATTTTAGAAATCTAAAAACTTATATTGATATCGTGGCTAGTAAAATTCCAGACAGTTCAAACTATCAAATAGTCTAAATCAGTCTTGATTTCACTAAAAAGAAAATAGCAAATAATTAAGAATATATATACTATATTTTTAGTTATTTGCTATTTTCTAATTAATAGTATAACAAAGTCAATATTTTACCATGCAAATATTGACTTTGTTAATTAATAAATATAGAATAGAAGCATATAAATTAATGGGGAGGTATTACCAATGAGAAGATTTTGGATTTTTGGGTTAGTTTTGCTTGTTGCGATTGCTTGTTTAATGGGAAGTAATGTTAAAGCAGCTTCTGATTTCGATTTAAATAGTATTGATTTTGATGCCGTTTTAAATCAAGATGGAAGTATGGAAATTACTGAAACTTGGAATATTGAGGTAAATGGCTTAACAAATACTTTGTTTAAAACTTTTAATATTGATAAGTCAAAATATTCTGGAATTTCAAATGTTAGAGTTTATGAGGTAAATAAAGATGGAACAAAGAATGATTTTACAGAAACGTATCAAGAGGTTTTGCACGTTGATAAAAATTGTTATTATGCCTTGGTTAATTCAAATGGAAAATTTGAAATCGCTTGGGGAATAAATGAAAGAAATGGGGATAAGACTTACAAAATCAGCTACAAAGTAGAAAATTGTGTTAAAAAGTATAATGATATTTCTGAGCTTTATTGGCAATTTATCGGAAAAGATTTTGAAACAAATATTGATAAAGTTACAGGAACTATACATATTCCAAATGAAGGAAATGAAATTCAGTCAATAAGAGCATGGGCACATGGACCTTTAAATGGAGATATATCAATAAAGTCGAGCGATAAAGTAAGTTTTTCACTTGAATATTTTGATGCTGGAAACTATGTTGAAGCAAGACTTGCAATGCCAAATGAGGCTTTTCCGGAAATTACAAATGTATTAAATACAGATAGATTAAATACAATAATTACAGAAGAAACAAATTTAGCAAATGAAGCTAATCGTGCAAGAGAAGAAATGATTGCACAAAGAGAGAAAGATGCAAGAAATGAAGCGATTTTTAATTGGTCTTTGGCTATATTAGGTGTAGGTCTTTCAATGATATTCTTGATTAATATAAACAAAAATGATGAGGAACTAAAAGCAAATCCGATTTTAAAGCCAGAAGAACCTAGTAAATATTACAGAGATATACAACGAAACAATGCTACTCCTGCTGAAACAGCATTTTTGTACTATTTTAATTCTAATAAATTAGAAGGAAATTATGCAAAAGTTTTATCAGCAACTATTCTGGATTTAGCTCTAAAAGAATTTGTTACATTTGAGAGAGTGCAAACAAACAACAAAAAGGAACAAATAATTGTAAAAGTAGCAAGAAGAGATAATTCAGAATTAAAAGAAGACGAAAAAGAAATTCATGAATTACTAAAAAGAATTCAAGGTGAAAACAATGGATTTAATATGAAAGAAATGGAAAAATACGCAAGAAAACATTATGAAGTTTTCTTAGGAAAACTAGATAAGTTGCCAGAAATAGTAAAAAAACAAGCTCAATTTGAAGAAATATATTCAAAAAATATAGAAATGAAAGGTAATAATTGGAGAATAAAAGCGTTTTTATATATGCTATCACTTGCATTTGGAATATTCCTATTTGCAATGCCTATAAGTATTGCAATTCCGCTAATTTTGATACTTACAAGTGGAACTTGCTTGGTTCAAAGTGCTATTATGGCATTTAGGCTAAATGGACTAACACAGAAAGGAGTAAACGAAAAAGAAGAACTAAATGGCCTAAAAAGATATATGGAAGATTACTCCATGATAGACGACAGAGAAGTACCCGAATTAGTTATTTGGGAAAAATATTTGGTATATGCAACTGTATTTGGAATTGCTGATAAAGTTCTAAAACAATTAAAAGTTCAATATCCTGAATTAGCAGATGGAACATATACAAATGGTGCATATTTTAGCCTTATGTATGCAAATGGCATCAACAATGCATTTATAAATAGCTTAAATCACGCAGTAGCAACAGCATACAACACAGGAGTAAGCCAAAGAGCCGAAACTTATGGTTATTCTAATAGTTCATCAGGAGGAGGCTTTGGAGGTGGATTCTCTGGTGGAGGCGGATTTTCTGGCGGCGGTGGTGGCCGGAGGAGGCCGGTGGTGGACGCTAAGATAAAGCAAATTCGAGAAAATAGAAGAAAAAACGAGTAAAACAAGGAAAAATTAGAGAAAAACAAATAACAAAAAAGTCAAAATATGTTATTGAAATCATATCCAATGTATACATAATTTGAAAATGTTTAAAATATATAGTATAATTACAACTGTTGCACCAAAAAAGTATAAAGGAGAGTGTATATATATTTTAAACAAGCGTATAAAGTATTATACGAAAGAAATGTGCAAACTTATAAAGATAGTGTTATTTAGTTTAATATTAGTAATAACAACTTTATTTATAAAATATAAACCTGCATACTTGGTTACAATATCAGGTGAAAATATAGGTTATGTAAGTAATAAACAAGAAATAGAAGATGCAATCAATGAATATGTAAGCAACAAAGAAGGTTGCATAGTGGATGTAAGTATAGCAGAGAAGCCAAGTTACCAATTTGCATTTATAGATAGCAATACACAAACAAGTGAAGAACAAATATTATCCACAATACAAGACTGTACAATTACAACTTACAGAATGTTTGCAATTAAATTAAATGGAGAAACACAAGATTATGTAGAAAGTTTAGAAGAGGCCGAGAATGTTGTTGCATCAATTAAAGAAGAATATGAAAATAAAATAGACTTAGATTTAAGTATAGAGGAAATCTATACAAATGAATCTTTTAATATTGTAGAACTAGAAACTGCAAAAGCAGAAATTGGAGAAGTATATAATACTAAAATTCAAGAAATGAAAGAAAATGAAGCACTAGAAAAGAAAAAATCATTAAGTACGTATACAAGCAGAAGCATAAATGCAAGTAGAATATCAAAAGAAACACTAGATTTAGGTGTTGTAACTTTAATAGAGCCAATAAGTGGAATTATAACTTCAAAATTTGCAAGTATAAGCTCTATAAGAACTAGTGCACATAAAGGATTAGATATAGCAGCTCCAAGAGGAACCAAGATTAAAGCTGCTGAAACGGGAATTGTAACTTTTGCTGGAACAGATAATTATTTGCGGTAAATGTATAATAATATCACATACAGACGGAGTAGAAACTTGTTATGCACATTGTAGTGCATTATATGTGGCAGTTGGAGATACCGTATCACAAGGAGATGTGATTGCAGCTGTTGGATCAACAGGTAATTCAACAGGAAACCATTTACATTTTGAAATAAGAAAAGATGGAGTTGCTTTAAATCCACAAAATTATTTATATAAATAGGTGAAGCAAATGGATATTAGTCAAAAAATAAGTGAAAAGAATTTATTAGGATTTGGCAGTAACCGAATTGTATTTGACATAGGAGATGGTAAAGTTTTAAAAGTGCCATATAACAATATTGGGCTGGATTCTAATAAATTGGAATATGAATATTATTTAAAAAAGCCTAATATAGTTGCGAAAATTTATAGTTATGAAAATAATTTAATAATACAAGAAAAATTAACAAATGTAGTAACAGTTCCTTATGTACACACAGTACAAGGAACTGTTAAACAATATTTAGAAGAAAAAGGAATACAAATAGATAACATATTATTAGAAGAAATATTAAATACAAAAGTACAAATAGGAACAGATAAAAACGGAAACTGGAAATTTTTCGACTATGAAGATGCCAAATTCATGAATTCCAAAGATGTACCCAATTCATTTAGAATGAAGAACGAAGATTTAACCCAATTTTGGAATTATACCAATGGAAAAAATGTAGAGAAAATCGACAAAAAATGTACTTTTGAAGATTATTTTAAAAATAAAAACTAGACAAAAAGACTAAAACAATATATAATAATTGAGCCTGAGTAATTAGGTAATCTAACGAAATGGGGTCAGAGAGATGACATCATATGATTTAATTTGGATTTTGGTAGAGCAACTTTTAAAAGATAAAGAAGCTAAATCAAAAGAAAAAGCACAAGAGGATTAGAGACAATATAGCAAGAATGTAGCGCAATTGCATTCTTGCTTTTTTTATTGGAATAAAAAAAGAATTAGGTGCTCGCAATCCACCTAATTCGATCATCAATCAGACATCTATGATTAACTTAAATTAAATATAGTATACTACTTTTCATATTATATGTCAAATGATTTTTAAATATTCAAAAAAATTTTTCTTTCCAAAACAACACAAAAATGCAGTATTGTACTTGTATTTTAATGGAAAAAAGTATATAATAATTGCATTCACTTGAATAAAGTATAAGGAGATGAATTTTATGAAGATAAGTAGAGAAGAAATCATTCATATTGCTAAACTTGCTAATTTAAACTTGACAGATGCAGAAATTGATAAGTACACAAACGATATGGAGGATATATTAAATTTTGCAAATACTGTAAACAATGTGGACACAGAAAATGTTGACGAAACAATTGGAGCTGATAATTATAATGTGTTTAGAAAAGACGAAATAGGGGAAAGCTTTGATAGAGAAGAATTGCTAAAAAATGCTCCTTCACAAGATGAAGGAATGTTTAGAATACCAAAAGTAATTGGATAGGAAAAGGGGGAGCTATATGGAACTATATGAATTAACAGTACATGAACTTAGAGATAAACTTGCAAAAAAAGAAATAACATCAGAAGACATAACAAAAAGCTACATAAAAAGAATTGAAGAAAAAGAACCAGAAGTAAAAGCTTTTGTTAATACTACAACAGAAAATGCTATTGAAATAGCAAAAGAAATAGATAAAAAAAGAGCAGAAGGAGAAAAACTTTCTGAATTAGCTGGAATTCCAATTGGAATAAAAGATAATATTTGTACAAAAGGAGTAAAAACAACTTGTAGCTCAAAAATGTTAGAAAACTTTGTATCTCCTTATGATGCAACAGTAATGGAAAAAGTAAATGCAGAAGACTTAATTATGCTTGGAAAATGCAATATGGACGAATTTGCAATGGGAGCTTCAACAGAATATTCATATTTCAAGAAAACAAGTAATCCTTGGAATTTAAACAAAGTTCCAGGTGGTTCTAGTGGTGGTTCAGCAGCTGCTGTTGCAGCAGGAATGGTACCTTGGGCTCTTGGAAGTGATACAGGAGGAAGTGTAAGACAACCATCATCATTCTGTGGCACAGTAGGATTAAAACCAACATATGGTTTAGTTTCAAGATATGGCTTAGTTGCATTTGCTTCATCACTTGACCAAATTGGAACAATCACAAAAGACGTTGAAGATAATGCTATGTTATTAAATGTAATAGCAGGACATGATGCAAAAGACTCAACATCTGTAAATGTAGAGAAAAAAGACTACACAAAAGCTTTAATAAATGATGTTAAAGGATTAAAAATCGGTATTCCAAAGGAATATTTTGGAGAAGGAATCAATCCAGAAGTAAAAGAAGCTGTTATGAATGTTGCAAAAAAATACGAAGAATTAGGCGCAACCGTAGAAGAATGTTCAATAAGTGTAACAGACTATGCCTTAGCAACATACTACATTATAGCTTGTGCAGAAGCTAGCTCAAACTTAGGTAGATTTGATGGAATAAGATATGGATACAGAACAGAGAATTTTAGTAATTTAAAAGATATATACAGAAATTCAAGAAGCGAAGGTTTTGGATCAGAAGTAAAAAGAAGAATAATACTAGGAACATATGTATTAAGTTCAGGATATTATGATGCTTATTACAAAAAAGCTCAAAAAGTTAGAACAATTGTTAAACAAGCATTCAAAGACTTATTCAAAAAATATGATGTATTATTAACACCAACAGCACCAACAGTTGCTTTTGATATAGGAACAAGATCAAATAACCCACTTGAAATGTATTTAGCAGATATTTGTACTGTATCAATAAACATTGGTGGAGTACCAGCAATGTCTGTTCCTTGTGGACTAGATAGAGAAGGAATGCCAATCGGTTTCCAACTAATAGGAAATCATTTTGACGAAGAAACTCTATACAGAGCTGCATACACATATGAACAAAATACAGATTTTAAATCAAATAAACCAACATTTAAAAAATAAGGAGGAAAGTATATGGCAAGAGAAGACTATGAAATAGTAATTGGACTAGAAGTTCATAGCGAATTATCAACAAAAACAAAAATATTTTGTAGCTGTCCTACTGAATTTGGAGGAGAACCAAATACACACTGCTGTCCAGTATGTATGGCAATGCCAGGTACTTTGCCAGTATTAAACGAGAAAGTAGTAGAATATGCAGTAAAAGCAGGTATAGCAACAAATTGCGAAATAGCAAGGAATAGTAAAAATGATAGAAAAAATTATTTCTATCCTGACTTACCAAAAGCATACCAGATATCTCAATTTGATATGCCATTATGTGAAAGAGGTCATATAGACATAGAAACAGAAAATGGACCAAAATCTATAAGACTAACAAGAATTCACATAGAAGAAGATGCTGGAAAATTAAATCATGACGAATATGGAAGAGGAAGTTTTGTAGATTTAAACAGAGCAGGAGTTCCACTAATCGAGATTGTTTCAGAACCAGATTTAAGAAGCAAAGAAGAAGTAGAAGCATATTTAAGAAAATTGAAATCAATACTTGAATATATAGAAGTTTCAGACTGTAAAATGCAAGAAGGATCTTTAAGAGCTGATGTTAATATTTCTGTTAGAAAAAAAGGAGAAACAAAATTCGGAACAAGAACAGAAATGAAAAATATGAACTCATTTAGATCAATTGTAAGAGCAATAGAATATGAAGCAAACAGACAAATTGATTTAATAGAAGAAGGCGGAGAAGTAGAACAAACTACATTAAGATGGGATGATGTATCTGGAAAAACATTCCCAATGAGAGATAAGGAAGATGCACAAGATTACAGATATTTCCCAGATCCAGATTTAGTAGCAATAAGAATATCTGACGAATATGTAGAAAATATAAGAAAAAATCTACCAGAACTACCAGAAAGCAGAAGAAAGAGATATATTGAAGATTTTAAATTACCAGAATATGATGCAGGACTAATTACAGCTTCAAAATATTTATCAAACTTATTTGAAGGAGCAACAGCAGTTTGCAATAATCCAAAATCTGTAAGTAACTGGATAATGTCTGATATAACAAGAATATTAAACGAAAAAGAAATAGAAGCAGACGAAATACCATTTACAGCAGAACAATTAGGAAACTTAGTAATACTAATTGATAAAGGAACAATTAGTACAAGCATTGGTAAAAAAGTATTAACAGAAATGTTTGAAAATCCAGAAGAACCAGCTAAAATAATAGAAAAAAACGGTTGGGTACAAATTTCTGACGAAGGTGCAATAAAAGAAGTTGTACTAAAAGTATTATCAGAAAATGCACAATCAGTAGCTGATTATAAAGCAGGAAAAGACAAAGCACTTGGATACTTAGTAGGACAAGCAATGAAAGCAACCAAAGGAAAAGCAAATCCAGGAATGCTAAATAAAATGTTTTTAGAAGAATTACAAAAATAGCTTAAATACGTTTGGCTGCAATTAAAGCAAGATTATCGCCAATTGTTGTGGTAAATGCTGCAAGAACAGCAATATCCTCTGTATTTAAATTAGACGCAATTGAAATTGCAACTGTACTTGCCAGTAAAACTAATTCTTCACCAGAAAGACTGTTTAAATAGTCCATAGAAAAACACCTCAAACTATAATATGTAAAAATATAGTTTGGGGTGTTTTTTATGTATCATTTTTTATTTTATTTGTTGCGATTCCGCAAATAAAAAAGCTTATTGCAAATGTAATACCAGATTTAAATAGTATTAAACTGATTTCGTGATAAATATAGTTCAAATTGAATTTAGAGTAGAAATAAAGCAATATTCCACCTACTAAACAAAAAAATAAAGAAAATATAAATCCATATTTAACAACTTGGCCAATAGGGCCTTCAAGTTCAAATAAATTATCTATAAATTTATGTACCATTACAAATTACCTCCAAAGAAATTTGCTTATATAATAATATTAACATAGCTTTCAAGCTAAAACAAAGGTAATTGTTGGCAAAGAAAAAAATGCAATTAAAAATTGCATTTTTAGTTTAAAAATTATTTTGCATTATTTAATATTTTAGCTAATCTAGATTTTTTTCTAGAAGCTGTATTTGCTTTTATAACTCCCTTTGAACAAGCTTGATCTACTTTTTTAACTGCGTTTCTGTAAAGTGCATCAAGTTCTTTTTCTCCATTATTAGCAGCTACTTCGAACTTTTTAACAGCTGTTCTATATCCAGATTTAATCATATTATTTCTTAATGTTTTTTTCTCTATAATTTTAACTCTTTTTTCAGCAGATTTAATGTTTGGCATATTTGCACCTCCTCTTAGCGATTATAAATTTTGCTCCATATATTCTACCACGAATATAAATAAATTGCAAGTAAAAGTTAAGTTTTCAGTCAAAATATTACTATTTTTCTTGTTTTTCTTCCAAAATTGATGTGCAATTTGGGCATCGAGTAGCCTTATAGTTAATTTCTGAGTAACAGAATGGGCATATTTTAGTAGTTGGTTCTTGTTTAATTTCTACTTCTTCTTTTACAGGTATCTTTTCCTCGATTTTTTTAAACCATTTGCTTCTTTTTACATTTTCTTTTCCTTTTTCATTAATTTCATCAAGTTTAGATTGCATTTTGTTAATATATTTAATCATAATAAATATAGAAAGAGCAATAATTATAAAATCAATAATAGCTGTTAAAAAAGAACCATATTTGATAGAAATATCTCCAACTGTAAATGATAAGTTGCTATAATCCACCTTTCCTGTAATTAGTGAAAGAGCAGGCATTATAATATCATTTACTAATGATGTAACAATTTTTTGAAAAGCACCACCAATAATAACACCAACAGCCAGGTCCATGATATTTCCTTTAAGTGCAAATTCTTTAAATTCTTTTAACATAAAAACATCCTCCAATAATAAAAAAATAGTAAAAATATTATATCATATTTTATAAATAAAGTCTAAAAATGTCGAAAATTTGAGAGCAAATTAGAGCTATTGTAAAAAATGCGAAACTATGATATTATATAGGCATATTAATTGAATTTGGAGGGATACTTATGAAAAAAATAGCAATTGCTTCTGATCATAGGGGTTTTAAAATTAAAGAAGAATTAAAAAGATATCTAGAAGAAAACGGAATAGAGTATAAAGATTATGGAACTTATACAGAAGAAAGAATGGATTATCCAATAGTAGCCAAACAAGTGGCTAAAACAGTAGCGAAAAATGATGACGAAATAGGAGTTTTAATTTGTGGGACAGGCTTTGGAATGTCCATAGTTGCAAACAAATTCAAAGGAATAAGATGTACACCTTGCTATAATGAAGAAGCTGCAAAATTTGCAAGAATGCATAATGATGCAAATATATTAGCATTAGGGGCAGAACACTTAAATAGTCATGAAGCAATATGTATTTTAAGAATATTTTTAGCAACAAAATTTGAAGGTGGAAGACATAGTGAAAGATTGAAAATGATAGAAGAAATTGAAAATGAAAATATGAAATAGAAGAGGGATTCATATGTGGGGAGATATAGCAATAGCATTTGTTCTGGCTTTTATAATAGCATTTGTTACAACACCATATACAATAAGATTGGCAAAAAAAGTTGGAGCAATAGATTATCCAAAAGATGCAAGAAGAATAAATAAAAAACCAATGCCAAGATTGCGGTGGATTAGCCGTAATAGCAGGCTTTACTATATCACTAATATATTTGCTAGCAGTAATGTCAATTGAACATTCTATTGATTTATTTGGAGAAGATCAATACTACAAAAAACTAATAGGATTTGCCATAGGAATTATAATACTTGGAATAGTATGTTTTATAGATGATTCCAAAGGAGGAGTACATCCACTTGTGAAACTTACTGCTCAAACAATTTCGGCAATTATAATGGTAATATCAGGAGTTAGAATAGATAGCATAGGAATCGACTTCATAAATGATGCACCATGGAGCCAAGCATTTTATACAATTTTAACAATAGGATGGATTGTGGGAATTACAAATGCAATAAATTTAATAGATGGACTAGATGGACTATCAACAGGAGTTACAATAATAGCCTCAATTTCGCTACTTATTATATTTTCTCTAAATGGAGCACACATAATGGCTATTATACTAATAACAGCACTTGCAGGAGCTTTAATTGGATTTTTGCCATATAACTTTAATCCAGCAAAAACATTTATAGGAGATGTAGGTTCAGACTTCTTAGGATTTTCACTTGCTGTAATATCAATATTAGGTGTAGCCAAAACATATACTGCAATAGTAATAGTAGCACCGCTTATTGTACTTGCTCTGCCTGTATTTGATACGTTATTTGCAATAGTAAGAAGACTTATCAAAGGAAAATCGCTAAAAGCAGTAATAATGCCAGACAGAGGACATTTGCATCACAAAATATTAGATAAAGGATATTCACAAAAACAAGCAGTCTTAATCATGTACGGAATAAGTGCAACATTTGGAATGTTTGCAATAATCCTACTAGAAAGTGGAATTTGGAAGGCAGTATCATTTGCCCTAATGATAGTAGTTGCAATGGCAATAGGATATCATAGTATGTTTAAAATGAGAGAAGATGAGAAAGAATAATAGGAGGAAATATGGATAAAGTAACAGTCATAATTCCTATATATAATGTTGAGAAATATTTAAAGGAAGCAATTGAATCTACAATAAATCAAACACATTCAAATATAGAAATAATTCTAGTAGATGACGGCTCAACAGATAATTCAGGAATAATATGTGACGAATTTGCAAAAAAAGATAAAAGGATAAAAGTAATTCACAAGACAAATGGGGGACTATCAGATGCTAGAAATGCTGGATTAGATGCAACAACTGGCAAATACATAATGTTTCTAGACTCAGACGATTTTTTAGAACTAGATGCGGTAGAAAATATGTATAAAGAAATAACTGAAAAAGATGCTGATTATGTAATTGGTAATTACATAAATGCCGACGAAGATGGACAAAAATGGAATAAAGTTATATTTGACACTAAAAAATACAAGCCTTTTAAATTATCAATAAATGACCATATGAATTCGTTCTTTATAATGAATTCAAGTGTATGTAATAAAATATTTAAAAAGGAATTTATAGATAACTTAAATTTAAAATTTGTAGTAGGACTTCCAGCAGAAGATGCAATATTTACAACATATTGCTTTATGAAAGCAAAAAATGTATATTATACACGGATGTGTAGTATTTAATTATCGTCAAAGAAAAGGTGGTTCTATTAGTAGCAGTTGTTCACCAGAATATTTTGATGGAATAAACAAAGCATATAGAATGATTTATGAAAATTTCCAAAACAATGATTATTTGGGATATTATAGATATTTCTATTCCAAAAGTATGAACTATATTATATATAAATTTATAGATTCCACATTATTAGACAATGAAGATAGAGAAAGAATATTAAAAGAAATGCTATGGTTTTATAAGCTAACAGAAGAACTAGAAGTTCCACCTTGCCAAAAAGCAGTCGAAAAAATAATTAACAATGTGATTAAAGGAGATTTAAAAACTGCATTAGAATACTGCAAAATTCTAAAAGAAGCAAGAACATATATGACTGCACAAGAAAGAGAAAAAATGTCAAAACCAGATGCAGAAATGTATCATAAATTATCATTATTAGATGAAAAATATGCACATAAAGAAAGCCAAGTTTAGTAATAGCTTGGCTTTTAAAATTAATTATTAAAGAAAAATTGGATATAAGGTTTTCGGAAATTAGAACTATCAAAATGATGTGCACGTTGAATACTTTCATTAGATAGCATTTCTAACAATTCGCGATTATTATATAATTTTATAATCGCATTTTTTAAATTTTGCCTAATAACTTCGTCAGAAAGAATTGTCCTATCTCCAATAATAAATTCTTTTTGCAAATCACCTAAAACTTCTGGAACGATTCCGACAATCAGTAGCAATAATAGGAACACCACAAGCTAGGGCCTCTAAAACCGGTCTAGGTGTACCTTCTTGATAAGAACAAGTTATATAAATATCAATGTTCTTATAATATTCTGGCATTTCATTATTTGGAATTAAATTAATTTGTCTATCAGCAAATTGTGTATTTATATTAAATCCTTCATTTATCAATTCTTCTAAAACAGGATTTAAAATATGATGTAAACCCTTATAATCAATTTCAGAACCATCTGTATTATTCCAAGCAGAATTTCCTACCCAGCCAATAACAAGTGGCCTTTTTGAAATATTATTAAACTTAAATCGCTCTAAGTTCATTGGCTTAAAAATTTGAATATCAAATGTATCAATTATAGTTGTTTCAGGCTTTTTATATTCAGGAATATTGCAATAAATATCATAAAGCTTTTTAGAGCTGGTATAATACTTTCTAGAAAATTTATTAAACACATCTGCATATTCTGCAATTTCATTTGGAGTTAAAAATAAATGGTCATAAACCGCAGTTGTAATTTTAGGCACAAAAAAATTAATATATTTGTCATAATCAATATTATTTTTTTGTAAATGTTGCTTAAATCTATCTGATTTAAAATCAAGCAAATTTTTTCGCCACAAGAAATGAATATAATCATAAGATTTAACATCTTCTAAAAGCAAAAACAAATCATCATAATATGGCTCTGGCTGAATTGCAAAAATATCCACAACAGCAATATTTTCAAGCTCTTTTTTCATTAAATTTGCAACATTATGAAAAGCCCAATTAGGAGCATCAATAATAATTGCAAGTTTTTTCTTATCATTCATAAAAAAATCCTCACTTTATTTATTCTAATTTGGATTCTATCATTTGGATATTGTAATGTCAAGAAATTGAATAAATAAAAAATTACAATAAAAAAATTGCATATATATACAGCTAAACTAAAAAAGCTCCATTAATGGAGCTTTTTTGGTTAGTCTTTATGCAAAATTATTAAAGTTAATGGCAAAAGACCTAAAATAATGGAAATTGCATAAAAAATGCTTTCTGATAATGTTGCAAACTTTAGTGAAATAAAATATAACACAAATGCAAATGGCTCAGAGATAAGTCCCCAGGCTAATGCACTTTTAAAATGAGACCGCATAATTTTCTTACCAGAATAGTATCTCATTAAAAAGAATAATGAAATAATCATTACAAGCAAATGCAACATCTGCAAAATAAGGAGACCGAATAGGGCCAAGTTGTGCAAAATCGTCATGAAAATTCCTCCTTTTAAAGTAAAAGATAAAAAGTATACTTAAATTATAGCATATTTTCTAGATAAAATCAAAATAATTTACATAATTTGACTTTCCCTTAAAAATTTGCTACAATACATAGTATAAATTAATTAAGGAGATGAACAAAATGATTAAGGCAAAAGTATTACTCCTTGCTTGCATTTTGGTAATGTCTATATTTAGCGTATCATATGCAATGCCAAATGGATATGTTCGGGAAGGACGAATTAATATTAGTGAATACGTAAATATTCGCCAAGGGCCATCTACTAATACTGTTATTGTTGGTAGATTATATCCTAGCCAAGTAGTTAAGGTATATGATATTAATGAAGATGGTTGGTATAGAGTTGATTATAATGGCACAAAGGCATATATGTATGCTGAGTATTTAGATACATATACTGTTACTCGGAATAAGCGTATAGGCTATTATAAAACATACTTCAACTTTAATAATACCAACAGAAATCATAATATTGGTCTGGCAACCAAGAATATATCTGTAAAAATCTTACCTGGTAGAAATTTCAAATGGAGCGAAATTATTGGACCTGCCTCAAAAGAACAAGGCTATGTTTTGGGAAATGTAATAATAGATAACCAAATGGCCAAAGATTATGGAGGAGGTGTATGCCAGGTTTCGTCTACACTTTACAACACTGCACTAGATGCTGGAATGGAAATTATAGAAAGGCATTCACACGGACTTCCTGTAACATATGTTCCACCTGGACGAGATGCAACTGTAAGTTATGGATTTTTAGATTTCATTTTCAGGAATACTAAACCCTATCCAATTCAAATTATTGGTTTTATGGGAAAGGGGTTTGTGGAGGTTGAAATTTATGAAGCTGGAAAAGTACAGGGAAATACCACTGGACGCAAACAGGGCCTTTCAGTATGGACTAAAAAGCCCAAGAAAAACTGGAACTATTTAATTGTTGAGTCCAATGTAGGGCAAAATCCATCAGTGTATGTAAGATGAAAAAACAAAGAATGCACAGTATTTAATTATTGTGCATTTTTTGTATGGGAAATCTAAGTAAACTTGAAAAATTATTTTTGCCAAAACGATTTCCTTTTCCTAGAAAATGTAGTATAATAGAGTAATAAAATTTAATGAGAAGAGGAATTTTTAAATGAATTCACTTGTGAGTGTTTTGGAAAAATATGATAAGTTTGCATCTTTAATCAAAGATGTTAAGCAAGGTGTAAATCCCATTATGCTATCTGGTTTAACTGATGGTGGTAAAGTACACCTTTCTTTTGCTGTGCAAATGTTTGCAGAAAATCCGGTTTGTATTGTTACATATAACGAATTACAGGCTAAGAAGTTAATAAGAGATTTAAAATACTATACAGATAAAGTATTTTATTTTCCTAAAAGAGAAATTGTAACATACGATTATTTAGCTGAAAGCAAAGATATGCTAAATGAAAGAATTGAATGCTTGAATAATATAAAGAACGGAAATGCCAAGGTTGTTGTAACCACAATTGAGGCTCTTATGCAAAAAACAGTTTCACCAGAGATTTTATATAAACATACTTTAAGTTTAAAAGTTGGAAATGAGTATAAGCTAGATACAATAAAAGAAGCACTTATTAAGCTTGGTTATGAAAGATTTGATGTGGTTGAAGGTAAGGGGCAATTTAGTGTTAGAGGTGGAATTGTAGATATTGCAATTTCAGATAAAGTTGGAATTAGAATTGAGTTTTGGGGAGACGAAATAGATTCTATAAGAAATTTTAATATTTATACTGGACGTTCCACAGAAATGTTAGAAAATGTGGAAATCTATCCTGCCAATGAATTTGTTTTAGAAAACAGCCTAGAAAAAATTTGCTATGATATAGAAAAAGGAGATTTTTTACCAGAGGATTTAGAAGAAATTAGAAATGGAAATTACTTAAATAAAATAGACAAATATCTTAATTCATTCTACAAAAAGCAAAGTACATTACTTGATTACATTCCAGAAGATTATATTTTCATTTTAGACGAAATTAAAAAAATAAAACAAAGAGCAGAAAATATAATCAAGGATAACGAAAGTGTTATTAAAAATTTAATAGAAAAAAACAAGTTAATTCCACAAGCACTAATGCAAATGGGTAATTATGAAGCAATAACAGGAGAAATTGAGAAAAAACAAATTATATATCTAGAAAATCAAGACATTGGTTTTGTGGATATGAATAGTATGCATGCAAAAAGAAACGGATATAGTTTTAGCTATAGGGAGGTCAACTTTTTTCGCCTTGGAGTTGATTTACTCTTTGAGGAAATTAAAAAAGCAAAAGAAAAAGGAAAAACAATAGTTGTACTAGCTGGTAGTGAAGATAATGCAAGCAAAATATCTAATATTTTACTGGAAAAAGAAATACCCAATGTGTATACAAAAAAATTAGAAGAACAAATTGAAGACGGAAGAATTTATATAACAACAGGAACAATTGAAAGTGGATTTGAAGCATATGATTTTAATTTACTTGTAATTTCAGCAGGAGAAATATTTACAACAAGAAAAGTAAAGAAAACAGTGAATAAAACATATAAAGATGCAGATACAATAGTATTTTCCGATTTGAAAGTGGGAGATTATGTTGTTCATAAAAACCACGGTATAGGACAATTTGTTGGAGTAAATACAATTACAGCAGACAAAATAACAAAAGACTATATTAAAATAAAATACAAGGGAGACGACATTTTATATGTACCTACAAACCAACTTGATAATATTAGAAAATACGTTGGAGTAGGAGAAAAACATGCTCCTGATTTAAGTAATTTAGGTAGCAAAGAATGGTCAAATACTAAAAAGAAAGTAAAAGCAAATTTACAAATTGTAGCAAAGGAACTTTTAGAATTGTATGCAAGAAGGGAAAAGGCCCAAGGGTTTGCTTTTTCAAAAGATACACCTTGGCAAACTCAATTTGAAAATAGTTTTGCATATGAAGAAACAGATGATCAATTGAGATGTATAGACGAAATGAAAAAAGATATGGAATCCCCAAAACCAATGGACAGACTACTTTGTGGAGATGTTGGATATGGTAAAACCGAAGTAGCAATAAGAGGAGCATTTAAAGCCTGTATGGATGGAAAACAGGTTGCATATTTGGTTCCAACAACAATTTTAGCAAATCAACAATATGAATCGTTTAAAGAAAGAATGAAGGATTTTCCTATTAGAATAGATGTACTAAACAGATTTAGAACTAAAAAGGAACAAGAACAAATAATAAAAAAACTAAAATTGGGAGAACTAGATATTGTAATAGGAACACATAGAATGCTTAGCAAAGACATAGAATTTAAGAATTTGGGAATGCTTATAATAGATGAGGAGCAAAGATTTGGAGTAAAAGCAAAAGAGAAAATAAAAGAAATGAAAAATACAATAGATGTTTTAACAATGACAGCAACACCAATTCCTAGAACACTTCATATGTCTGTTGTAGGAAGAAGGGATATGTCTGTTACGCATTAAATGAGGTGCTTGCGTCAGGACTCTCACCGACGGATTTAAAGTCACTGATCTCACAGCGTGTCCGCTGGGCGCGCGGCTGTATCTGCACCGGGCGGAAGCTGCACTTGCTCTTTACGCCAAAGTTGAAATTTGCGCAGCGGGCGAACTATCTGGCATCCGTCTGGTACTGGTACGCGTCCTGGAAACGCTTTATCTACATTATGTCGCCGATCCTGTTTGCAACCTTCGGCGTCATGGTTGTGCGCTGTACACTGATCGAGGTGCTCATCTTCTGGCTGCCGATGTATTTGAGCAGTAACATCTGCCTCAAGATGATGAGCCGCAATATCCGCACGACCAAGTGGACGAATGTGTACGAAACGGTGCTGTTTCCGTTTCTTATGATACCGACACTGCTTGAGACGTTTGGAATTTCCATGAAGAAATTCAAGGTCA
>OLGM01000530.1_pt1 | contig 23599 bp, 18 predicted proteins | sample 1606001 | NCBI WGS metagenome assembly OLGM01 (sample SAMN03283294) | human gut metagenome | biome: human-associated habitat; material: feces | host: Homo sapiens | place: Peru | collected 2012
ACCCCAAGGAGCCGCTGGACGAGATCATTTTGAAGATCAACGAGAAGTTCAAGGGCGAGTTCACCAATGCCGACCGGGTACTGCTTACCGCCCTGCACGACCGTCTGCTGGCCGACCCGAAGCTGGCAAAGCTGGCGCGCAATTCCGACCCGCAGATCTTCACCGAGAGCATCTTCCCCAAAGCCTTTGACACTGCCGCACAGGACAGCTATCTTGAAGCGCAGGACACCTTCTCTTCCCTGTTTGAGGATACCAGCAAGTACAAAGCTATCATGTCGGCATTGGCAGAGTGGCTGTATGGGGAGTTCCGCAAAAAATAAAACAGCCTACATCCATCGGATGCAGGCCAAGGGTTTGGGATTTCCCGGCAAGCATTTTGCAGCGCAAAAGTCGCCGTTGTATATACGACGGCTTTGCTTGCTCATGCTGCGGAGATTCTCAGGGCGCTTCTAAAACCTAAAAATCATTTTGTAAATCAGACCGTCCGTTTTCAGGTTCAACTTGAAGCGGACGGTTATTTTTCAGCACAAAAATTGTGCTGGCTACGCGGCACAAAGATATATATTGCTTTTTTTATCGATTTATTGTTCCGTAACTTGCAGCACGCAGGCGCAATAGCCGGGTTCGGGCTGATAGCAATGGATGCTAAGATACTTGTCTATCTCCGGGCTGTAATCGTGGAGGGTGTGCTTTGTACCGTTCAGCGCTACATCCGCATACGCCACAAGCCACTTTTTGTCGCCATTACGGAAGACCTCGTAGAACGAGCGGTTCAGCATTTCTTCCACGGGAACGCCTTCCACATTCGCCATTTCCGCATTGCAATAGCGGAAAACGAAATCTACGCCGCGGCCGTCCTTGTTAAAGACAAGCTCTATCACGCAGAATGCCAGCGGCATATCGTCCAGCAGGCTGCATTTTTCCAGCATACTCAGAGGCTGGGGCTTCGTGCCTGCCAGCCCTATTTCTGTGCGCAGGCGACGATGACTGCTCAAGCCGCGCTTGCGTCCTTGAAACGTGCGGCCATCCGACATGGTATATATGCCATCATTGCTAATATTTACAATGTGGCTGCGACATACGACAGTCCCCTTGCTGATGCTCAAAAACTCGCTTTCCGGCAAAGCAGACAGAACATTATGTACCGGTATAAACAGTGCAAATTCCTCACCGTCCGTGCGCTGAATGACTGTTTTGCGGTCTTTGCGGTAAATGTACAGGATGTTTTCCGCACAAAGGCCATGCTTTTGAAAGTATGTGTTGAGGTCGGTCATAGAGGCGCTCCTTTTTCAGTTGATGTGTCTAGTATAACACGCCATAGCAGAAGATACAATATATTTGTTAAAACTCATTATTTAATTACGTTTATTCAACTTATTATGCAAGTCTCTCTAAAAAGTCGTTCTTTCTTCGTGCATTGCCGATTATATTCTTGACTTTTAGACACGATTTGTATATGATAGGGCATATTGATCGACCTGATACCCTATAAGGAGCGCACAATGCAGCGCAGCGCCATTGCCCGTGCCGTATTCTCAGAGCATCCCATCCTGATGCTGGACGAGACCACCAGTGCCTTGGACGAAACAACTGCGCGGCAGTTGTTGGAAAATCTGCGCCGCATACCGACAAAACGGTGCTGATGGTCACGCACCGCGCAGATCAGGCCGATTTTTTTGACAGGGAGCTGTCTTTTTCCAAAGATGGCATCCGACAGAAATGCAAAACAGGGTAACGTTATGAAATTTTGGAAAAGCAAGACCTTTGCAGTTGGTGTGATCATTGTTTGTTCTGCGCTCCTGATTGGACTGTCGTGGATGAACCGTCAGCAGGAGCGGCGGAGACTGGCTCAAATGCGTGCATTGCAGCAGCAGGCTGCCCCTTATGAACAGGAGATTCGAGAGATCCAATCCGAATTAAGCAAGCGTGAGAAGGCAATTTCCGCCAACACGGATATATCCGGTGCGGTTCCCTGCTTCCAAATATCTTCCGCGAAGGATATTGAAGTTGTAAAAGAATTGAGCGCAGGCCGTACCTTTACCCCAACGATCCTGTTGAATTGCTCACTGGGTAAAGAGGTCCTGCGGGATATCATCAAAGCGTCTGCTGCAGAAAATTATGAGTTTGTTCTATTTATTCGTTCCATGCAGGATGATACGCTGGATACAGCTGCGGAACTTCAGGAAATAATCGCAGAATACACCACAGTGTGGGAGCCTGTTGTTCTTTTGCGGAATCAAGCGGATACAAAAGCAACTCGTGCGCTGCTGGCACAGCATGGATACCAGACGTTGTTCCGATACCGTACCGATTTGGACAATGGCGCACAGGACGAAACACTTTATCTTTCGTATGGTTTTATTCTTGCCACGACCTCCAGCAGCCGCTTGACAGCGATGCTGACTTCTGCACGCACCAGCATGGCGATCTGTTTTGACATTGATAACCTGCACGATCATACGTTGGCAGAAAAGGACATCATAGATTGTCTGAATGTGCTGGATGAATATGTGTCCGAAAAAAAGTTGGAATATCGTGATGCTGATACAGCCTTTTGGGTTCTTGCACAAAAAGAAGGAAGGGCGGAACGTGCCAAAGCAGAATTTGACCGCTATGCACAGCAGCAGAAAGCGCGGATCAAAGAACTGCGGGATATTATCAGCGAGATCTACAGCCATCAGGATGAATATTGAGGAACCGCAAAATAAGTACAATGATCAAAACAAAGGAGCATAGTGCTCATTCACTTTTTTATTCAACTTTGTAACACATCTTCCCTTATAACACAAAAATGCCGCCAGCGTATCATGTGTAAAAATCACATAGTACGCTGGCGGCTTATCATTTTAACGATAATACAGCTTCTGCTTCAGCCTTAGTCACCTCACGTCTGCCTTTTTCGCGGTAAAACGCTGATACGCGGGCAGCGGCAGCAGCACGCGGCCTGCCAGCGGCTGCACCTGCACCGACACCTGCTTGCAGGGGGCGCACTCGCCGTCCACAGTTGCAATGATCGGCCCGCGGCCATCTGCTGCCCGCAGACTGACCGATTTTGCACGGCGATAGATAAAGTAGGGCTTTGCAGCCTCGGTAAGCTGGCCGTTTTGAAAGTGCTGGCCGTTTTTGTACAGCATCAGCAGCTTTGCAATGACCCGGCGGCTGACCTTGCGCACAATAAACACATCCAGCCATCCGTCATCCGGCTGTGCTTCCGGCCCTGCCATAAAACCGCCGCCGTAGGCGCGGCCATTGCACACCGCGCACATCAGGCAGTCCACGGTCAGCACCTCGCCGTCAATGACGTACTCCACCCTGCGGCCGATATGCCCGCACAACTGTTGTACGATGGACAGTGCATAAGCTGCTTCGCCGCCGCACAGCGGGATGCGCCGGAACTTGGGGATGCCGTAGGCCACCTGTGCATCCAGACCGGCGGCGCAGATGGTGGCAGAAAGCCCCAGACTGGTGCGCATCAGGTCGATGGGCACTGCCCCGCCGGCCAGCTGGGCGTCCAGATCCAGAAACTCCTCCTTTGTACCGTAGGTGCGCAAAAAGTCGTTGCCGCTGCCATAGGGCAGGCAGCCCACGGCGGTCTTATCAAAGCCGTGGGCACCGGTGAGCGCCTCGTTGAAGGTGCCATCACCGCCAGCGGTAAAAATGCGCAGCTCCACCCCGGCCTTCTGGGCGGCAGCGGCGGCAGCGCGGGACAGCTCCCGGGCGTGGCCTGCGTGGGTGGTAACACGGATGGTGTAGTCCTCCGGGGCAAGTCCGACACCGGCAGCAGCGGCCGCAATCTGCTGCGGCAGGGTGCGAGTACAGTCGGCCTTTCCGGCTGTGGGGTTCAGAAGAAACAGCGTGTGCATCGGGGTCCTCCCTGTTGTAACTCTATTTCTTCTATAATAGTCGAAAACCGCGCCGGTTGCAAGCAAAAACGCTATTTTGCTATTTTCTTATAGGGTTATGGTCTCATCCTCCCGCAAAACGATGCTGCCATCGGCGGCGCAATCTGCCGTCCAGTGCTGCCCCACGCAGACAGTTCCGGCGGCAATGCGGTTTGCAAGCGCCTGTTCTACCGCCCTGTCTACCTGACGGCGCAGTTCCCTCGCTCCGTAGGCCGATTGCGCCCGGGCTGCCAGTGCCGCTCCCACCTGCGGGGTGTGGCGCAGCCGGTAGCCGCTGCGGGCGGCGCGCTGCTCCAGCTGGCAGAGCATTTTTTCTGCAATGGCGCAGAGGTTTTCCTCCGCCAGCGGCCGAAATACGATTACTTCGTCCAGCCGCCCGAGCAGCTCCGGCCGGAACCACTTTTTGGCTTCCTCCACAGCCTGCGCAGACTGCTTTTCAAACACCGCTTCTGCTCCGGCGGCAAAGCCCAGCGGCGCGTTCTGCCCCGCCAAGAATCGTGCGCCCAAGTTGGAGGTAAGCAGCACGATGGTATTGCGGAAATCTGCCTTGCGCCCCATGGCATCGGTCAGCTGGCCGTCCTCCAAAATTTGCAACAGAATATTCTGGATATCCGGGTGTGCCTTTTCGATCTCGTCAAACAGCACCACGCTGTACGGGCGGCAGCGCACGGCTTCGGTCAGCTGCCCGCCCTCATCATGACCAAGGTAGCCCGGCGGCGCACCCAACAGCCGGGCGGCGGTGTGCTGCTCCTGATACTCCGACATATCAAATTTGAGCAGCGCCTTCTCGCTGCCGAACCAGCTGACTGCCAGCGCCCGTGCCAGTGCGGTCTTGCCCACGCCGGTGGGGCCTAAAAACAGCATGGCACCGATGGGCCGTCCCGGCTCGCCCAGACCGGTGCGGCTGCGCCGGATGGCTCCCGCCACGGCAGCCACCGCCCGCTGCTGGCCAACAATTTCCGCATTCAGGCGGCTTTCCAGCTTGTCCAGCCGCTCCCGCTCCTGTTCACCCACCCGCTGGGCGGGCACGCCGCTGGCCGCTGCCACCACCCGGGCGATGTCCTCCGGGGCAAGCATCGGCTGGGTGCGCTGCTCCTTTTCGGCAAGGATGCGCGCCGCCGCACAGGCTTCGTCCACAAGGTCGATAGCCTTATCCGGCAGGCAGCGCCCGGGCAGATACCGTACCGAAAGCTCCACCGCCGCCTGCAGTGTCTGGGGCGGCAGACGCACGTTATGGTACCGCTCGTAGCGGGGCGCAAGGCCGTTGAGGATCTCCACCGCCTGTGCGGGGGCAGGCTCCTCTACCTGCACCCTGCCAAAACGGCGTTCCAGCGCGGCGTCCTTCTGGATGTGGGTGCGGAACTCCTGATTGGTGGTGGCGCCGATAAGCTGCAGCTCTCCCCGGGCAAGCACCGGCTTTAAGATGCTGGCAGCGTCGATCGCGCCCTCGGCGGCACCGGCACCAACGATGGTGTGGAATTCGTCGATGAAGAGGATGGCAGTGCCATCCCGCACCAGTTCTTCCAACAGATTTTTCAGCCGCTCCTCAAAATCGCCCCGGTACTTGGTGCCCGCCACCAGACTGGCCATATCCAGCGCCAGCAGCCGCCGCCCTTGCAGCGCTCTGGGCACCTGTCCGGCGGCAATGCGCAGCGCCAGACCTTCGGCCAGCGCCGTTTTGCCCACGCCGGGCTCACCGATCAGACAGGGATCGTTTTTCTGGCGGCGGCATAAAATCTCCACCATGCGGTCCAGTTCGGCCTCCCGGCAGAACACCGGGTCCAGCTCCCCTTCGGCGGCGCGGCGGGTCAAGTCGCGGCAGTATTTATCGCTGGCGCGGCTGCCCCGGGGGATGCTTGCCGACACCCGGGGCTGGGCGGGCAGCACGAACTGTCCGCTCAGCTGGCGGCACTCCCGCACCGCCTCGGTGAGCGAAAGCCCCATCTCAGCCAACAGCAGCCCGGCGGCACAACCGTCATCTTCCAGCATGGCACAGAGCAGGTGCTCCGGTTCTGCCCGGCTGACGTGGGCGTTCTGCGCCCCAATGAGCGCATAGTCCATGGTACGGCGCAGGTCCGGTGCCATGGCCTGCCGCTCCAGCCGCCGTGCCGGGCCGCTGCGCTGCTGCGCCAGCTGGCGGCGCACCTCCGGCTCGGTGATGTTTTTCCGGGTGAGGAACTGCGCCGCAGCGCCCTGCTGCCGCAGCATGGCAAGCAAAAGATGGCTGGTATCCGCCTGCTCACAGCCTAAATCCCCCGCCAGCTGCACCGCCTGCTGCAACAGCCGCGCCGCCGGGCGCGAAAAGCCCCGGTAACCGCCCATGCCCAGATTTTTCCAAATGCCCATGTGTCTGCTCCTTGCTGCATATAAAATCGTCTGCACTGGAAGTATAGCCCCAAAGGCGCAGAAAAAATCAGTCATTTGTGTCGGGCAGCAGAAAAGTGATGGCTAGAGTCAAAAGAGGCTGTTGCAAAATAGTGCAATACAAATATCCACAAAATTTCAAAAACGAGCAATACAAAAAGCAAGTGCATCACATCTCCACCAAAAAATATGGTTTTTGAGAAAAAGTGTTGCACTTGCTTTTCTTTGTGCGAGATTACGACTAAAATTATCACGTAGGTTCATCAAGAATGACGAACGCTGTATTTTGCAGCAGCCTCCCAATATCGCGCGGTGAGGACAGAGAGTGTTCAGCCTGCTTCAAACATGCTCAGAACCGCCGCCATGTATCGGGCATGAACAGCACCAGCATAGGGAAGATCTCCAGACGGCCGGCCAGCATATCGAAGATCAGCACCAGCTTTGCGGGGTCTGCAAAGCAGCCGAAGTTCTGCATGGGACCAACCTTGACAAGACCCGGACCGATGTTGTTCAGGGTAGCAGCCACGGCGGTAAAGTTCGTCACCATATCAAAGCCGTTCAGGCTGATGAGGAAGAAGGAGCCCGCAAAAATAAAGATATACGCCGCCACAAATACGTTGGTGGTGCGGATAGTCTCGTGGTTGATGAGCTTGCCGTCCATGCGGGCGGGTGCCACCACCTGCGGGTGCAGGGCGGTCTTGAGTTCCTTGGTCAAGGTCTTGCCCAGAATGAGGAGGCGGCTCACCTTCATGCCGCCGCCGGTACTGCCTGCACAGGCACCAATGAACATGAGCATGACCAAGATCTCCTTGGAGAGGGTGGGCCACAGGTCAAAATCGCAGCTGGAAAAGCCGGTGGTGGTGATGATAGAACCCACCTGAAACGCGGCCTGCCGCAGCGCCTCGCCAAGGCTGTTGTACATACTATAAATATTGGCGGTGATGATGCCCACTGCCACCGCGATGACCACAAAGTAGCCCCGCACTTCCTCGCTGGCAGCAGCGCGGCGGAACTTGCGCATGAGCAGCAGGAAGTAGGCGTTAAAGTTGACGCCGAACAGGATCATGAAGATGGTCACGACCCACTGGATGTAGGGCGAAAAGCTGCCAAAGCTATCGTTGCGGAAGCCGAAGCCGCCGGTGCCCGCCGTACCAAAGGCGGTAAGCAGGGCTTCAAACAGGGGCATTCTGCCAACAAGCAGGAACACCAGTTCCAGCATGGTAAGGGCAAAGTAGATGCCGTACAAAATTTTAGCGGTAGACTGTACCTTGGGCACCAGCTTGTCCACCTGCGGGCCGGGGCTTTCGGCCTTCATCAGGTTGACGTGGGAGCCGCCGGTCAGCGGCAGCAGCGAGAGCAGGAACACCAGAACGCCCATGCCGCCGATCCAGTGGGTGAAACTGCGCCAGAACAGAATGCCGTTGGGCAGATCCTCCACGCCGGGCAGAATGCTGGCACCGGTGGTGGTAAAGCCGGAGACCGTCTCAAACAGGGCGTCCACGGGGTTCGGGATGCAGCCGGTGAGCACAAAGGGCACCGCGCCCATCACCGAGATGAACACCCAGCACAGCGAGGTGGCCGCAAAGCCTTCGCGCATATAGAACACCTTACTGCGGGGCTTGATGGTGTGCAGGGCGTAGCCGATGCCAGCGCTGACAGCAGCTGTGAGCAGAAACACGCCCAGAACCATCCACTCGCCATACACTAAGCTGGCGGCGGCGGGCAGCAGCAGCAACGCGCCCTCGATCATCAGCACATAGCCCAGCAGACGGAAAACGATCGCATAATTCATAGTCCGCCTCCGTCAGTGCTCCACGATATCGCGCAGGTCGTGCAGACCGTGCTCCAGCGTGACCACGATGACGTTATCGCCCACTTGGATCTGGTCGCCGCCGCGGGGGATCAAAATCTTGCTGCCGCGGGTAATGCAGCACAGCAGCAGGTTCTTTTTCAGGTGCAGCTGGCTCAGGGGTACGCCGGTGGCGGCGCTCTCTTCGTGCACCGTAAACTCCAGTGCCTCCACGCGGTCGTCCAGAATGCGGTACAGGGTCTTGATGTTGCTGCCCGCCTCGTTCTGCAGGGCGCGGACGTACTGCACGATGTAGTCACAGGTCATGTACTTGGGGTAAACCACGCTGCCCAGATCCAGCCCGGCCAGAATATCGTCAAATTCCAGACGGTTGACCTTGGTCACCAGCTTGCCGTTGGAGTGCTTTTTGGCAAACAGGGTCAGCAGCACGTTCTCTTCGTCGATGTTGGTCAGCGCCACAAAAGCCTCGGTGGATTCCAGACCCTCGGAAAGCAGAAACTCGCGGTTGGAGCCGTCCTCGTTCAGGATCTGTGCGCCGGGCAGCTGCTCGGCCAACTCTACGCAGCGGGCGGCGTCCCGCTCCACGATGCGCACCCGCACATGGTTTTCCAGCAATTCCTGACTGAGGTAGTAGGCAATGGCACCGCCGCCCACGATGAGGGCGTTGCGCACCGGCTGCACCGGCAGATGCAACTGCTGGAAGAAGGCGTGGGCCTTTTCCTGCGTGGCAAGGAAGGTGACCTGATCGCCCTTTTGCAGAACAAAGTTACCATTGGGGATGATGACCCCGCCCTCACGCTCTACTGCGCACACCAGAATATCGCTCTTGAGCCGGGTGGGGATCTCGCGGATGGCTACGCCGTCCAGCGCATCGGGCAGCGCAAACTTGATCAGCCGCACACGGCCGTCCGCAAAGGTATCGATCTTGCTGGCACCGGGGAACCGCAGCAGATGGGAGATTTCCTTTGCCGCTGCCATTTCCGGGTTGATGATGGCGGAAATGCCGATCTGCTTTTTGATAAAGTCCAGCTCGTGGCTGTAAGACGGGTTGCGCACACGGGCAATGCCGTGGCAGTGACCCGCCTTTTTGGCAAACATGCAGCAAAGCAGGTTCAGTTCGTCCGAGCCGGTGACCGCAATGAACACGTCCGCATCTTCAATGCCCGCCTCAGACAGGGTGGTGATGGACGAGCCATTGCCCACGATGCCCAGCACGTCGTAGCTTTCGGTCAGGTGCTCCACGCGCGCTTTGTTGGTGTCCACCACAGTCACGTTGTGGCCTTCCTCGCTGAGCTGGCGTGCCAGAGCCGTACCGACCTTGCCGCCGCCCACCAGAATGATCTTCATAACAAGTCCTTTCTCCTTCGGCAGCCCCTTTTCCCGGGGCATACAAGTACAGTATAGTATACCATATCCCGCCGCAAAGTTCTACCGTTTGCCCCGCAAATACATCGAATTGCTTAAAAAGCGACTATTTCTTTGTGCAAAAGAACAATTTGCAGCATAAAATGCAAAAATGGGACTGCCGCACATCTTTGTGCAGCAGTCCCTTGGGGCAAAACGATTTAGAATGCCCTCCGCGTGCGCTTTGGGCATCATTATAAGAGCAAGGTCTCCCCTGCTGTCAGGTCTCAGTACCGTTCTACGCCGTCCTTGGTGACAAGGGCGTACACCAGCGGGGCTTCCTCCGGCTTTTCAGCGCCGTACACAAGGCCGCTGCGGTACTCGGCAGCGGCGGCTTCAAACTTGTCCGCTGCGCCGTAGAAGGTGGCAAGGCTCTCGCCCTTATGGACGTAGTCGCCGCGCTTTTTGTGCAGGGTGATGCCGGCGGCAAAGTCCAGCGGGTCGCCCTTTTTCTGGCGGCCTGCGCCCAGCAGCACGCTGGCAGAGCCGATCTTTTCGGCATCGTTGGCCACAATGTAGCCGTTCTGCTCGGCCAGCAGCTCGTAACTGGCGGCGGGTTGTGCAAACAGGCTGTAATCGTCCAGTACCCGGATATCGCCGCCCTGTGCGGCAAACATTTCCTTGCACTTTTCAAAGGCAGAGCCGTCCGCAATGACAGCCTCGGCCATAGCGCAGCAGTGGGCGGCATCGCCCTTGCCCGCCAGCACCAGCATGTTGGCTGCCAATTGCAGGCACACCTCGGTCAGGTCTGCCGGGCCGTGGCCCTTGAGCACGTCCATGCTCTCCATCACTTCCAGACTGTTGCCGATGTTATGCCCCAGCGGGGTGTCCATATCGGTGATCATGGCGGCTACCCGGCGGCCATGATGGGTGCCGATGGCGACCATCAGCTGCGCCAGCTCGATGCTCTGGTCCACAGTTTTCATAAAGGCACCTGTGCCGGTGGTGACATCCAGCAGGATGGCGTCCGAGCCGGAGGCCAGCTTTTTGGACATGATGCTGGAGGCGATGAGCGGGATGCAGCTGACGGTGGCGGTAACGTCCCGCAGGGCGTACATCTTTTTATCTGCCACTGCGATGCCCTCACTCTGACCAATGACCGACAGGCCGATCCGATTCACCTGTGCAAAGAACTCCTCCTGCGAGAGGGCGGTTTTTGTACCGGGCACACTTTCCATCTTGTCGATGGTGCCGCCGGTGTGGCCGAGGCCCCGGCCGCTCATTTTGGCGATCTTCACCCCGCAGGCCGCCACGATGGGTGCAATAACCAGCGTGGTCTTATCGCCCACGCCGCCGGTGGAGTGCTTATCCACCTTAATGCCCGGAATGGGCGAAAGGTCTACCATCACGCCGCTGTGCGCCATTACATCGGTCAGCTCGGCGGTCTCTTCGTTGGTCATGCCGCGCAGGTATACTGCCATCATCCATGCGGCCATCTGGTAGTCGGTCACATCCCCGCAGACAAAGCCGTTGACAATGGCTTCCAGTTCTTCCCGGGTGTGGATGCCGCCATCCCGCTTTTTTGCGATCAGATCATAAATACGCATCGTTTCACGCTCCTGTTCTTCTTACTTTTGGGGCGTTTTATGCCCGGATCTCCTGCCATACGCTCTTGCCGTCCAGCGTGGAAGCGTCCACCTCCAGATATTCGCAGATAGTCTTGGCAATGGTGCCGAAGCACAGCTTGGTGCCCAGATCCGTACCCGCCTTTACGCCCTTGCCGCAGACCAGATACGGCACATACTCGCGGGTATGGTCGGTGGTCTTGGTGTAGGAGGGGTCGCAGCCGTGGTCGGCGGTGATCATGAGCAGGTCGCCCTCCCGCATCCCCGGCAGGAAGTCAGCCAGAAAACGGTCGAACTCGGTAGCGGCGGCAGCGTAGCCTGCCACATCACGGCGGTGGCCGTAGAGCATATCAAAATCCACCAGATTCACGAAGGCAAGGCCTTCAAAATCCCGGGTCTGCAAGGCCTTGGTAAAGGCGATGCCGTTGGTGTTGCCGGTGGTCTTGATCTTTTCGGTCACGCCCTCGCCATCAAAAATATCGTAGATCTTGCCCACGGCGATCACGTCCTTACCGGCATCCTTCAGCAGATCCAGCATGGTGGCGCGGGGCGGCTTCAGGCTCAGGTCGTGGCGGTTGGTGGTGCGGTAGAAGGTGTCCGCGCTGTTACCAAGGAAGGGGCGGGCGATCACACGGCCCACACCATACTTACCCTTGAGCATTTCCCGGGCGATCTCGCAGTAGCGGTACAGCTCCTGCACCGGCACAAGCTCCTCGTTGGCGGCCACCTGAAAAACGCTGTCGGCGCTGGTGTACACGATGAGGGCGTTTTCCCGCATGGCCTGCTCGCCGTAGTCCTTCAGCACCTGCGTGCCGGAATAGGGCTTGTTGCACAGCACCTTGTGGCCGGTCTTTTGCTCATACTCCCGGATCAGCTCCTCCGGGAAGCCCTCGGGGAAGGTAGGCAGCGGCTCCGGGCTGACCACACCGGCGATCTCCCAGTGGCCGATGGTGGTATCCTTGCCCATGCTCTGCTCCTGCAGGCGGGCAAAGGCAGCCGCCGGGGCATTCACTCTCTCCCCTGCGGTCACGCCGTCAATGTTGAACAAGCCCAGCTTGCGCAGATTGGGACAGTTGAAATTGGGGTGGTTTGCAATGGCACCCAAGGTGTTGGTGCCTGCATCGCCGAAATCAGCGGCGTCCGGCTCTGCGCCGATGCCAAAGCTGTCCAGCACGATCAGAAAAACGCGTTTTTCCATAATGGTCACTCCATTTCTCCGGGGCGCGTCCCGGAACAGTACTACTTTATTACCCTTATTATAAGCAAAAAGCCCCTCAGATGCAAGAGGAAGCAACCCTGTGCGGTCTTATCAGTTTTTACGTTTTGCAGCAGTTTTCCCTTGTGAGACAGCCCGCAGAAAGCTGCGCCGCATCGTTAAGTTTTCTACAATCTCTCCCACCAGCATAAACAGACGCAAAAACTTGTATTCAAGCAAAAATTCCTCTTGCTCTCTTGCACTGGAACGATTATAATAATAGGTGGTAGAGTTTTGTGTTTTCTGCTTTACCACATAAACCGACCCGCTGTACCGGGAGCTTTTTTGTTCCCCTTGGTCATACACAGCAGCCTGCAGGGATGCTGTGCCGGATATAAGTAAGAGAGAGTTGACGGAGGTATATCGCATGAGAAAGACGAAAATTATTTGCACCCTTGGCCCTTCCACCGATAAGGAAGGCGTGCTGCGCGATCTGATCGCCAACGGCATGAACGTGGCCCGTTTCAATTTTTCCCACGGTTCCCACGAGGAGCATCTGGGCCGCTTTGAAAAGCTGAAGGCTCTGCGCGAAGAGCTGGGCAAGCCCGTGGCCGCACTGCTGGATACCAAGGGCCCCGAGATCCGCCTGAAGGACTTCAAGAACGGCGTTGAGAATCTGGTTGCAGGCCAGACCTTTACCCTGACCACCCGCGATGTGGAGGGCACCAACGAGATCTGCTCCATCACCTACAAGGACCTGCCCATGGACGTGGAGCCGGGCGGCACCATCATGCTGGACGACGGCCTGATCAAGCTGCAGATCCAGACCGTGAACGACACCGACATCGTCTGCACCGTGCTGAACAACGGCAAGATCAAGAACAAGAAGGGCGTCAATGTGCCCGGCGTGCACCTGTCCATGCCGTATATGAGCCAGCGCGATAAGGATGATATCATCTTCGGCATCCAGCAGGGCTATGATTTCATCGCCGCCTCTTTTGTGCGCACCGCACAGGACGTGTACGATATCCGCAACCTGCTGAACCAGTACGACTCCAACATCCGCATCATTGCAAAGATCGAGAACCGCGAGGGCGTGAACAACATCGACAGCATTCTGGCCGCTGCCGACGCCGTGATGGTCGCCCGTGGCGATCTGGGCGTGGAGATCGACTTCACCGAGCTGCCCGGCATCCAGAAGACCATCATCGAGCGCTCCTTCTCCTTCGGCAAGCCCATCGTCACCGCTACCCAGATGCTGGACAGCATGATGGTGAACCCCCGCCCCACCCGCGCCGAGATCTCGGACGTGGCAAACGCCATCTACGACGGCACCTCTGCCATTATGCTGTCCGGTGAGACCGCTGCCGGTGCCTACCCCGTGGAGGCGCTCAAGACCATGTCCGCTATTGCAGAGCGCACCGAGCAGGAGGGCTTCCATCTGCGCGGCCGTACGATGGATTCCAACCCCGGCAAGATCAGCGTATCCGACGCTACTGCCCATGCTGCCTGCCTGACCGCACGGGATGTGAACGCCGCCGCCATCGTGACCGTGTCCGAGTCCGGCACCACTGCCCGCCTGCTGAGCAAGTACCGCCCGCAGCAGCCCATCATCGCCTGCGTCATGCGCGAGCAGGTGCAGCGTCAGCTGTCCCTGAGCTGGGGCATCACCCCGCTAATGATGTCTCTGGCACACAGCACCGATGAGCTGATCGAGATGTCCACCGCTCTGGCCAAGGAGAACGGCTACCTGCACAACGGCGAGCTGGCTGTTGTGACCGCAGGCGTGCCCGTGGGCGTTTCCGGCACCACCAACATGATCAAGATCCACATGGTGGGCAACTGTCTGGCTACCGGCGTGGGTGTCGGCCCCGAGAATAACGATGTTGCCAGCGGCAAGGCCTGCGTCTGCCGTACCATGGACGAGGTGCGTGCCAAGTTCAAGCCCGGCATGGTGCTGGTGGTGCCTTCCACCAGCAACGAGATGCTGAGCTATGTGCGCGACGCCGCCGCTCTGGTGGTAGAGGAGCCCGGCCTGAACAGCCACGCCGCCATTGCCGGCAAAGCACTGCTGAAGCCCACCGTTGTGGGTGCCGCCGGTGCTACCAGCCACATCCGCGATGGTCTGATGGTGGCTGTGGACTGCGCACACGGCAGTGTGCAGCGCCTGCAGGGCTAAGACATAAAAGGAGAACCGTAGTATGGAACGTATCGCAAGCTTTTGCGTGGATCACACCCGGCTGGAGCGCGGAATGTACCTGAGCCGTCAGGACGGGGATGTGCTCACTTGGGACATCCGCATGAAAAAGCCCAATCAGGGCGATTACCTGACCACCGCCGCCGCCCACACGCTGGAGCACCTGTTTGCCACCTACGCGCGCAACAGCGCTGTGAAGGACGGGGTGATCTATGTTGGTCCCATGGGCTGCCGCACCGGCTTTTATCTGCTTACCCGGGGACTGACCCCGGCGCAGGCATTGCAGCTGACGGTGGATGCCTACCGCTTTATGGCTGGCTTTGAGGGCGCTGTGCCCGGTGCCAGCGAGGTGGAGTGTGGCAACTACCGCGATATGGATCTGCCCGCTGTCAAGGCCGAGGCCGCTGCCATGCTGCCCGTGCTGGAAGCGCTGACCGCAGAGGATCTGCACTACTGATCTATGAACCAAAAGGAGCACCGCACAGTTTTTTTGCGCGGTGCTCCTTTTTTGTTGTGAGACGATTTTGAATTTTCTCCGCTTTGCTCTAGATATTTTCAGCAGAAGATTTATTTAAAATTTTAGGGCAGGGGAACATCTGCGGATGTTCCCCTGCCCTGTTTTCACAAAAAGAGATTTCAAATCAGCCCCAAGGCTGCAAACTCCTTGGCAATGCCGTCCTCGTACACCGAGGGGGCAATGCGGTCGCAGCGCTGCTTCAGGCTTGCAGAGCCATTAGCCATACAGACACTGATGCCGACCACATCGGTCATTTGCAGGTCGTTGTCGCTGTCGCCAAAGCCGATACTGTCCTGCAAGGGCACGCCCAAATAGTCGCAGACGGCCTTGATGCCGCGCCCTTTGTCAAATCTGCGGTTGATGAGCTCGCCGTTCACATAGCCACCGTCCAGACCGTCCAGCTTGCTCTCGCAGAACACGAATCTGTCCTCATACAGACGCTTAGCTTCGTCCAAGTCCTTGCTGTGCTCCGCGATATACACGATCTTATATAGCGGCTCGCCCTTGTAATCAGACAGCGGGCTGATGGTCATGCCGTCCTCCATGGCCTTGCGCCAGCGGGCGGCTTCGCTGTTCAGGGGGCCTGCATCCCGGTGGGTAAAGCTCCAACGCTCGATCATCTTCAGGCTGCCGTAGGTGGCATCCCGCGCTTCCAGCGTGCACTCCACGCCGTGGCGCTCCATGGCGCTGCGCACATCCTGTGCCAGCTGCGGCTCCATGGGCAGGTCTACCAGCACCTTGTCCCCGCAGAACACATAACCGCCGGCGCTGCACACTGCACCGTCAAAGCCGTAGTCCAGCAGCGGCTGGGTCATGCGCAGGTTACGCCCGGTGCACAGAAACAGCTTGTGACCGTTGGCGTGCGCCTTGCGCAGCGCCTCCACCGCGCTTTGGGGGATCAGCATCTCGCCCGGGGGCAGCAGCGTGCCATCAATATCTAAAAAAATCAGCTTTTGTTTCATTCGTTCCTCTTTTTTACAGCGAGCCGCGCTCTACCAGCGTATAGCCCAGCGTGGTCTGACGCACAGGTTCAGCGTCTGGCTCGGTATGCTCCAAGCTTTGCAGCAGCATCCGGGCAGCCTCCTGCCCTACCTGCCGCTGATAGAAGCGGATGGTGGTCAGGCCGGGCTGCACTACCTTGCCCGCCCAGTTGTCTCCGATGCCGGCAAGGCCAACGTCCTCCCCTACTTTGCGTCCGGCAGTGCGCAGCACCTGCAACGCGCCAAAGGCCACGGTGTCGGTCACGCAGACCACACCGTCCAGCTGCGGGCAGCGTGCCAGCAGCTCCTCCATGCAGCGGTGCCCCTCTTCCATGGAAAAGGCGGCGCAGTAGGCACGGGGCAGACCGTCCGCGTTCAGTCCCGCCTCCCGCAGCGCATCCTGCACACCCTGACGGCGAGCAATGCCGGTGGCGGCGTCCTGCTCGCTGCCGCCGATGTACACGATATTTCTGCGGCCATGCTCCAGCATCTTCCGGGTCAGGTCGCGGGCGGCAGAGCGGTCATCATTATAAACGCAGGGCAGGTCTGCAAAGCGCTGTCCCGTTACCACCACGGGCACACGGCAGTCTTTCAGCGCCTTGCACAGCTGCGGGCTGTTATCACAGCCCAGCAGAATGATACCGGCTACATGGTTGCGCTGCAATGCTGTAAGATATTCCAGTTCCATCTGCTCGTCCAACTCGGTGTCCGCCAGCAGCATCAGGTAGCGGCTTGCGCTCAGTTCGGCTGCAATGCCGCTGGTGATCTGCCCCACCGACTGGGAGCTGATGCTGGGCACAATGACCCCCACCTGACGCACCTTGCCGGTGCGCAGGGTCTGGGCGGCAGTGTCCGGGCTGTAACCGGTCTTTTCCACTACGGCTTGTATCACGGCGCGCTTCTGCTCGCTGAGAGGGCCGCCGTTCAAATAGCGGCTGACCGCAGCACTGGAAACGCCTGCCAGCTTTGCAATATCACTGATGGTCATGGGGTTTATCTCCGTTCCCTCTCCGGTGGTAATGTGTAAACGTTTTCATGTTTATTATAAATCCGTTTCACATTTCCCGCAAGAGGTGCAATGACCGTTTTTCTGTGGGGCCATCCGCTGTTTTTTTGGTTGTTTTGCACAACACAGCTGTCTATGCTTTCCGATTTACCACCAGATTTGCAAAAACGTTGTGCTTACACAAGTCCCATACTGATGGCGCGCACGATAAGCCCCAGCACCAGCACCGCCAGAACAATGCCCAGCGCCACCCTGCTCTCGCCGCCGGTCTGCTGCTTTTTGCTACGGGTCGTCGTGCTGCGGTTCTGCTTTGTACCGGTGCTGCGGCTGCGGGCAGGGGTATTCTGCCGCCCGGCAGTGCTTTTGGTGGTGCGGCTCTGTTGTGCGCCGCGGGGCTTGCTGCGGGCAGCAGCCTTTCCCTGCTGTGTGTTCTGCGGGCTGCTCTGGCGCGCTTTAAGGGGTTTGCCCTCGCTGCACCGGCTCAGATAATCCTCGGCTTCGCGGTAATACTGCGCCAGCTCGTTTTCTTTAAAGGCGGTACCGGCGTAGCCCTCCTCCAGCGCCTCGATGGCTTCGTTGAACAGCAGGGCCGCCTGTGCGCCGTCCGCTGCAACTGCCGCGTGGGCAGCCTCGTTGCGGGCGGTGCGGATGGCGTTGCAGGCATGGCGGGCGGCAGAGGGGTGTGCCGTGTTGCCCAGCAGGTCCAGTGGACGGGCAGCATCGGTCTCCGGGTCCAGCAGCACCCGCATACACAGGGTGGTGTCCAGCTGCTGCCAGCTGGTCTTGCCGGTAAGATCCGGCATACGGTCGTAGTAATCCGGGCTTTCCTGCTTGCGGGTGGCAATATGCTCCAGCAGCGCATCCAGACTGTGCGCCCCGGGCTTGCGCTCCCAGTGCCAGCGCAGCAGGCGGCGGCTGATCTCATCGCAGGCGGTCTTGATCTCAAAAGCCACCTGTAAGGCTTGTTCCGGCATGATATTTCCTTTCTGTGCAATGCACACAAAAGGCGGAGAAGGCACGCTGCCCCCTCCGCCGGGATGAACTTATATTACAGCACGAACTGGTAGTACACAAAGCCGCACAGCGCAATGGCTGCGCACAGGATGGCCGTAATGGGCGGCACCCAGCGGATCAGCGCTTCTGCCACGCTGTCCCGGCTGTCCTCGTACTCTTCGTCCTCCTCCACAGGCGCGGCCTGACGTACCGGAGCCGGTGCCGGACGGTGGGCGGCGGCAGGCATCACACGGGTGCCCTCGTCTGCCGCAGCAGCGCCGGAAAGCGGTGCGCGGGCAGAATCGTCCAGCACCCGGGTAGGCTCCGAGATGGGCTGGACAGGGGCAGCCTTCGGCTGGTAAGCCGTTGCACCCATGACCCGGGTGGGCTCCTCTACGGGCGCTGCCGGGGCGGCAGGGGCTGCACCCACGATGCGGGTAGGCTCCTCCACCGCAGCAGGCGCTGCGGGAGCCGCCGGGGCGTTGAGGGGCATTTCCATCTCGTCTGCCGGGGCAGCGGGCTGCAACAGGGTGTTCAGCGCGTTCTGCAGCAGGATGCGGTCACAACCGCACTCCGAGCAATACACGGTGTCCTCCTCGGTGGGGTGGAAGGCACCGCAGGCGCAGTACCAGCCATTCTCGAACACCTGCGGCTGATACTTGAGCCCGGTGCGGTTCATGCGGGCTTCCAGCGCCTTTTGCAGCTCCGGGGCCAGACGGCGGGGTGCAGGCAGGCGCACACGCTTAATGCCATCCAGATGCACCACGCGCTTGCCGTTGTACACATTGCACAGCGAAACATCCACGCTGGTGATGGCCTTTGCCGTGATGAACACGGCATCGTCCTGCCCGAACAGCTCGCCGGGCTTTACCTGCAGATCCCGGTACTCGAACTTATCCTCGCACAGGATCACACCGTCCACGCCCTTGCACTTGAAATGGATCTCCAGTGCGGTCAGGGTCACGCGGGAAATATTCTTGAAGGTCAGGCAGACAGCGTGTTCGCCGCTGACATCCCCCTTGAGCAGCTCCACGCAGACGAACTGCACCGGGCTGCCGGGAGTATAGTAGTTTGCACGGGTCTGGGCGACCGGGTTAAAATTTTCCTCCACGATGCTCGCTCCTTTCCTAAAAAAGCTTAGTCCTGCTGCTCCGGGGCGTCCGGCTGCGGCACTTCCGGCTGGGCAGGCTCGGCCTGCTCAGCGGGTTCGGCGCGCTCAGCGGTCTCCGCAGGCTCTGCGGGCTGCACCGGGGCAGGCTGCACGGTCTGGTCGGGCTTTGCCTGCTCAGGCTTTGCGTCCTCGCAGGGGGGCAGGGTGCCGCCGGCCATAATGGTGTTGAACTGCTCCTCGTTGAGCTTTTCGCGCTCCATCAGAGCCTTGGCCAGCGCATGGAGCTGGTCGATGTGCTCCGTCAGGGTGCGGCGGCAGGTCTCGTAGGCTTCGTCGATGATATCACGGGTCTCGCTGTCGATCTCGGCAGCAGTGGTCTCGCTGTAGCCCTTGCCCTGACCAAGGTCGCGGCCAAGGAAGGTCTCCTCCTGCGAGGTACCGTAGACCACGGGACCCAGACGCTCGGAGAAGCCGTAGCGGGTGATCATCTGGCGGGCGATGTTGGTGGCCTGCTGCAGGTCGTTGGAAGCACCGGTGGAGATGTCCTCCAAGATCAGCTGCTCGGCCACGCGGCCGCCCAAGCTGGACACGATGTCCTCAAACATCTCGCCCTTGGTCACATAGCTGCGGTCCTTCTCGGGCAGATACATGGTGTAGCCGCCGGCCTGACCGCGCGGGATGATGGTGATCTCGTGCACGCGGGGATGATGCTTGCAGTAGAAGCCTGCCACTGCGTGACCGGCCTCGTGGTAGGCGGTGAGCTTTTTCTCCTCCGGGGTGACCACGCGGCTCTTCTTCTCGGGGCCAGCCATCACCTTCATGGAAGCTTCCTCGATGTCCTCCATGGTAATGGCCTTGCGGTTGCGGCGGGCTGCCAGCAGCGCGGCCTCGTTGACAAGGTTCTCAAGGTCTGCGCCGGCAAAACCGGCGGTGCGCTGGGCAATGACCTTCAGAGAGACGTCCGGTGCAAGGGGCTTGTTGCGGGTGTGCACCTTCAGGATCTCCTCGCGGCCCTTGACATCCGGCAGACCCACATAGACCTGACGATCAAAGCGGCCGGGACGCAGCAGCGCCTTATCCAGAATATCAGCACGGTTGGTGGCGGCCATGACGATGATGCCGTCGTTGGCTTCAAAGCCGTCCATCTCCACCAGCAGCTGGTTCAAGGTCTGCTCGCGCTCATCGTGACCGCCGCCCAGACCTGCGCCGCGCTGACGACCCACAGCGTCGATCTCATCAATGAAGATGATGCAGGGCATGGTCTTTTTGGCCTTGTCGAACAGGTCGCGCACACGGGATGCGCCCACGCCGACGTACATCTCCACAAAGTCAGAGCCGGAGATGGAGTAGAAGGGCACCCCGGCCTCGCCTGCACAGGCACGCGCCAGCAGGGTCTTACCGGTACCCGGAGGGCCCACCAGCAGCACGCCGTGAGGGATGCGGGCACCCAGCGTATTGAACTTATCCGGGCTCTTGAGGAACTCCACAACTTCCTTGAGTTCCTCTTTTTCCTCGTCCTCACCGGCCACATCAGCAAAGGTGGCAGTCTTTTTGTTCTCGTGCTCGTCCTTCACTCTGGCTTTGCCTACGTTCATGATGCCGCCGCCACCGGCGCCGCCGCGCATCATGGAGAACAGCAGGAAACCGGTGCAGCCCAGCATAGCCAGATAGAACAGGATCTCCATCCAAGGGATGGTCTCCTTGGCAGGCACATAGTCGTACACCATGGGCGCGTCGGGGTTAGCTGCATCGTACTGGGCGATGTAGTCCGACACATGGTCCACGAACATCCGGGCGTAGGGCAGCTTATAGCTGACCGTCTCGGTGCCGTCCTCGTTCTTCTTTACCCCGGTGGGGGCAGAGGAAGAGGAGGACAGCAGGCCGGAAAGCAGCCCGCCCGTGGACTGGGTAGTGCTCTGCTCGGCAGCGTTGGGCAGCTCCTGTGTGCCCTCCTTCAGGGTCATGGTGATCACGCCGGTATTCAGATCCAGCGAGAATTTGGTGACCTGATTGCTCTCAAAATAGTGTACCACCGTGGAATAAGCCATGGAGGAGCCGCTGGCGCTGCCGCCGGTGCCGCCCAGCACCGACCACACCATCAGCACGGCTGCCAGCACAATGGCGATCACCAGCGGATTGAAACGGGGTTTCTTCGGTTGCAAAAAAATCAACTCCAGTTCTGGATTTTTATAATAGACACGTTACTTCGTGTAGACCTCGGGCTTCAGCACGCCGACATAGGGCAGGTTGCGATATTTTTCATCGTAGTCAAGGCCGTAGCCCACCACGAACTCGTCCGGCACCTGAAAGCCCTCGTAATCCGGCTGGATGTCGGCCTTGCGGCGGCTGGGCTTATCAAGGATGGTGCAGATCTTAACGGAGTTCGGGTTGCGCATCTTGAGCATGGGCACAAGGTTGGACAGGGTGACGCCGGTGTCCAGAATGTCCTCCACGATCAGCACATCCTTGCCGGACAGATCGCCGTCCAGATCCTTGATGATCTTGACCAGACCGCTGGTGGTGGTGTTGCTGCCGCCGTAGCTGGAGACCACCATAAAGTCGATATTGCAGGGGATGCTCACCGCCCGCATCAGGTCGGCCATAAAGACCACCGAACCCTTGAGGATGGACACCAGCACCAGATTTTTACCGGCATAGTCCCGGCTGATCTGAGCGCCCAGCTCTGCCACCTTGGCCTTCAGCTGCTCTTCGCTGACCAGAACGGTCTTGACATCATCGTGCATACTCATTTGTTTTTTCCTCCTGTGTTTCGATCTCTGCATCCAAGTGCAGGATCCATCTGCTTTCCGTGTCCGGTGCAAGGCCATCGGCAAAGCCTTCCCCACACACCCATAAAATTTCGCTTCCGCTGGCCAGCAGCGGCAGCGTATCCCGCAGTTTGTTCGGGACACCGGCCTCGTTCATCCACTTTCGCAGCGGTTTGCTCAAACCCCGCCCCGCAGGCCGGAAGCGGTCTCCCGGCTGTCGGGCACGCAGAACAAGACTAGTGTACAACGTAGTTATTCTAGCATAATCCGCCCGATTTTTTAAGTCTTTTTTATGAACGACTTGTATTTTTTCTTCAAAATCGGCTGTTAACAGCTCTGCTTTCCCTTTCCAGCCCCCGCGCAGCCGGAATTTCGGCTGTTTTTCGGGTAAAAAGGGTACTTGCTGCGGCGCGCTCTCCGGCTGCCGGGGCAGCGCGTCCGGCAGCGTTTCCTGCCGCAGACAACCGTTCCCGGCGCAAAAGCGCACCTGCTCGGTCAGCTGTACCGCGCCGCTGCCCTGCCGCACCACAGCACACAGCAGCTGCACATATTTTTCCTCTGCATCCCGCACCGGGGCCACAAGGCTGTGCAGGGCAGTTTCCAGCAGCAGCGGGTCTGCCGCCTGCAAGGGTACCAGCTGCCATGCCGGTTCTGCGCCGGGCAGGCGTGCCGCTGCCAGAAGTTTTGCAGCCCCGGCGGCAAGGTAGGCATCTGCCCGGGCGGCCTTTTCACAGAACCGTGCCAGATTCTGCACCGCTGCCGCGTTGGTGCTTTCCAGCGCAGGCAGGGCGCTGTGGCGCAGCCGGTTGCGGGCGTAGGCATCGGTGTCGTTGGTCTCATCGGTGACCCACGGCTGCCCCGCTGCCCGGCAGACGGCCTCGGTCTCGGCACGGCTCAGGCAAAGCAGCGGGCGCAGGTAGTACCCGCGCCTTGGCCGGATGCCGCCCGCACCGTGCAGCCCGGTGCCGCGCGCCAGCCGCAGCAGCAGCGTTTCGGCCTGATCATTTGCAGTATGGGCCGTGGCGATGGCATCTATCCCCTGCCCTTGCAGCTGCGCAAAGGCCGTGTAGCGCAGGCGGCGCGCCCAGTCCTCCCCGGCGTGCGCCGGGGGCAGAGCCAACTCTGCCGCATGGAACACCTGTAGCGGCACGCCCAAGCGGGCGCATTCCGCCCTCACAAAGGCTTCGTCCCGGTCGGCGCTCTGCCCGCGCAGACCGTGGTTCACATGGCAAGCAGAGAGCGTATAGCCGAACTTCGGCTGCAACTGCCGCAGCAAAAGCAGCAGCGCCATGCTGTCTGCCCCGCCGGAAACTGCCGCCGCCAGCCGCAGCGGTGCGCCGGGCTGCAAAAGCCCCTCGCGGGTGCAGAAATCCTCCACCCGGGCAAGAATCGCGGTATCCATCAACGCTTGAAGTCCACATCCATAAAGCGGGTGTGGGCACCATCCCAGCCCAGCGGCACGGTGCTGGTCTCGCCGTGACGGTTCTTTGCCACGATGCACTCGGCAGTATCGGCATCCACCTCGGCGCCGTCCGGGTTCTGGCTGGCGTAGTAGGAATCACGGTACAAGAACAGAACGCAGTCTGCGTCCTGCTCGATGGAACCGGAGTCGCGCAGGTCCGAAAGCTGCGGGCGGTGGCTGGAGTTGTTGCCCTGCTTTTCCACCGCACGGGACAGCTGACTCAGCGCGATGATGGGCACGTTCAGTTCCTTAGCCATGATCTTCAGGTTACGGGTGATGGAGCTGATCTCCTGCACGCGGTTCTCGCTGCGCTGGCCGGTGGTCA
>OLGM01000536.1_pt1 | contig 23308 bp, 28 predicted proteins | sample 1606001 | NCBI WGS metagenome assembly OLGM01 (sample SAMN03283294) | human gut metagenome | biome: human-associated habitat; material: feces | host: Homo sapiens | place: Peru | collected 2012
CCCAAACCCGCAAGCCTTTAAAAAGGCTTGACCTAAATTTTAAATTTATTAAACTAAACTTTCTGCGCTAAGCCACAATTCCAACATAATAACAACCCCTAAAATTAGGTTCTGTAATCTCCGTTAATCTTTACATAATCATAGGTAAGGTCACAACCGTAAGCCTCGGCATAGCCATAGCCGTCATTAAGTGAAACCAAAATATTGATTTCCTTTTCAAGCAAAATTTCCTTTGCCTTTTCTTCCGAAAACTCAACCCCTGCGCCGTCTTTGCAAACAAGGATACTGCCCTTAGACGACTCAAAAAAAACATCTACCTTTTTAACATCAACATCAGCGCCGCTGTAACCGATTGCACACAATACTCTGCCCCAGTTAGCGTCCGAACCGAACATTGCGGCTTTTACAAGGCTTGAACCGATAATACTCTTTGCAATTTTAACAGCGTTGGGTTTGCTCTTAGCGCCCTCAACCTTGCAAACAAGAAGTTTTGTTGCGCCTTCGCCGTCACCTGCAAGTTTCTTTGCAAGTGCTCTGAAAGCTGCGGTAAGTCCGCTTAAGAATGTATAGTAATCTTCGTTTTTATTGGTAATCATTCTGTTGCCGGCTTTGCCCGATGCCATAATAGCAAGGGTATCGTTTGTAGATGTATCGCCGTCAACGCTTACCATATTGTAACTGTCCTCAACAGCCTCACGCAGAGCCTCACGCAGCATATCCGAAGAAACAGCCGCATCTGTTGTAACAAAAGAGAGCATAGTACCCATATTAATGTGAATCATACCGCTGCCCTTTGCAATGCCGCCGATTGTAACGGTCTTGCCGTCAAGCTCCATCTGCATAGCCATTTCTTTTTTTACCGTATCGGTTGTCATAATAGCCTCGGCTGCGTCTGTGCCGCCCTCTTTTGTAAGGTGACCTTTCATATATACGCAAGCCTTTAAAATAGGCTGAATAGGCAGAGGCTGACCGATAACACCTGTTGATGCAACGATAACATCTTCCGCTTTTACACCGAGAGTTTCGCCTGCGATAAGGCACATATGATTTGCAATGTCATATCCGTTTGCATTGCAGGTGTTTGCATTGCCGGAATTTACGATAACCGCCTGAGCCACGCCGTTTTCGAGGTGCTTTTTTGTTACCTCGATAGCCGAACTTTTAACAAGGTTTTTGGTATAAACAGCCGCCGCCGTACAGGGAGTGTCGCAATAAATCAGCGCAAGGTCACGCTTTGTTTTGTTTGACGGCTTGATTGACGCACAAATACCGGCTGCTGTAAAACCCATAGGAGAAGTAACTGTGCCTTCGATAAATCTGTAATTTCCCATAATAAAGCCTCCGTTTTTTATTTGCTTTTACCGATTAAAAAGCAGGTGGAACAATAACAAGACCTGTCTTTTCGTCAAGTCCAAAGATAATGTTCATATTCTGAATTGCCTGACCTGCTGCACCCTTAACCATATTGTCAATAGCTGCGCAAGCCACAAGCTTATTTGCTCTTTTATCGTGATGAATTGAAACATCACAAAAGTTTGAGTAACGCACATTGTGAATGTCGGCACACTTGCCGTCATCAAGAAGTCTTACAAAAAATTCGTCTTTGTAGAAATCCTCATACGCTTTTCTGATTTGCTCAAAAGTAACGCCCTCGTTAATGTCTGCATAAACAGTGGCAAGAATACCTCTGTTTACAGGCAAAAGGTGCGGTACAAATGTAATTGTAACATCTTCGCCCGAAAGTTTTGAGAGTGTCTGCTCAATTTCGGGTGTGTGGCGGTGACTTGCAACCTTATAAGCGTGGAATCCCTCGTTAAGCTCAGGGAAATGGTTGCCCTGAGTAGGTTTTCTGCCTGCGCCCGTAACACCGCTCTTGCAGTCACAGATGATACCCTTTGTGCTTACAAGTCCGTTTGCGATTGCCGGAGCAATGGCAAGCGGAGAACAGGTAGTGTAGCAGCCGGGGTTTGCAATTAACTTTTTGCCCTTGATTTTATCTCTGAAAAATTCAGGAAGTCCGTAAACAGCCTGCTCGTGGAGCTTTTTGTCAAGGAAAGTGCCGCCGTACCACTCTGTATATTCTTCTTCGCTCTCAAGACGGAAGTCTGCGCCGAGGTCAATGAAAGCCTTGCCTGCGCTGATGCACTTTTCGGCAAGTTCCTGTGAAAGACCGTGGGGAAGTGCGGCGAAGATAACATCGCTTTTCTCAACAACAGCGTCTTGGTCTTCACAGACCATATCGTTTAAAAATGTATATGACGGATAAACATCGCTTAACTTCTGACCTTCAAAAGAAACCGAGCTGATAGCTGAAATTTCAGCCTCAGGGTGACTTGTCAGAAGTCTTACAAGCTCTGCGCCTGCATAACCTGTTGCACCCACAATACCTGCTTTTATCATCTTAATCAATCCTTTTTATTGATACTCTTTGCAAAATCAAATGCAAATCCTGCAAAAATAAATTATAAATTCTTAGCAATCTCTGCAACTCTCTTTGCCTGCGCTTTTACATTCTCAGAGGCAGGGCCGCCGAATGCTTTTCTTTCGTTTGTACAAGTTTCAAGTGAAATTGCTCTGTAAACATCATCGTTAAATACATCACAAACCTTTTTGTACTCCTCAATCGGGAGGTTTTCAAGGTCTGTACCAAGCTCAATGCATCTTGCGACGAGTTCGCCTGTTGCCTTGTACGCATCTCTGAACGGTACTCCGTTCTTTGTGAGCCAGTCTGCACAATCGGTAGCGTTGATAAATCCGCCTGCGGCAGCTTTACGCATATTCTGCGGAATAACTCTCATTGTATCAAGCATTGGAGTAAAGGCTGTAAGGCACATTTTAACTGTATCGACAGCGTCAAAAATTGCCTCTTTGTCCTCCTGCATATCCTTATTGTATGCAAGGGCGATGCCTTTCATAATTGTGAGCAATGTCATATTGTCGCCAAAAACTCTGCCGCTCTTGCCACGAACAAGCTCTGCAATATCGGGGTTCTTTTTCTGTGGCATAATTGACGAACCTGTTGAAAAAGCGTCATCAAGCTCAATGAACTTAAATTCCCAACTGCACCACATAATGATTTCTTCCGAAAATCTTGAGAGGTGCACCATAATAATTGAAAGAACAGACGCAAACTCAATGCAGTAATCTCTGTCGGATACACCGTCAAGCGAGTTGTTTGTAATTCTTTCAAAACCGAGCAGCTCGGCTGTAATTGTTCTGTCGATAGGGTATGTTGTGCCTGCTAAAGCACAAGAGCCGAGCGGCATTTCGTCCATTCTCTTAAGGCAGTCCTCAAGTCTTGACACATCTCTTAAAAGCATTTCGCCGTAAGCTAAAAGGTGGTGACCAAAAGTAATCGGCTGTGCTCTCTGTAAATGAGTGTAGCCGGGCATAACGGTTTCGCTGTACTTTTCCGCCTTGTCGGCAATAACCTTGATAAGGTCAACAACGAGCTTTTTAACATTTACAACTTCCTTTTTAAGGTAAAGTTTAATGTCAACGGCTACCTGATCGTTACGACTTCTTGAAGTGTGAAGTCGCTTGCCGTTGTCGCCTATTCTCTTGGTAAGCTCGCCCTCAATAAAGGTGTGAATATCCTCTGCTTCCATATCAATATGGAGAGTGCCGTTTTCAATGTCTGCAAGAATTCCCTTAAGACCCTGAACTATGTCGTCAGCCTCTTCTTCTTTGATAATACCGCACTTGCCGAGCATTGTTGCGTGGGCAATACTGCCCTCGATATCCTCTTTATACATACGGCTGTCAAATGAGATTGAGCTGTTAAAATCGTTAGTGGTTTTTGAAAGTTCTTTTTTAAATCTGCCCTTCCAAAGCTGCATATAATCACCTCGGGTTAATGAATGGTTGTTAATTTGTGCAATATCAGTATTTTATATTGCTTTTTAAAAATATCCGTATAAACAACTGTCAGGGACAGAGAATTTCCCTGCCCCCGAACCGGAATAATTATCTTAATTAAGTCAAATTATTTAATAAGACCCTTTTTAGCACGAACCTTGATTGGAAGACCAAAGAGGTTGATAAAACCTGCGCTGTCGTTCTGATCATAAACCTGATCCTCATCAAAGGTTGCGATTTCCTCATCATAGAGTGAATATGGGCTTGTAACGCCTGCGTCAATAATGTTGCCCTTGTAGAGCTTTAACTTAACATCACCTGTTACATACTCCTGAGTGCTATCAACAAAAGCAGAGAGAGCCTCACGGAGAGGTGTGTACCATTTGCCGTCATAAACGAGCTCTGCAAATGTGTTTGAAAGGTTCTTTTTGTAGTGGAGTGTATCCTTGTCAAGGCAGATTTCCTCAAGCTTGTTGTGTGCTGCATAGAGGATTGTGCCGCCTGGAGTTTCATAAACGCCACGAGCCTTCATACCAACAAGACGGTTCTCAACGATATCTGTGATACCTACGCCGTTTCTGCCGCCGATTTTGTTAAGCTCCTTGATAAGCTCAACAGAGTCGATTTCTTCGCCGTTAAGCTTTGTAGGAACACCCTTTTCAAATGAAATTGTAACATACTCAGCCTTGTCGGGAGCCTGCTCAGGAGAAACGCCAAGTTCAAGGAAACCTTCCTTGTTATACATTGGCTCGTTTGCAGGATCTTCAAGGTCAAGACCCTCGTGGCTTAAGTGCCAGAGGTTTTTATCCTTAGAATAGTTTGTTTCACGGTTAATCTTGAGCGGAATGTTGTGCTTTTCAGCGTACTCGATTTCGTCCTCACGGCTCTTGAACTCCCATGTTCTCCAGGGAGCGATAATCTTCATATCAGGAGCATAAGCCTTAATAGCAAGCTCAAAACGAACCTGATCGTTGCCCTTACCTGTGCAGCCGTGGCAGATAGCGTCAGCGCCCTCAGCCTTAGCAATCTCTACAAGTCTTTTAGCAATGATAGGACGAGCGAAAGATGTGCCGAGGAGGTACTTGCCCTCGTAAACAGCGCCTGCCTTAACGGTAGGAATGATGTAATCGTCAACAAACTCCTTGTTAAGGTCTTCAATATAAAGTTTAGATGCGCCTGTTTTGATAGCCTTTTCCTCAAGACCGTCAAGCTCTGTGCCCTGTCCTACATCACCCGAAACAGCGATAACCTCGCAGTTGTCATAGTTTTCTTTTAACCAAGGAATAATAATAGAAGTGTCAAGTCCGCCTGAATAAGCGAGAACAACTTTTTTAATTTTATTGTCAGCCATTTTAATTTCCTCCATAGAAATGATTTATATTACTCTTACATTATACGCTTTCTGCCAAAAAAATCAAGTGTTTTTTGAATAAATATTCAATACTGTGCAAAATTGTAAAAAATGCACCTTTTTCCGCTGTCTGCGCACAAATTTTACTGCAAAATCCACTTTACAACTGACATAAATCTTCCATATATGTATAAAAATGCATATATACAGAAATAATGAATATTCATTTTTTGAATTTATTTTTGCATAAAATGTATATTTTTATGAATATTCAGCGTGAATATTCATTTTCGCACCAACGGCAATTATTATAGCTATGATATAAACCTTTTATTCAGAGTTTTTAAAGCTAACTTTGCACAAAAGCAAAGCCCGACTGCAAAATCACAGTCGGGCAAGTGTTATAATATATCAAGATTTCTTTTCCAAATTAAAATTCTCTTTACCGATTCGTCAAGTCTGTCGGTTGTTATTTCGCCGTTCTGCACAGCAGTCAGCAAGGCATTGTATTCGGTTTCAACATCACCACAGCAGAGGAAGTCGTTGCCTGCCTTAAAAGCGGCAACCGAGAGTGGCTCGTAAATGTCAAGGGCATCAACAGCAAACATATCGAGGTCATCTGTCATAACAACTCCGTCAAATTTAAGCGTATCTCTTATAACCTCATGCACAGGCTCAGAGAGCGAGGCGGGATTTCCGCTGTCAATCGAATTTACTGTTATGTGCGACACGAGAATACTGTCTGCACCTGCCTTTATTCCTGCCTGAAACGGCAGAAAATCGTTGTTCTGCAATTCCGAGAAAGTTCTGCTGTCGGTAGCGTCGGAATAATGTGTGTCGCCGTTATCTCCGTATCCCGGGAAGTGCTTTAATACAGTGCCGAGTTTTTTCTCTTTGCTTGCTTTTACAACCGTATCCACAAATCTGCTTGTGCTTGCGGCGTCACTTGAAAACGACCTGTAATACATAAATGAATCTGGGGCGGAAGTGATGTCGCATACAGGCGCCATATTTACATTTACTCCGAGCGAAAGCAGAAATTCCGCTTTATCGTATGCGTCATCTTCAACAGCACTCCAGCCGCCGTTTGCAAAGGTTTCACTCGGTGAAAGATATGCGCTTTCCCTTAGGTTTGGATTATCGCTCGCACGCACCACAGTTCCGCCCTCTTCGTCTGTACCGATAATAAGCGGAATTTTGGCATTGGACTGCATAGCTTTTATATCGGCATTCACTTTTTCTTTTGTCTTGCCGTCAAAATCTACGCCGAACAGCAAAACGCCGCCGATGTGGTATTTGTTTATTGCGTCGCTCATATCGTTGCCACGGCAATTCACATAAAGCAGCTGACCTACCTTTTCCTCGACTGTCATTCTTGAAATCTTCAGATCAATGTCGGCATACGGGTCAACAGGCGCTGTGCTCTCGTTAGCTTGTGTGTTCTGCTCTCCTGCACTTGTTTCGGCTTTTGAGCTTTTGCCCGAATTTTGACAGCCGACAAGTGCTGTTAAAGCCATTACCGCTGCAAGTACAGAGGCAATTATTCTTTTGCTTTTCATATTATCCCTCATTAAAAAATTTCAACAGTTGTTTTTTCTACAAAGCTGTCTTTAAAAGTTTTCATATTCTGCATATGCAGTGTGTTAAGATGTTCTTTTTGCAATTTTTCGGACTCCCACTTTTCGATAAGCACAACTACATTTTCCTTGCCGAAAGCCGGCACAAAGTAATTGTATTCAATACAACCGTTTTCGCTCTGCACAACTTCGGGAAATCCGTTGTTTTTCAGCACCGCTAAAAACTCGTTTAACATATCGTCTTTTATAAAATATTTTACAATAAGTGTTATTTCGTGCATTGTACCTCTCCTCTTGGCTTTTTAAGCGTTTTAAAGGTTTCAAAATAAAAGAATTTATCTATATATGTACCTATTATACCAACAGCCTTGCCCATTGTAAAGGCTGCAAGTATAGTTCCTATGCCGAGTCCGTCAAGGTGTCCAAGGCAAAAGAAAGTAAGACCTGCCGTAATTGCAAGACAGCTTAAATCGTAACCGATTTTGATTTTAGGATAGCCAACCTTTGTAATGTCCGAAAGCTCTCTCGGAAACAAATCGGTTGGAATGATAGGGAGTTTGCATCGGTTTGACAGCGCAATTCCTATGCTTATAAGAATATAGCTTACTATAAAGTAAACCACGCATAAAAACAGATTTTTAGGCAGAATATTTATCCATAATTCGTGCAAATCCATACATTCGCCAAAGGCAAAGCCTACCACAAAGCTGAAAAGGTAGTTTGCAACAAACTTCTTGCGCATTATCATAAGACTTAGCACAAGCACACCCTGAAAAATGTATGTCCAAGTGCCGAGCGAGAGAAACGGCAATACCTCGGAGAAAGCATACGGCACGCTTGAGATTGCCGAAATGCCTGCGCCCGAATACAGCATAAGCACCACACCAAAGCTGTTGATAATTACCGCAATGAGCAGTGCAAGCTCGCCACGAAACAGTTTTTTGCCTTTTTGTTCGGATTTTTCTTCCATAATATCAACCCCATAAAATAAATACCTGTATTATTTTACTGCAATGATTATGAAAAATCAATGCGTAAAGGTTTTGTTCTGAATTTGGGGTAAAATTATGGTTTAGCTTAGTTTATTGCAATGTTAAAAACACAAAACTAAAAAGTTTGGTCGACCTTTTCAAAGGTCGTGGGTATGGGCAAAGCCCACAAATACTTTCCGTTTATGCAACCTAACGATAGCCAAACCCGCAATTTTTGAAAAAATTGCGTAAACTTTTTTATTTTTGTCAGATAATAGCGTTAGTTAAATTTTGACGATTAAAAATACTCCGACCAAGTAAAATCTCTCGGTCGGAGTTGCGTTAAATATAAATTTTAATTATCGTTTTGCTATTGCTCGCTGTAAGGTGGTAACATCCCTTACATCACGGTAACCGTCAAAGTTTATATCTGTGTAATAATACTGGAGCGAATCAAGCTCAACTGATCCGGAAATGTACTGTTGCAGCAAAGTAACATCGTTTACATCTACTGTGCCTTGAAGGTCAATATTGCCGAATCTCAATATGTATATATTCGAACCGACAGTACCGCCTCCGCCGCCGACTACATAAGCTTTGCGGTAAGAAAATGTAGTGCAGTAATCTGTTGGTTCATTGATTTTAGTAGACAGATAAATTTCCACGCAGCCGTCCTTATCCGGAACTACGCCCGTTACAGCACCGCCGCTCTGGAAGTACAAGGCGGAGTCATAATAACCGCCGCCGTCTGCTTTTTCGTATTTGAAGTTATAATCATGACTGCCGATACTTGAGAATTCCATTGTATGCGAGCCGTCCTTGTTAAAATAATTCGGATCTAACTCGTGAAGATTTATTTTTGCTTTAACATACCTTCCGCCTTTATTGTCAAATGTGTAACTTGCGTATGTGTTTCCCGAACCGCTTACAAAATAGCGGGCGTATTTTTCGGAAGACGGCATAAAGAGTGTTTTGTCACCGTCTAAACAATCTGCAAATTTCATTGAGTAGTTTTTTTGAGTATCGCCTCCCTTAAATAATACTCCGTTTGTATAATCGGACGGAATATTGTACGCAGAAACCAAAAGCGTGTTGTTGCCGATGTTTTTTGCCGAGTTGTAAATCTCAACACCCTTATGCGGCTTAACGTTTTTTGCGTTTACGGTCACTGCTGCACCTGCAGTCAGCACCGCACAAAGAGCTAAACATACAAATTTCTTCATTTTATACTCCTTTATAATTATTTGGCAATAGCCTGTTGTAAGTCTGTAACATCTTTAATATCTGTTTTATCGTCACGGTTTATGTCGGAATAAAACATCTGAAGTTTATCAAATTCCGCATCGCCCGCAAGGTATCTCTGCAAAAGGGTTACATCGTTTACATTTGTACTGCCTTTAAGGTCAATATTGCCAAAACAAAGCATCGGCACATACATACTTATTATTCCGCTGTAATTAGGCAGGTAGGTTGAAAATGCGGTTTTCACACCGGGTTTTGCTTTTATATAAATTTCCACACAGCCGTTCTCATCGGGTGCAACACCGTTTACCGCACCGCCGCTAAAGAAAGTGAGATTGGATCCATTTTCCCTAAGAGTGTAGGTTGCTCCGTTTCCGTCTGTATCGGTATATGAACCGTCACTGTTAAAATAGCTTGAAACATCGCTTAATTTTACCCTTAGTTTTGCATATTCGCCGCCTGTATTCGCAAAGGAATAGCCTGCATAAGTATTTCCGCTGCTACCGCCGTTTGCCGAAACAAAGCGAGTATAGCTTTCACTTGACGGCATGGAAATAACGGTATTTTTACCTATACAATCCTTGTATTGTACAGCATATGGTTTTCCTGTGTTTTTGCCGTAAAAACACACTCCGCCAAGCGTATTTTTGCTAAGATTATAAGTAAACACATTTAAGGTGTTGTTTTCAAGTTTTACCCCTGAATCAAGCACCTGAACGCTCTTATTCTCCCGAACAACTGCCGCATTGGCAGAAACTGTTGAGCATGTTGCCATAACAGCCACAAGTGCTGTACTTAAAAGCTTTTTCACTATCTTCCCTCCAATTTATTCGGATAAAGCGTTTTGTAAAGCCGTAACATCCTGAACATTTATTTTGCCGTCACGATTAATGTCGGCATGGTACATTTGCAGAGAATCAAACTCTGTATTGCCCGTAAGGTACTGCTGGAGCAATGACGCATCGTTTACATTTACGCTGTAATCTAAATTTATATTGCCAAAAGTAAGCTCATATATCTCTATGCCGTTTGTTCCGCCGCCACCGCCGCTTGTCAGCCCCACATCAAAGCCGTATTCTGTAAAGTAATTCACACTATGGTCTACCTTTGTACTCACATAAAATTCCACATATCCGTTGCTGTCGGGAACTGCACCGGTAAAAACTCCGCCGCTCTGGAAAAACAAAACAGATTCATAGTAGCCGTCCTTTACCGTTTGACGAGTAAAATTATATGTATGTCCGTCTTGGGTGTGTGTGCCGTTACTTTTAAATTCATTTGGATTTATATCCGACAGCTTGGCTCTTACCTTAACATATTCTCCGCCTGCCTGTCTTAAATCCAAATTAGTAGTTCCGCCCATACTGCTTGAAAGACAAGTCCAAATATTATATTTTTCGTTAGACGGCATAGTTATTGTTTTGGGTGCCGATAAATAATTCTTAAATATATATTTGTATCTTTTTCCGCTTTTTTGACCGTCAAGTACAAATCCGCCGCCTGAGCCTGTATTCTTCATATTGTATGTGTAAATACTTATAGTGTTGTTTTTAGTTGTTATTTTTGAACTCAAAATTTGATAATCCTTATTTTGTTTTACCGCTGCGTTGGCAGATACCGCTCCACCTGCCGCCATTAAAGCAACGAGTGCGATACTGATTAATTTTTTCATTATTTATCCCCTCAATATAAAATTTTTGTAAAATAATAAATATTACATACAGTCAAGTAATATTATACAATATTTTAAAAGATAAAGCTATAACGCAAAAAGCCGAATTTTTAATTCTCTTATAGAAAAATTACTGCACTTTGCACATACAACTCTGTTTTAACTTGTTATCACAAAGAATTTATGCTATTATTCTAATAATGAAAGGCGGTAAAAATATGTTGAAATTCTGCTGTCCTGTCTGCAAAGAAGAATTAAAACTTGACGGTCGAACCTACAGATGTATAAACAACCACTGCTTTGATTGCGCAAAGCAGGGATATGTAAATCTTTTACAGAGCAACAAATCAAAAAGCAAGCGCCATGGTGACGATAAACTTATGATAGAGGCACGAACTCGGTTTTTGAATACGGATTTTTACAAGCCGTTGTGCGATCTTATGTGCAAGCTTTTAAAAAAATATGTTCCGCAAAACGCAAGCGTGCTTGACGCAGGCTGCGGCGACTGCTATTATACAGAAAAAATCGAAAAGGCGCTTGCCGATAGGAACGCAAGCGTTGTCGGTGTGGATATATCAAAATCGGCGCTCATTGCGGCGGCAAAGAGAAGTAAGCGAATTAATCTTGCGGTGGCAAGCGTGTTCAGCCTGCCTGTCGGCGATTTATCGTGCGATGCGGTGCTCAATGTATTCTCACCGTTTGCGCCCGAAGAATACGCAAGAGTGCTGAAAAGCGGCGGTGTGCTTTTGAGAGTTATTCCGCTTGAAAATCACCTTTTTTCGCTCAAAAAGGCGATATACGATAATCCGCTGAAAAATCCCGAAGAAAGCACAGGGATTGACGGCTTTACACTTGCCGAAAGTCAAGAGCTTAAATACAGCATAACGCTTGACGATAACAGTGAAATTGAAAGCCTGTTCAAAATGACTCCGTACTACTACAAAACCTCTCTCACAGACCAGCAAAAGGTTGAAAAGCTGAGCACACTCCAAACGGAAATCGAATTTTGCGTGCTTGTTTACAAAAAGGGATAACTGCGATAAATACTGAGATTTTTGAAAAATATTTTTTAAAATTACGCATTAGCATACAGGAGTATATAAGAGCATTTGAGCGTATTTTAAAGTTTGTATAAAGGTAAATTAAATTTTTTCAAAAAAGTGTTGACAAGACAAAATAAATGTATTATAATTCAAAGGCACAAGTAAATTATAGGAGGATTTGTTATGTCAACATATTTAGCTAAAAAAAGCGAAATTGAACGCAGCTGGTATGTAATTGATGCAGCAGGCAAGCCACTCGGTAGAGTTGCAGCTCAGGCAGCAGTTCTTTTAAGAGGCAAGCACAAGGCAACATTTACACCAAATGTAGATTGCGGTGATCATGTAATCATTATCAACTGCAAGGACGCTGTATTAACAGGCAATAAGCTCACTCAGAAGAAGTGGCAGCGTCACACAGGCTATATCGGCCATCTCAAAGAAACAAGATACGATACTCTTATGGCTACAAAGCCAACAAAGGCTATGGAGCTTGCTGTTAAGGGTATGCTTCCAAAGAATACACTCGGCAGAGATGCTTTGCTCAGACTCAGACTCTTTGAGGGTGCAGAACACAATCATCAGGCTCAGAAACCTGAAATGATTGAAGCTTAAAAGAAGGAGGCAAATTTATAATGTACGATAAGACACCTTATTTTTACGGTACAGGCAGAAGAAAAAGCTCTGTTGCAAGAGTAAGACTTTACCAGGGTACAGGCAAAATCACAATCAACGATCGTGACATCGACGATTATTTTGGTCTTGAAACACTCAAGCTCATCGTTAGACAGCCTCTCGCCTTAACAGAAACAGACCAGAAGTTCGACATCGTTTGCAGAGTAGCAGGCGGCGGCGTTACAGGTCAGGCAGGTGCAATCCGTCACGGTATTTCAAGAGCACTTCTTCAGTACGATTCAGAGAACCTTCGTTCAACACTTAAGAAGGCAGGCTTCTTAACTCGTGACCCAAGAATGAAAGAGCGTAAGAAATACGGTCTTAAAGCAGCTCGTAGAGCACCACAGTTCTCAAAGAGATAATCAAGTTCAATTTTCAAATCCTCAAAACCCTTGTGTTTTGGGGATTTGTTCATTTTTTAGGCTATCAAAAATCGTGCAAAATTCGGACGGTATGACACAAGTATGCCACACAGTATGACACAAAATCAGCAGAACCCAAAGCGGAATTCTGCTGATTTCTTTTTATAGTTTATTCAATTCGGTTCTTAATATTTCAAATTCAAAATGAGTATAGACCATTTCACCAATACCTTTGCCGGAATGCCCTTGAATTTTCCTTCTCATTGCTTCATCAAGTCTGTTTTCCTTCCACATTGTTGTGAAAGTGTGTCTTGTATCATCAGGTGTGTGTTCTTTCTGTTCGCCTTTGTCATTGGTGTATTGTAAAATACCCATATCAGAAAGAAGTGGTTTCCAATAGGTATCTGTGTATTGACCGTGATTTGTGTCAAATCTGAAGGGTTTACCATTCAATTGTGTAATTAAATATTCATTGTCCTTCTGCATCCAATGTTGGAAGAACGGAAGTGTTCTTTCGTGAATGGGAACTTTTCGGACAGCATTATCATTTTTACCCTTTTCAATCCGAACGGATTTTTCTTCAAGGTTCACACTTTCCTTCTTGACTGCAAATAATTCACCCGGTCTAACACCTGAATATATAAGCATCAGAATCACTTGAATATATTCGTTGTTTTCAGACCACCGCCACATTGCATCAATTTCTTCAGCGGTGAAACGATAGTGTTTATCACTTTTGGTCGGATTGCCGATATTCAAGAATTCAACCTTGTGTTTGTCATTACCAATGATTTCATTCTGAACAGCATAATCAAATAATTGGTTGAATAGAATTTTTAGCTTCTTTAATGTGGGATAGTTCTTTCCGGCTTTTATTGCTGAATCAACAACACCCTGAAGATGCGGCAATTTGATTTCGCTAAACTGCATTGAACTTATTGATGAACACAATTTATATGATGCCTGATAACCATTAATATTTGACCGGCTGATTTCTTCAAATTTCCGTTCAGACCACCTGTCATATACTTCAGAAAATGTGATTGATGGCTTAATGTCATAAGGATTTGCATTGTATTCCGCAAGTGCTTGAATTGCAGCTTGTCTTGTGGGATAATAACCAACCGTTATATATTTTTGCGTGGCCTTGGTATTACTTTCATTTATTTCCCATCCAACTGTTTTTCTTGCTCTCCAAGGGTTTCTGCGATTGCCTGATAATTTTGATACATTTCCAAAACCATTTGGAAACTTTCTGCATTTGCCCATAAATGTATCATCCTTTCCTATTGATTTTTCAAGGAAAAAATGATATAATTATTATAATCAAATCATCCTTGATTGCTGACCGCTTTCATTTTTGGTTTGGTTGTTCTTTGAATCCCTTGGTTGCAGCCAGGGGATTCTTTCTTTTTCACCGTTGCAGCGGTGAAATATTATTTAACCGTGTTTTCATTGCTTGAACCGTTGTCTGTTGCAGCAGATGACGGTTTTTCTTTTTTATACTTGGGGTTGATTGTCAGGTCAGAAACATAATCACAGGCTTTAGTTTTTCCATCTGAATTCAATGAATCAAAGTCATTGAGCAATTCCAAAGCATCACTTCCAAACGCTTGTTGTATTTCTTCTTGCAGTTTTACATCTGACCGAAGCTGTTCCACATCAACTGTTAAATCAAATGGTGAAACATTCAGCACCTTGGCAATTGATGTTAAAACTGATGAACTGACACCATCAGAATCTCTTTTGGTAATTGAATAAAGAGTATTCAAGGAGATTCCGCTTGCTTGATGTAATTCTTTAATGGTCATTTTCTTTTCTGCTAAAATTCGTTTAATATTTTTCCCAACACCCATTAAATCACCACCTTTGCACTAATTATAGCACACAAAAAAGAATGATGCAATACTTTTAGTGAAAATTCAAAAAAATTAGTGCAAAACCATTGACAATGCACTAATGATGGGGTATAATGTAATCAAATAAGGGCGTATGCCCTAAATGAAAGGTGGTGGAATTGATGAAAATTTCAGTTCAAAAATTAGAAATGGCTATGGCAGATGCTTGCTTGCTGACTACTGATTTATGCAGAACAGCAGAAATCAACTGTTCAACACTATCAAGAATCAAATCTGGTAAAGATGCAAACCCTTCAACCGTTGGCAAGATTGCCAAGGCACTTGGTGTGACGGTTCAGGAACTGATTGAAACAAAAGCTGCAACTTCTAATCAGTTCAACAGGGATTCAGAGAACAACCAAAACTAAAAGTGAAAGGAAGATTAAAATGCAAAAAAAAAAAATGAAAGGAAGTGATGAATGATGTTTTACAGGGGTTACATTATGACCAAGGAGAAAAAATCCATAGAAAAATTCAAAGGTGTAGCAACCTTGAAAACCCTTGAACAAGTTCAGTCACTACCTGAATTTGCAGGTGTAATGGCAGAAGATTCAATCTTGGTTGATATTGATGATATGGAACAGTCAAATCTTCTGTTGGATATTTGCGATAAAGAAGGCATCAGATGCAAGGTTCTTCAGAGCAGGTCAGGAATGCACTTCCTTTTCAAAAACACGAAAATCAAGAACTGCCCAAACAGAACCAAACTTGCCTGCGGTCTTACCGCTGACATCAAAGCCGGGTTCAAAAGTTCCTATGAGGTTTTGAAAATTGATGGCAAGGAAAGAACTGTTCTGTATGACATCCTTGAAGGTGAAGAATATCAGGACATTCCAAAGTGGTTATTCCCAATTAAGTCCAATGTTGATTTCACATCAATGAAGGCAGGTGACGGGAGAAATCAAGCATTATTTAACTATATATTGACACTGCAAGCTGCTGACTTCACGATTGATGAAATCAAGCAGTGCATCAGGATAATGAATACATATATTCTGAAAGAACCCCTTCCTGAAAGTGAAATTGATGTTATTTTAAGGGATGAAGCATTCAAAAAGCAAGCATTCTTTAAGAATAGGACATTTCTTCACGATGTATTTGCAGAGCATATCAAAAGAACATACAACATCAAGAAAATCAACGGTCAACTTCATATATACTGTGATGGTGTATATGTCAGCGGTGACAATCAAATCAAAAAGGCAATGCTGAAGGAAATATCATCATTGACCGATGCAAAAAGAACTGAAGTGATGAAACAACTTGACTTGATATGTGATGAATATACCATTGATGAACAGAATGCTAATATGATTGCCTTCAGAAATGGCATTTATGACTTGGAAACTGACAGTCTGAAACCGTTTTCACCGGACATAGTGATCACAAACCGCATTCCTTGGGACTACAATCCCACCGCATATTCAGAACTTGCAGACAAGACCCTTGACAAGATTGCCTGTCACGATGCTGAAATCAGAACTATTCTTGAAGAATGTATTGGTTCTTGTTTCTATCGGTCAAACACTTTGGGTGGTGGTAAAGCGTTCATTCTGACGGGTGAAGGTTCAAACGGAAAGTCCACCTTCATTGAAGTCCTTCAGACTGTTTTAGGCGAAAGCAATTATTCTGTTCTTGACCTGAAGAACCTTGATGCAAAATTTTCTACAATTATGTTAGTTGGAAAACTTGCAAATTTGGGTGATGATATTTCAGATGAATTTAATTCTGATATATCAGTATTCAAAAAAATTGTCACCGGCAATTATATTACAGCACAGCAAAAGGGGCAACCGGAATTCCAATTCAAACCGTTCTGTAAGTTGTTATTCAGTGCAAATAATATCCCCCGAATAAAAGACAGAACAGGAGCAGCACAAAGAAGATTGCTGATAATTCCTTTTGAAGCAAAGTTTTCAAAAACTGACGCCGATTATGACAATACAATTATTTTCAAATTGAAGGCACAGGAATCTATTGAATACTTTATCAGGATTGGTATTCAAGGCTTGAAAAGGGTTCTTCTGAACAGTGACTACACATCTTCAACAAAGGTTGATAAGGAATTAGAAGAATACAGAATTTCAAACAATCCGCTGTTGTCATTCTTGCAATATTGTTCTGATGAAGATATTGCAATTGAAAATGAAGCTGTGAAAAAGATTTTTGAATTGTATCAGGGTTATTGCATCAAAAACAATTACCGGGCACTTGCAGACAATGAATTTTCAAAACAAATTCAAAGATGTTCAAATTTTTCAACAAAAAGAGTAACTGCAAACAAAAGGAAATACACAATTTTTGTTACTAAAGGACAGGGTGATTGACAAAAGACAGGCTGAATGGACAAGCAAAGGACAGGCAAAATCACATTTTGTTTCACAAAATCCTTTATTTATCAGAAAAAACAACAAGAGGACAGGCAAGGACAAGCAGGTTTTAACTTCTTATATAATATTACATTGTAAAAAAATCTTTCAGTGTATAAAAAAGAAGTAATATAAAAATAACATTAGAGCCTGTCACCCTGTCCGTAAACCGGTGCTGCAACACCTAAAACCAGAACAACTAAATCCAAAAATGAAAGGAATTTTATTATGAACTACAAACCACCGTTTGCATCAGAAAACCTTGTGACCGATATTAAAAGAATCAAGGAATTTTGTAATGTTAAGAGAATCAGAGTGATTCACACGCTGAAAACAGATGGAATCACTATAACTTTTGAATGTAAGAACACCATTTCCGGCAAAATCAAAGAATACACCTTCGCACCTTGGAATGTGAAATATAAAAGCAATCAATTCTACCTTGACAACCCCATTCTGTGGTTCTTTGATAATGAAAAAGGTTGTTATGAAGATTCGGTTGCCTTCACCCTTGCCTGTATGAAGGCATTGACGGAAAAAGGCATTGATGTTGATTATGCTTGGTTTTATAACCCTGCTAAACTGGCAAATGAACTGATGAAGGTTTATCCTTCCACACTTATTGAATATTGAAAGGATGATTTGAAAATGAAAATAATAAATGTTCTTGAAAATATTAAGGTTGAAGATGTGATTTCCGTTATGCTTGATTTCGGGGTATCTTCCGGTAATCCAATGATTTGTGTGGAAACAAACAGTCAAGGTGAAATTCAACACACCTTGACTAATGGCTTTGAAATTTATCAGTGTAATGAATTTCTGCGTTCCCTGAATCTGATGCCTACTGAAGAAATTGCCTTTGCAACTTATCCGTTTTATGTGTTGTTGGTCAGAATGTGCAATAGATTTCTGAAAATTCGTAAGGTGATGGAAGAAGTCAGCGGTATGAAATATGATGAAATTGGTATTCTTGCAAGTCAAGTTTATGATTGCATCTTGAACCGCCTTCTTGCTAAACATCACCTTGCATCAAAAGGATTTGATGCAGCTATGCAAAAAAGACCAATGACAGAATGGGTTGCAGAAGCTATTACATACTTCAGATGATTGAATATAGCCTTCGCACGGTCAGAAATTGGTTGTGTGAAGGCTAATTCCTGCTAAATTCAACAATGAATTTAGGGTTTTATATTATATATGAAATAGGTGAAGTAAAATGACTTCAATACATATCAGGCAACTATCAAAGGCTATTGATGACAAATCAACGGGTGCAATTATTGAATGTAACGGCAAGAAACAGAAGGTTCTGTTCAACAGGGTTAAGGTGGGATATGGTGAAAAGGTATTTTTTACTTGCCTTATATGCGGTAAAAACAAAGAACGGTTATATTTAGAAGGCAATTTGTTCCGCTGCTCTGACTGTTGTTCCGTGAATCCGTATAAAGGTATTCAAAATACTACAAAAGGCGGTTACGATTATATTGCCTATAAGATGCAACGATTTGCAATAAAGTGTGGTATTGGTCGGTTTGACTTTCCATTTGATTATAGCAAACATCCGAAACCCAAAGGAAAGCATAAAGATAAATGGGAAAAGAATCTTGCTATTATGCAAGCCCTTGAAAATATGCGTTCACAGTCGATCTTCTTTGATCGGATATGGAACAGCAAAACAATTCAAAAAGTAGAACAAGGTAAAAACAAATGCTTATCATATCCATTATTGTTTTTAAAAAACTATTTTATTGATATTAAATAGCACTATAAACCACGGATAAGACACAAAATATTGAAAAACCGTTGAAAACAAAGGGGTTTCAATTATCCGAATGATAACTTGAAGGGATGTGAAACAATATAATGGCAAATATAACATTGAAACAGGTTGCTGATGTGATAGGTGAAGAAGGTGTGCGAAAATTGATTGCAGCCTTTCCCGGTGGTGATATATACATTAGGAACAGTCTTTGCAGCGTTGAAGAACGGAATAAAATGATTGTGAATGATTTTTATTCCGGGCTTGATCGTGGACAGTTGGCATTGAAATATGATGTATCAATATCAACTATAAACAATGCTATTCGGAATGCATACAAACCACAAAATACAGAATAACTTTTGCCGAAACATACTATATATTGTGCTTGTTGCTTGGAAGAAGTCTATATCTATGGTATAATTTATCATAGATATAGACTTCTTATTTTTGTTTAAGGGGGTGTTTCCGTTTGAATTATGATTCGGAAATAAAACAAATCGGAATAAAATATGATTTGCCTTTCTTCTTTTCCGCTGAAACCTTTGAAGAACAAAAAGCAGAATACAGAAAGCAGTCAACTGTTCCCGGCAAGGCGGCATCAGAAGCATTGGGTGAAATGCTATCAAGAATGCAGCGAATTGTTGATGGTGAGATTAAAGCCGGCATTCTCACACCAACAATAAAAAATGAAAGAACCGGCGAAATACTACATTTCACTGTTAAGTGAACGAAAGGAATGAATTTATATGTTAGAAAAAATCAGTTCGGCACTTCAAACATATGCAAGTGTTTACACAGGTGCAGCAAGAATCTTTGAGGAAGCCAAGAAGGAACTTGATGCAAATTACAAAGGTGCTTTGTATGCAAGTAAATTGGGCGAAGCAAAAGAAATTTATGAAAGTACGCTTACAAGCAGCAGAGAAGAAAACTATTCTGTTTGTGTCGATGTTCTTGAAGGTGTTAAAAAGCAGATTCAGGCGGTTGCTTCAGAGCCGATCGAAGGTGATTTCAATGCAACACTTGCTGCATTAAAAGTAATCAAGAATCCGACAAAAACAGAAATTCAAGCGATCATCGGAAGGTATAGAAACAATTATCTTGCCTATCGTGCAATATGTGCTTTGTTTGATAATGACAAGGAACTTTGTTCAACTATCACTATTGATGATGTCTTGGATGCCTGTGATGAACTCTCGGAAATGCTACACCGTTGTTTTTACGGTGGTGAGGATATAGAAGGATATTTCTATCAACTGATGCTTCAGGGCGATTATATCGGCAAATATGATGAACTGTTCCGTAGTTTCATAACACGGAATTTTGATATTGTTGATATGCAACCTGAAGAACAGTTTGATACTCAGTCGGAAGAAGGTAATCTAAAATGATGTTCTTCCGGAAAAACTTATGACTTCGGAAGATCATCAGGCAATTAGGGAACAGGCAGATGGTATCACTTCGTTGAATGAAAAGTTTGCAATTCTTCTGAATGCCGTTGCAGAATTCTATCCAAAGGTATTGGACAAAATTCCTGAAGAAATAGTTATGGATGCAGATTCCGTTTCAAAAGGGCTTGCACCGGCAATGGATAAAGCACTTGGAAAAATCTATGTTGGCAAAAATCGTGGTCTTGCCTATTAAAAAATGACCTCTTTCAAAGATAACCTACATTTCAAATAATGTGGTGTAGGTTATCTTTCTTTATAAGGGTAGGTGTGGGTATTGTGACAAATGAAGAATTGGTTTCTGAATATCAAAATGGAAATGAAAAAGCATTTGAAGAACTTCTTAATATTAACAAAGGCATCGTTGGCACTATGATAAAAAGGTGGTGGAACAAAGTTGAAAACGGTGTACTTACCCGTGATGAACTTGAAGCTGAATGTACATATGCCTTCCTTCTTTCGGTTATGGAATATTCACCTGACCGGGAATGCACCTTTGCAAGTTATGCTTTTAACAGAATCAATTGGTGGTTAATGAAGAATATCAATAAACCTATACCAAAAGATTCAAATGGGCAATCTGTTTCGATAGTCAGTATATCAGATGTTATTCCCGAAACAGATGATGCAACATATGCAGATATAATTCCTGATAAAGATGCTGAAATTGAAATGCAAGTGCCTATTGAAAAGGAATATCAGACAGCATTGAAAACTGCCTTGATTCAACTTCTTGATAGTGTACTTACCGAAAGAGAAAAGACCGTTATTCTTATGTTTTATGGTATTGACTGTAAACCACAAACACAGATTCAAATTGCTTCTGCTCTGAATATATCAAGGGCAAGGGTAGGACAAATTCAATCTGAAGCCATAAAGAAATTGAAAACATCACCGCTAACAGAATATTTCCGCAAAAAATACAATCAGAAGAAAGTCTTTGACGGTGAAAAAAAGTTTGTCACAAAAACAGTAATGAAAGAAGTTGACGATAAATCTTTGTCCGATGCTGTAAAAATATTTGGATTGTGAAAGGAAAATGATTATGAATATTGATTATATGAAATACAACAACCTTGAAATAAAATCACTAAAACATGAAATTGTTGATTTTTCCGATCTGATAAAAAATATTCAAGACCACGGATGCACAATATCTGATGCAACTTTTGAAAAGTGCCGTTCTTATGTTCAAGAACTGCAAAACAAAATCAAAGTTCTTGAAGATGGTGCTGCTATGTTTCTTAGTTGTGTATTCAGGCTTTCAAATGCACGATATATACAAGTAATTGTTGAAAGACATTATAAAAACAAAAAGTGGGATGATGTTGCGGATGCTTGCGGTTGCTCAAAACAGCATTTGGAAAAAACAATATATCCCAAGGCAAAAGCAGAATTTCTTGAAGTTCTTCAATCTGTGGGTGAATACGATGCGTAATTTTGAAAAAGAAGTTATTCAGGCATTATTGAATGATGAACAGAAAGTCTTGAAAAGTCTTGAAAGCAATTATGTGAAGGCACTATCCGGAATTAAGCAGAAAATCAAACTTCTGCTCGCCGATGCAGAGGTCACACAGCTTCAGTCAAAAATATATCAACTGCAATATCAGCAAGCATTGGAAAAGCAAATTTCAGGTTTTTTGAAGGTTCTTGAAAGCGGTAATGTGACCACAATTCAAGACTATTTACAGAAATGCTATGAACAATCCTTTATTGGTAATGTTTATAGCCTTCAGTGTCAAAATGTTCCGCTGATGCTTCCAATAAACCAAGAACAGGTGATTCAGGCAATCAGCAGACCAACAGAAGGATATACATTGTCACAAAGAATTTACAGGGATGCTGCTGAACTGCAAAACATTGTCAAATCTGAAATTGCAAGAGGTATTGCAAGCAATATGATGTATAAAGATATTGCAAGAAACATTGCAAATGTCAGCGAAGCAAATATGAATAAAGCATATCGAATTGCAAGAACTGAAGGTCACAGGGTACAGAATCAAGCGAGAATGGATTCAATGCAAGCTGCCAAGAAAAAAGGTGCTGATGTGGTCAAACAGTGGGATTCCACACTTGACGGAAAGACAAGACCTGAACACAGAGCAGCAGACGGTCAAATTCGTGAACTTGATGAAGATTTTGAAGTGGGCGGTGAAAAACTAAAAGCGCCCGGGATTGGTGGTTCTGCTTGGAATGTTTGCAATTGTCGCTGCTGTATGTTACAAAGGGCAAAGTGGGCAGCAGGTGTTGACAGAACAAAATATGTTGGAAAAGTTAATGATATGATCGATGATGAAATATTGCCAATGGCACAACAAAGAGGATTAACACCTGCACAGTTGCGTGAATATAGTGAAGGCATTTTGCCGGTTAAAGCAAAGGATTTTGCTGATTTCAAAAGGCAATATGATAAACTATGGAATTATAAAGGCAGTGACCTTGAAAAACAAGTCAATGCAAGAATGGCAGGTTATAAAAAATAATTATAACTTGGTCACAGAATAAACGCACAGCAGTCTTTTCAGGCTTTGGGTATGGAATTATACCCTAACAAATTAAATGCCCTTGTAGGTCAATTCTGATGGCTTACAAGGGCATTGCAAAAAGGATGGTAATAATGTATAATAGAAAGCACGAAGTGATATACAGATGGAATAATATTGTTATCACAGCACATTTGACACAAGCGGAACTTGCAAAACTGCTTGTAACACCCGGTATTCATTTGGAAAGTGTAAATGCACCAAAGAAAGCCTTAACACAGTATAAACACAGGTCAAATAAATCAAAAAAATAGCAGTTATCATTTTGTTCAGTACAATAAAAGGGTGTTTTTGATATGACACAAGTATGACACAAACAGCATAATAGCCTTGTAAATAGGCACTTATCAGTTCTCAAAGAGATAATTTGTGTTTATATGCTTTTTACAGCCTTTGCAGTTTGCAGAGGCTGTTTTCTTTTGCCCCACAGTTGGTATCCTCACAGCTTAGCTGTTGCGGTAAAAGCTAAAAACAGTCCACCGGACTGTTTCAGTCTGTCGAAAAAACTCGAAATTCAGGATAACTGGATTTCGAGTTTTTGAT
>OLGM01000540.1_pt1 | contig 23217 bp, 30 predicted proteins | sample 1606001 | NCBI WGS metagenome assembly OLGM01 (sample SAMN03283294) | human gut metagenome | biome: human-associated habitat; material: feces | host: Homo sapiens | place: Peru | collected 2012
TGTATTTTGAAACCGATTTTGACAGTGTGGTTGAGATAGCGAAAACCATAACTACCGCCGAGGGGCAATAATCAAAATATTATTTTACGGCTACAGCAAAAGCGCAGCATCAGAGTTTAGACCTCGATGCTGCGCTTTTATATATTCAATGCCAAAATTGATTATACTTGAATTTTTTTCAAATTATGCGGCGACAGTTGTTTGAAGACACAGACAATCGCCGACATTTTAGCTTATCACGCCGTCTGCCTCTTGACATTCGGCAAAAAACGGCTACAATATATACTAACGAATATTAGTTAGCATGGAGACGGCAATGAAACAGGAAGACACAAAACAGAAAATTCTGGACAAAGCACTTGAGCTGTTTTCGACTCAAGGCTACGATTCCGTAAGCGTTGGCGAAATAGCAAAAGCAGTCGGAATCAAAGCGCCCTCGCTCTACAATCATTATCCGAGCAAGCAGGCGATTTTTGACGCGATTGTCGAGTCCACGGCGGCGCAGTATGAGGCGGACACAGGTAAGATAGATATTCATGTTCAAAACGCCGAGCGCGACATTTCGGTTTTCACGCAGATTACCGAGGACATGCTTTTTGAAAAAGTGAGGCAGATTTTTGAATACTCACTCCACAACGAGAGCATCAGCCGCTTTCGCCGCATGATGACGATTGAGCAGTTCCGCTCGCCGGAGCTGTCGGCGCTTTACACAAAGCGATATACCGAACGCCTGCTCGAATATCACGCCGATATTTTCCGCGCGTTGATTGCCGCCGGCGAGATTCGCGCAGAAAACCCGGACACCCTCGCGATGATGTATGTCGCGCCGGTGATGATGCTCATCGGGATATGCGACCGACAGCCGGAGAGAGAAAGTGAGTGCCTTGAAAAACTCAGGGAGCATGTGCGGCTCTTTTTCCGCATGGTGCACAAGGGCGGTGAAAGCCATGAGTGAGTCGGAAGAAAGATGGATCCTATGCCCGATCTGCGGCGCAAAAACGCGGCTGCGGCTGCTCAGGCGGACGGTGCTGCGGGACTTTCCCCTATTCTGCCCCAAGTGCAGGCGGGAGTGCATTATCAACGCGCAGAATTTTCAAATAGAGATAACAGATCAGCCGGACGCAAAGACGCAGTGCTGACCGCAGTTTGAGCGGTCATGCACTGCTTTTTTTAGGAGGAAAACATGAAAAAGACATTGATACAGAAGCTCGGGCTGTTGGGTATAGTCAGCTTTCTTTCATACACGGCGGCGGTGGTATTTTCGCCGCTCGCCTATCCGGGCTATAATTGGATGGCGCAGGCTGTCAGCGACCTGAGCGCCGCCGACGCCCCGTCGCTGGTGCTTTGGAATCAGCTCAGCGCACTCTACAATGTGTGCGAGGTCGTTTGCGCAACAGTTGTCTGCATCGGCATGCAGGGACGGAAAACAAAACTGCTGCGCACGGGTATATATATGTTCGCCGTTATGGAATGGATATCGGCGGTCGGCTATCGGATGTTTCCGCTGTCAAGCAGCGGATATGCCGGCGCGTTTCAGGATATCATGCACATGGTGATAACGGCGGCGGTGGTGCTGCTGTCTATAATATCGCTTGTGCTGATTATAATCGCAGGAATAAAAAATAAATCCTGCCGCTCTTACGGAATTTGTGCGGGCATCGCTCTTTTCATGATGCTCGTCGGCGCGATGGGAATGAAAATTGTGCCCGCAGATTATTTCGGCATCATTGAGCGGTTCAGCGTGTTTGCCGCAACGGGATTCAACGCGGCGCTGGGGCTTCATTTATTTTGCATGAAGCCGAATGAAATCAAGGAGTAAAATTTATATGAGCATCGTTCCTTATGTTGTTGAACAAACCGACTGCGGCGAGAGAAGCTACGATATATTTTCGCGGCTGCTGTCAGACCGAATCATCTTTCTCGGCGAGGAGATAACGGATAGTTCCGCCAGCCTGATCGTTGCGCAGATGTTGTTTTTGGAGGCGCAGGATCCGGACAGAGACATTCAGCTCTATATCAACAGCCCCGGCGGCTCGATTACGGCAGGCTTCGCGATTTACGACACCATGCAGTACATCAAGTGCGACGTGTCCACCATCTGCGTCGGGCTCGCGGCGAGCTTCGGAGCCTTTCTTCTGGCGGGCGGCGCAAAGGGCAAGCGAATCGCTCTCCACAACGCCGAAATCATGATACATCAGCCGCTCATCGGCGGCGACGGAGTCCGCGGCCCCGCTTCGGATATTCTTATCGTGTCCGGGCAGATGCAGAAAAACAAACAGAGGCTCGCCCGCATTCTTGCCGAGAACACGGGAAAATCAGTTGAAGAGATAATCGCCGACACGGAGCGTGACAACTATATGTCGGCGCAGGAGGCTCTCGTCTACGGGCTTATCGACAAAATCATTGACAAAAGATAGATATAAGACCGCGCGAGTTGTCCGGTGGTCTGACACAGTTAAGAATACAAACGGCAAATCCGAACACATAGACAGATTGGAGGAATCGGAATGAGTGCCCCGCGAATAAGGGTCGAAACGCTCTGCGCCGACTACAAAGTGAGAGAGCTTTCGGAGAGCGATGTTCCGGAGGTTCTGAAATTATATAAAGGCAACCCGATTTATTTTGAGCACTGCCCGCCCGCACCGAGTAAAGACTCAGTCAGAGAAGATATGCATGCCCTGCCCAACGGCAAAACGGCGCAGGACAAATATTTTGTCGGCTTCTTTCGCGGTGAAACGCTCGCTGCGGTCATGGATCTTATCTCCGGACATCCCGACGACAAGACAGCGTTCATAGGTCTTTTCATGGTTGCAAATGAGTTTCAGGGATTCGGCACGGGGACGGATATAATATCCGACTGCCTGCGCACGCTGAAATTCAGCGGCTTTGAGCGCGTAAGGCTCGCGTATGTGACAACAAATATGCAGGCGAAGATGTTTTGGCTCAAAAACGGCTTCTGCCCGACAGGGGCAGAGCACAAGAACGAGCTTTACACCGCCGCAGTTATGGAAAAGGTGCTGTGAAGATGAGCAGAATAATGATAGTCGAAGACGACCTCAATATCAGCAATATGTTAAAAGAAGTTCTTCCGCGTGCGGGATATGAAGTGATATGCGCATATTCCGGCACGGAGGCTCTGCTTCTGCTCGAAAAGACGCGCCCCGATCTGATTCTGCTCGACCTCATGCTCCCCGGGCTCACTGGCGAAGAGGTTCTGCCGAAGCTCAAGGGCATACCCGTGATAATCACGAGCGCAAAATCGGACACAAAAAGCAAGATTGATATGCTCACCGACGGCGCGGCGGACTACATCACAAAGCCGTTTGACACCGGCGAGCTTTTAGCGCGGATAGCCGCGCGGCTGCGCGAACGAAATGCCGGAATGCTTGCAGACACAATTTCCTGCGGCACTCTGACACTTGACGCCGTCTCGCACTCCGTCAGCGCAGACGGGAATCCCGTGAACCTCACGCGCACGGAATATGCCATATTGAAGCTTTTGATGCAGAATCCCGGGCAGGTCATCGCAAGATCCGTTTTGCTCGACAGGATATCGGCGGACACGCCCGACTGCACCGAAAGCTCGCTGAAAACGCACATAAGCCACCTGCGCGGGAAGCTGCGTGAGGCATCGGGCAGGGAATATATAGAATCCGTCTGGGGCATCGGCTTCAAACTGGATGCATAACTCAACCTTTTCTCAACCGTTTTGCTGACCGCTTTCTCAACCTTTGCCGGATATACTGCCGTTATCAGGCAAAAGGAGGTTATTCAAATGAAATATGTGCTTGAAACAAACGGGCTTCGAAAGAACTACCGCAATTTCACGGCGCTGCGCGATCTGACGATGCATATTCCGCAAGGCTCGATATACGGCTTTGTCGGGCGCAACGGCGCGGGCAAGACCACGCTAATACGCCTCATATGCGGACTGCAGGAGCCTTCGGGCGGAAGATACACGCTCTACGGAATACGAAACAGCGACCCGCAGATAAATCTCATGCGCCGCAGGATGGGCGCAGTGGTGGAGAGCCCGTCGATCTATCCCGACATGACGGCGCGGGAAAATATCCGCCAGCAGTATCGCGTGCTGGGGCTTCCGTCGGACGACGGCATCGACGAATTGCTGCACCTCGTCGGACTCGGAGACACAGGCAAAAAGAGAGCCGCAAACTTTTCGCTCGGCATGCGCCAACGGCTCGGCATCGCGATAGCTCTCTCGGGGAATCCGGACTTTTTGGTGCTCGACGAGCCGGTCAACGGGCTTGACCCGCAGGGCATTATCGAAATGCGCGAGCTGATATTAAAGCTCAACCGCGAGCACGGAATCACCGTTCTGATATCGAGCCACATTCTCGATGAGCTGTCCCGCCTCGCGACGCACTATGGCTTCATCGACGGCGGACATATAGTCAAAGAGATGAGCGCTCAGGAGCTTGAAATATGCTGCCGCAAGTGCATGTGCATTGAAGTAAGCGACACGAGGGCGCTCGCCCGCGTGCTGGACGGCATGGAGGTCGAATACAGCATCACGGACGACTCCCACGCGGATATTTACGCCGAGATTCCGGTCATAAAACTGGTGTCGGCGCTCTCGAAAGAGAACTGCAACGTAAACACTCTTAAAGAGAGGGACGAAAGTCTCGAGAGCTTCTATATGAACCTGGTGGGAGGTGAGCGCAATGCTTAAACTGCTCAGAGCAAACTTCTCCCGCATGATTCACGACAGAACATTCTGGTTTCTTTCGGGGTTGATGGCGTTTATCGGCGTTTCCACGGCGGCGGTCAATACTATCAATATTCGCCGCGAGGGCGGCGTTTGGGCGATGGATTTCAGCCTGCTCATCTGCGTTATCATCGCGCCCATACTGACTTCGGTTTGGGTGGCGATGTTCCTCGGCAGCGATTACTCCGGCGGCACACTGCGCAACAAGCTGATTGCCGGGCATCGACGCAGGAACATTTATCTTGCCAATCTGCTCACCTGCTGCTGCGCCGGACTGATTCTGTGCATTGCCTTTGCCATTCCGCAGGGCGCGCTCGGTCTTTTGCTTGGCGGGCAGATTCAGTCAGCATGGAAGACGCTGCTGATGTACGGGGGCTTGAGCATTGCACTGATGCTTGCGTTCACATCGCTCTTCACGCTGATCGCCATGCTGTGTCAGAACAAAGCGCACACGGTGGCGGGATGCATTCTTCTGGCGTTTATGCTGATTTTCCTCGGCGTCTATATAACCTCTTCGCTCAACGAGCCGGAGTATCTGTCCGGCTATTCCTACACCGAAAACGGAGTGACCGTAGAAGAGCCGGAGACGAAAAATCCCAATTATATCAGCGGAACCAAGAGACAAATTTATGAATTCATGCAGGACTTTACGCCGGGCGGGCAGGTGCTTCAAATCAGCGATATGACCGTCGAGAAGCCGGGGATGCTTGCCCTGTATGACGGAATTATTCTCCTTGCGGCAACGGGCTTCGGAATAGTATTTTTCCGCCGCAAGGATCTGAAATAAGAGGTTGCTATGGAGTTTTGGGGCATGTTCATTATCATAGTGCTTGTAATTTGCATCGTCGGGTTGCTGCTGCGGCTGCTCTCGCTGCGCGCGTCGCTGGGAGAAATCGCGCGGGAGCTTAACGACAAGCTGAGTACGGACACGAACACGCTCATCTCCATTTCCTCCGGCGACAAAGCCATGCGCGCACTCGCCGCGGAGATAAACCGCCAGCTGCGCTCTCTGCGCAAGGAGCGTCTGGAGCTGCAGCACGGCGACACGGAGCTCAAAAACGCCGTCGCGAATATCTCCCACGACCTGCGCACGCCGCTGACTGCGATTTGCGGCTATCTCGATCTGTTGGAACAGGAACGGCAAACCGAAAAATCAGAACAATATCTCGCCGTGATACGCGAGCGCACCGACACCATGCGGGATCTTACCGAGGAGCTGTTTCGATATTCCGTTATCGTCGGGACGGCGGACGAGCTCAACTGCGAGCAGACCTGCCTAAATGATATCCTGGAGCAGAGCCTCGCCGGGTCATATGCGATGCTTTCGGAGCACGGTATCGTCCCGGATATTGAAATATCGGCTCAGCCGGTCATGCGGCAGCTTGACAAGCAGGCGTTGCGGCGGATTTTCGACAACATTCTCATCAATGCCGCAAAGTATTCCGACGGCGATCTGAAAATCGGACTGTCGCCCGACGGCACGGTATCGTTTGAAAACAGCGCAAAAGATTTGGACGCCGTGCAGACCGCGCACCTGTTCGACCGCTTTTTCACAGTAAACACCGCGCGGGGCGGAACAGGGCTCGGCCTATCAATCGCAAAGCTGCTCACCGAAAAGATGGGCGGAAGCATCGCGGCTCAGTACCGCAAAGGCAAATTGAGCATTTGCGTTTTGTTCCCGAACAGTTGACGGATAATAGGCACAATAGGCTACCCCCAAAAAGCACTGAGGCTTTTTGGGGGTAGTTTTATGGTTGTTTCGGTTTGTCATTAATCTGCTTGCCGATATGATTTGTTTTTTGGATTCGGATAGATGCGTTCAGCACCGAGCTTGCCTGAACAGCACAATTTAATTAATCTCATACCAGTCTCCAAGGCTCAATAATGGTTTTGACACTTTATTATAAGGCATAATAATTTGATTTCCATTCGCGTTTACCTCTTTGCAGACTTTAGCAAAACCATTGCCGTTTTGATAGGGGGAAAACTCTTGAGCAGATAACACTATAAAGTCAGCTCTTGAAAATGTCCCTTCAACCAATGATACAATTTGATAGTAAATTGGGGTATAAAAGTTGATAGTACACTTCCGTCTTCCGCTAACAGAATACATAACAAATTGATTGTCGCTTACTTCAACATAGCCAAGAAGCTTCAATGTACTTAATTGTAGGCAGGCGAAAAGAAGAATAAAGAACGCCGCTCCGATTATTAAAATATAATCTTCTTCATCATAACTCCAAATGCAAAATACAGCAGTTGCAGCAGCAATAATTGCAGAAAGGCATATCATAAATATGACGCTTTTTCTCCAATAGTTTGACAAATATATTTTCATACAATCATCACCGATTAAAACAGCTCAATTGAGCTTTTTGGGGTAGTTTTATGGTTGTTAGGTTTGTTGCAGACAATCGGGTTTCTCTGTCATGCTCACCCCACTTTACCTCACATATAAATCTATTTGAATGGTAGCATTCAAATAGTTTACCATATCAAGAAAATCTCTTTCAAAATACAATGCAGGTTTATTATTGCCATCAAAAAATGGGACGATATCGAAAATAACTGTTCCTCCGTTTTCATCACAGATTTTTTTGATATCCGGTAGTTTATCGGATATATTTCCCATTAACTCATCCAATACAACACCCAAGTCCCGCTCTTCTTTTTCTTCTGTTCTTAGCGTCCAAAAACCCTCAATAGGCTTATTTGTCAATGGTGACATTCGTGTTTCATTACGAGATTTACATTCTGTTGGGGCAATTCCTAAACGCTTTGTGATCGAGTACACATCAAAATCATTATCAAAAATCATGTGCATCTCTGCATAAATTGTACAGTAATTACTCACAGATTATCTCCTCCCTATTTGGTTTTATAAATTGTATCCGTTTCAAATTTCCCGGTCGCAGTAACTTTTAATATTTTCTTACTATCTTACCGTCAAACAGTTTTTCAAATTCTTCGAGAGTTCCTTGTGTGAGCAAATCTTTTTGACAAACGAAGTTTCCGCTTTTCTTTCCCATCGGAAATGATAAAAAGTAGAACTCCCCGTAATCATAAGCTGTTTTTACTAATTCGATGCCTCTGCTCTCGCTTTGTTTATCGGAAATACAAATGAGATTATCATCTATAACATATATTCTTTTAGGAGTTATTTCTTTTCTTCCCTTTGGGGTTTTAATGCGAACCGCTATCATGGCGTATGCAAAAACCGCACAATATCCGTAAAATATTGAAAATGTCTGAAAAGTTCTCATCAGCATAAAAATCAAAGGCAATACCATTACCAAGCCAAAAATAAATGCGTTTTGCATATAAGTAACATACTTTTTGAAAAAGAATTTTTCTGATGCTCCAGTAAGATATCCGTTAAATTCAATCATATTTTTCTCCCCTTTGTACTTTGTTCAGAAATCTGTAGAAATGATGCAGGTCAAATATAAGATTTTATCCCATTCTCCTTGAAGAATGTCAAATCCGCTTTTGTAACATCTACCGCAAACGCAATCTTTTCATGTGAAATTGTTGCGAACCACAATTTGCCATTTCGATAGAAGCAAATATCTTCGGGAATATCGTTATCTATAGGTATATTTTAGTAAACTACCTATCTGAAAACGGTGAAAATACATTAAAAAAACTTTTTACGCAAAATGTAGGTTATAATCAAAATTATTAAACATACGAACATAAATAGCCAAATACGCTCAAAACTCCACGGAATTTTTAATTTTTGGAGTATTTTTTCGTAGCTTGCCGGCCCAAACAATTCGTATATTATCCCACTTGCCCCAAACAACAAGACTAAAACAAAAGAAATTATATTTATTATTAACAAGAAAATATTTAAAAATTCTCTCATTTTAATGTGTACCCCCTTTGCTCTGCTCTTTGTACAGGATCATCACTAAAGATAGATATTGTTGTCTTACACCAAGCATAAGCAGCAAATGCATATGGTACAACTTTTCCACCTGTCGCTGACAAAGTGGATCTTAAAGTTGTCGTTTCCCCAAATATTTCAGATAGGTGTAACCATAGATATATTCGCTGATATGTTCCCAGCCAATCTTCGTGGTGCGCGAATTGTTTCCACGGTCTGACATCCAATAAACATACTGATGGTCTATCGGCGTAGTGGTATTGATAACTGTTCTGTTACGGCGAAGGATGGAATCATAAGAATATGTCGCAGTCTTGCCCGAGGGATACGTATACTTCGATGCAAGATTGTCCTTGCCGTAATCAAACCTTTCGGTAGTAGTCACTCCGTCCGCCGATGAAGTGAACTTCGACACGTTGTTGTTCATGTCATATCCGTACTCGGCGTCATAGATGCGCTTTTTGCTACCGTTGAGCACGCTCTGCTGAACAAGTCTGCCTGTTGAATTATAAGTATACATGAAACGCTGGTTGTTGACAAGGTCCTCATGCGAATACATGTTTCCTAAATTCAATCATGCATTTTAAGCGCCTTTTGTTTTAGTCGTACTAAAAAGTAAAGAATCCCTCAGTCCATTCCGGCTTATCTATTTCATATTCGTCAATGGAGAACCCATCAGGGTAGTTAATAAATTCCGGATTCTCACGATACTCCGACAGACTTTTTTCTGCATTTTCATAGGTTGAATAATACCCGAGATCCGATACATTGTCATACTCGCCGTCAAAATATTCATGCGCCAAATAAAACACAGACCCCCTAAATTCGCCTATTGAACTGTTAAAGTCGTCCGTGTCGGCATACACTATCTCTTCTTGAAAATCGTTCGGGAAATCCTTAAAGCCCGGTTTTTGCAAGTAACAATTGATTATATCCCTGCACTTTTGTTTAGAGGAAAAAAATCCCAGCAATTTTGTGCAGTATACTTTTTCATTTGTATCTGCGGAAAATTCAATAAATCTTTTGTGAACCAATTTATATACCTTTTTCATTAAATCACCCCATCACTTATAGCCTTTGTCGCGCTGTAGCCACTTTTTAATTTTGCTATGTTCTGAGTTTGGTCAACTTGCAGTCGTTGAATTGCTGTTTTTTCGTTTGACTTTCTCTTAGAACGATATATCCAATCCATTCAATATTTTTAAAATCTCATTTTTCCTTATTTCATTGCACTTTCCAAGAGCCGTCAACGATACATTATTTGTACAAAAAAGCTGTCTGCTTATATTTTCAAGTCTATTCATTACTACACCTTCATTGCACAAATCGCTTTTTTTAAACTCGCTGTTCAGAACGAATCCATAATATCCGTTCAAGAAGTTCAACTGCTCGGTATCATCAAGGTAGAAATCCAGATTATTACCGTAAAAAGGAAGTGATGTTGCCAAATCGCTTTCATCTATTTTGTATTTCATTCCGTTGAGCACCGCAACTATCTGCTTTAGCGCATCATATAAACAATCAGTTGAAAACAAAATATGCAAGACCGAGAAATTCTCATATCTATCAACCAAAGAGCTTATGTTCGCCGTTAAATGCTCATTTTCACGCAATACTTCCTGAAGCTTAGAACCAACGCCCTCTCCGAGAATACAGTTCAGTAACTCCACCTCATCAAATGTTATATTACTGCTATCAATATCGAAGCAGAGATCAACATCGATCATGTCCCAGTCTGCATTTTCAAGATGAATGTTGTTCTTCCGCTTTCCGAAGTGTTTTGGCACAAAAGAATTTATAAGCTTTTCTCCCTCGATAATGCTCACATCGTCAAGCGAGCGACACATTTCTGACAGCTGTTTATCTGAAATATTGCCGGCAATGCACAAGACCATATTGTTGCTGTTAAAACATCTTTCTTTAAACGCCGCCACATCATTGACGCTTATCAAATCAACAGTTTCTTCGCTGCCCATTATCATATCCGAAAAAGTGTTCTCGCCAAAAACAAGTCTGCGCGAAAGATAGTCAATATTATAAACTGTATCTTCTATAACCTGTCTTTTGACAACTGCCTTTTCAGCATTAAATGCATCACTGCTCCATCTGTGAGTTTGTAATATACTTTTAAAAATCCGCATTGCATTCACGGCATTCTCTGGCAGCACCTTCAAATAAAAGCGTAGAAAATCTCTGTATGTAACGGCTTTAAGCGTAGTTCCGAGGCTCTCCATAAAGAAATACAGCTCTCGTTGAGAAAATCCCTGAAGTTCCCTAAAAATCAAATGTTCAAGGAGATGCGTTATGCCAAGCTTGTCCGAAGTCTCATACGCGACACCGGATCTGACAAAAAGATCAACTGTTACGGAGTGAGTATTGGGAAGCCTCGATACCCAAACCTCAAGTCCGTTTTTAAGCTTTAATTTTTTTGATATATGCATTTTATCTCCTTTATGCTACAATCAAAGCCGCATTACATCAAAGTCCCGATAGAAATGATGCAGGTCAAATATAAGATTTTATCCCATTCTCCTTGAAGAATGTCAAATCCGCTTTTGTAACATCTACCGCAAACGCAATCTTTTCATGTGAAATTGTTGCGAACCACAATTTGCCATTTCGATAGAAGCAAATATCTTCGGGAATATCGTTATCTATAGGCAAAAAAACATTGGGCATTAGCAAAAGTTGTTTACGGCTTTCCTTGCAACAACGGCAAACCACCATAATTTGATGCCTCATATAACCTAAAAAATTGACAAGCCAATCTTTTCTTTCAAAAATATAGTTTTCTACAAACGGTTGTAATTGTACACCATAATTAAAATCGGGAGGCAATTGTGAATAAGGTCTTTTTATAACAGCAGTAACGGAAAATCGGTCTGAATTTTTTGCTAAATAGTCTACAACTGCCGATTCTTCTTTAACAATATCATCATAATTCAAATATATTCTATCAGACATAAAACACATGTCCTCCTGTTCTTTTGCCTCTTCGAGTTGCATGGTAATGTTTCCAGTAGCCTACTCCTCCATGTGGCATATCGTTTTCATGTAATCATTCATTAATTGCCTTGTCCTATCGCCTATAAATCGACTGAATAATGCCAATTTTTCACTATTATCAGACAAGCGCTCCAACACAGTAGTAACAACAACCTCCTGTATACTGCCATCCATTTTTGACATATATTCCAGTAGTTCACTCGCCTTTATCAGTTGACTTCTATTTTCTTGCGGATTATCCAACAAACTCAATAGATATGGATTGAAAATATCCCCAAATATTAAATGTAAATATATCTCTGGAAAGTCATTGAGATTATTTTCGACTTCATTCTTTAAGTTCGGAAAATATTCAATTAATTTCCCGACAATGTTTTCTTTCATATACTCATTTACCCCTCAAAGCCTTTTAGCCAAAGCAAGTTTCGAAGAGTCACACTTCCGGATGTCGCGCCCGATATTCGATATATCAACAGTTTTAATTACACACAGCAGATATAAATATTATATATAAGCAGTGCAATCAGAAGCAGCCAAAAGCCTATCTTCATTGCATTCGCTTTGAAAAGATGCTTTTTTCTGTATGCAATTATTTTTTCATAGTCCGCTTCGGGGATATGACGGGTTAGATAAATATAATACATGGCACTTGACAGCCATACATACACATGAAATTGCTCGCCGTTGCCTTTATGAAATTGCGGACTTATATTTTCCAGCAGATCTACATCGTCCCATTTTTTTACTCGAGCCTTGCTGTAGAAATGTCTTGTAAGTATAAAATACTTAAAGCCTTCTTTAACAGCTGCTTTTTGAAAAATCAGTATGCATCCGAATTTTATTTTGACTATCTGATATCCGGACTCGTACATTCTGTTCAGATAGTCTCTCAGTCTTTCAATTCGGGTCAACGCAAAAGGAAAAAATCTTATAAGCTTTTTTTGATTATCCATTTCAGAATCCTATTTCGTTAAGTAAAGATAATTTTTTGCAGCAGATGCAGCTTCGCATAAAATTGCAAGAACATGACGCAGTTTTGCCGGGAGATAAATACACTTCGGCGCAAGGCTATTTCTTTGCGCAATCGGATTTCTCAATTATACCCGCTCCGCTTATTTTTTAAAGAGGGCATAGAGAATAATAGAATAAAAAATCAATGTCATGATCGGAAGAAGCGTCACTCCGACAGTTACGGTCTTTCTGTATTTCTGCTCAATATATCCGCGTTTCAATCCCCACACCTGAGCGCACCACAACGAGATAAACGCTAACAGAGGCAAGAAAAGCTGTATTTTTGACAAAACATCGGACACCGGTCCCGGTATGTAAGCCCGAAAGAATCTTTCTACCGCGGCAAATATAGCGCAAAAAATAAACGCCGGCATAGCATAGAGCCACGATTGTTTGCCGATCTCTCCCCTTTTCACCTTGATTGCATAACGAACCGTTTCAAAAATCAATATCCCGGTAAATACAAGAGTCACCGCAATAAAAGTCCCGGGCGGCAAATAGCTCAATATTATGTACCTCCTAAGCCTGCATACGACCTAAACGCTTATTATAAAGTTCAATCTTTTTCGATATAATAATACAAATCCGCGGCGGCATATGCTTTATACAAATCTCCTGTTTCCCGGTCTACGATATACCAGCCATGTGTAAACGTAAAATCTCTTCCGACTGTATATGCATGAGCTAAGAAATACGGCTTACCATTTATAACTACTTTATGGTCAATTTCCCTTATCATCTTGTCGTTGTCCGGGGCGATTCTCGCATCAAGTATTGCTATAGCTTGCTTTTCTGTTAGCAATTTGTCGTTATCATCGCCGGGCATTGTTTCGCTTTCCCTTGGATAATAATCTTCTCTTGTCTTAGCTATAATCCATTCCGTGTTCTCGTCCGTCGTTTCCAGTAAGGCACTGACCGCTTCGGAGAACTCCGTTGTGCTTTCTGCATCGGTCGCCTCTGATGTCGTATTTCCGTCAAATGTTTCGCTCGGCGCAGAGCTTGTGTTTGACCTGCAAGCCGATAACAGCCCCAAAGAAACGCACAGAAGTGAAATGATTATCGCCGCAAACATCAATTTTGTTGCGACTCTTGTCCTTTTCATTATTAAATCTCCTCTTTGTATAAAGTTCAATAGTCTATCCTCTGCCGCTGAGCGGAGAATATAGTCGTAACACTTTCACTCCGCCTTTTCGCCGGGGCATGGGTCTGTTCCGCTTTTCTGCAGTTTTGCACAATACCGTTTAAGGAAAATTACTCGTCCCAGCCAAAGAGCTACCAGCATCACCGCGATAACCGGAATACCTATAACAACAACTCCAAAAAGTGCGCTCAAAACCTGAAGCAAGAAATCCGGGACTTCATAATAAGTCAAAACTATTTTGGAAAAAGCATCCGCAGCTTCGTCACAAAATATAAACATGGAAAACCACAGCGGTATAACTATAAGCCACCGTATAAGATTACTCCTTTTTTTCATTTTTTCATAGTTGTCTATCTTTATTTTTCTGCCGCATTTCGAGCATTGATATTCTTCTTTAAGTACATCTTTTTCACCACAGAACTCCCTAAAGCCGGGATATATTTTATGTCTGTCTGCATTTTTATGTTTATCCGTATTTTTATTTCTTCCATACCGCGCAAGTGCTTGCCGTGGTTGAGCCGATGCTGAAAAATGTATAAATCTTTTACTCCGTTTTTTAACCGGGGCATGGGGCTGTTCCGCTTTCTGCAGTTTTGCACAATACCATTTAAGAAAAAATACCCGTCCCAGCCAAATAACTACCATCAGCAACATAAAAAATAAAAGCCCTGTAACAACAACAGCAAAAAATACGCTCAAAAGCCGAAGCAAGAAATCCGGAATTTCATAAACTATTTTCAAAAAAGCATCCGCAGCTTTGCGAGCAAATATAACAAAGAAATAGAAATACAGTATATATAGAAACCATTGTACGCAGCTATCTCTGTATTTCATTTTTTCATAGTCGTCTATCCTTATTTTTCTGCCGCATTTCGAACATTGGTATTCTTCCTTAAGTGTACGGTCTGCTTTAAATAATCCCTTACCATAAAACTCCCTAAAGCCGGGATATATTTTATGCCTGTCCGAATTTTTATGTTTATCCATAGTTTAATTCCTTTCATACCGCACAAGTGCTTCATTGGTTGAGATTTGAACTGTCCGCCGCCCTGCCGGGAGGTCACAGCCATTTAAAACAGTAGCTATGACATTTCAAGTTCTCTCAACTGCAATGCAGCCGAGAGAACTTCTTGTTAAAATGACTTTTTCAGCGAGCTATCAACTTTGTTTAGAACATATTGGCTATCCGATCCAATATTTCTATAAAAGCCAGTCCGCAGTATATCAATGCTACCGTTATCGAGCCAATAATTATTCCTATTGCATTTTCAAAATGGCTCATAATCATTTCCTCCGAATTATTTTCTCTCATTCGATCGCCCGAAGGTTCGGTTGCACAAAGTCCGTTAGGCGAACCATTCCATTATTTTGCCAACTATCCCTATAACTGCCCAGCCGAAATATGTCAGCACTGTCCCAATTGTTATAATAATCAGCCAAAACGCCTGCTCAAACGGGTTCATATTCAATGGATTCATTTTCGTTTCCTCCAAATTGTTTTTTCATGTACCGCGATTGATTTTTGTTCCGCGAAAATTTTCAGCCCATCGGAATCACGTCCTCTGCGTCAAATTTGCACATATAAAAAATTCTTCAATCTACTTTTCAGCTTCATCATATCATAATGTAATTATACCGTCAACTGTTTTTCGTCATGCGAAAAGCAGGCGCGCCGATTGCAGGCGAATATCCTGCCGAAATATATTTATCTCCCGCTCCGTGATGCCGCGCAGCGGCAGAGGTGGGGGAGCCTCTGCCGCTGCACCCAAATAGGAGTTGAGAGGTGGTTGTCATTTTCAAGCCGCGAATATGCGATACAGGCGGCGATATATTTTTGCCTTACGCCCGCCTTTTCGGGATAAATTATAATGCAAAACTGCGTTCTATGTAGCCGCCGATGCAAAAGTATAGATAAAGCATGCGAAAAAAGAGATTTTTTGTTGTCAATTATCCTACATATATAGTCTGCGAAAATGAAAAAGGTTACACTTTTTTTCAAAAAAATTTTTAATTTTTTTGCGGGCAGGCCGTATTTTTGAACAAAACGAAAAAACTCCGCCCGATAACCGGACGGAGCTTTTGATTTAGATTTACGCGTTGTGCTTCTTGATAGCTGCCTGTGCTGCGCTGAGGCGTGCGATCGGCACGCGGAAGGGCGAGCAGGAAACATAATCAAGGCCGATGTCGTTGCAGAACTCGACGGAAGTCGGGTCGCCGCCGTGCTCACCGCAGATACCGCAGTGGAGCTTCGGGTTGACGGGCTTGCTCATAGCGATGGTCATCTGCATGAGCTTGCCGACGCCGTTCTGATCAAGCTTTGCGAACGGATCGTTCTCAAAGATCTTGGTGTCATAGTAAGCGTTGAGGAACTTACCTGCATCGTCACGGCTGAAGCCGAAGGTCATCTGAGTCAGGTCGTTGGTGCCGAAGCAGAAGAAATCAGCCTCAGCAGCGATCTCGTCAGCGGTGAGAGCCGCTCTCGGGATCTCGATCATGGTGCCGACCTCATACTCAAGGTCAATGCCGGCAGCCCTTATCTCAGCGTCAGCAACCTCGACAACGATCTTCTTGACGAACTTGAACTCCTTGACGTCGCCGACAAGGGGAATCATGATCTCGGGAACGATCTTCCAATCGGGATGCTTCTTTTGGACGTTGATAGCAGCGCGGATAACAGCAGCGGTCTGCATCTTTGCGATTTCGGGATATGTGACAGCCAGACGGCAGCCGCGGTGACCCATCATCGGGTTGAACTCATGGAGAGAAGCGATGATAGCCTTGATATCCTCAACGCTCTTATGCTTTGCAGCTGCAAGAGCCTCGATGTCAGCCTCCTCGGTGGGAACGAACTCGTGGAGAGGCGGATCAAGGAAGCGGATGGTGACCGGCTTGCCTTCGAGGGTCTCATAGAGCTTCTCGAAGTCGCCCTGCTGATAGGGAAGAATCTTCTCAAGAGCTTCTTCTCTCTCTTCAACAGTGTCGGAGCAGATCATCTCGCGGAAAGCAGCGATTCTGTCAGCCTCGAAGAACATGTGCTCTGTACGGCAAAGACCGATGCCCTCTGCGCCGAGCTCAACAGCCTTGGCTGCGTCGCGCGGAGTATCTGCGTTGGTGCGAACTTTAAGGGTTCTGTACTTATCAGCCCAGCCCATGATTCTGCCGAACTCGCCAGCGATGGAAGCGTCAACAGTCGGGATGATGCCGTCATAGATGTTACCGGTGGAGCCGTCGATGGAGATGAAGTCGCCCTCATGGAAGGTCTTGCCTGCAAGGGTGAACTTCTTGTTCTCCTCGTCCATGATAATCTCGGAGCAGCCGGAAACGCAGCAGGTACCCATACCACGGGCAACAACAGCTGCGTGAGAGGTCATACCGCCGCGGACAGTCAGGATACCCTGAGATGCCTTCATGCCGGTGATGTCCTCGGGAGAGGTCTCAAGGCGGACAAGGACAACCTTCTCGCCTCTTGCCTTCCAAGCCTCAGCGTCGTCAGCGGTGAAGACGATCTTGCCGCATGCAGCGCCGGGAGAAGCGCCAAGACCCTTACCGATCGGGGTAGCGGCCTTGAGTGCCTTTGCGTCAAACTGGGGATGAAGGAGGGTGTCGAGGTTTCTGGGCTCGATCATAAGAACAGCCTCTTCCTCGGTTCTCATACCCTCGTCAACGAGATCGCAGGCGATCTTGAGAGCTGCCTGAGCGGTTCTCTTACCGTTACGGGTCTGAAGCATGAAGAGCTTGCCGTGCTCGACGGTGAACTCCATGTCCTGCATATCTCTGTAATGGTCTTCAAGGATCTTGCAGACCTTCTTGAACTCTGCGAACGCCTCGGGGAACTTCTGCTCCATCTCAGCGATCTTCATGGGAGTACGTACGCCTGCGACGACGTCCTCGCCCTGTGCGTTGGTGAGGAACTCACCGAACAGACCCTTAGCGCCGGTTGCGGGGTCGCGAGTGAACGCAACGCCGGTGCCGCAGTCATCGCCCATGTTGCCGAACGCCATGGACTGGACGTTAACGGCAGTACCCCACGAATAGGGGATATCGTTGTCGCGGCGATAGACGTTTGCGCGGGGGTTGTCCCACGAACGGAAAACAGCCTTGATAGCGCCCATGAGCTGCTCCTTGGGATCGGTCGGGAAATCGGCGCCGATCTTTGCCTTGTACTCAGCCTTGAACTGAGAAGCGAGCTCCTTGAGATCGTCAGCGGTAAGCTCGACGTCCTGGGTCACGCCCTTTTTCACCTTCATAGCGTCGATGAGCTGCTCGAAATACTTCTTACCGACCTCCATAACGACGTCGGAATACATCTGAATGAATCTTCTGTAGCAGTCCCAAGCCCAACGGGGATTGCCGGACTTCTCTGCGATAGCCTCAACGACTTCCTCGTTAAGACCGAGGTTAAGAATAGTGTCCATCATGCCGGGCATGGAAGCGCGGGCGCCGGAACGGACGGAAACGAGGAGCGGATTCTCCTTATCGCCGAACTTCTTGCCGGTGATGCCTTCCATCTTGACGATGTACTCGTTGATCTCTGCCATGATCTCGGGATTGATCTCGCGGCCGTCCTCATAGTACTGTGTGCAGGCCTCGGTGGTGATGGTGAAGCCCTGAGGAACAGGAAGACCGATGTTTGTCATTTCAGCAAGGTTCGCGCCCTTACCGCCGAGAAGCTCTCTCATCTGAGCGTTGCCCTCGGAGAACAAATAAACGTACTTGTGAGCCATGATATACCTCCGTAAATAGTGTTTTTAGCTGCGAAGAAGATGCAGAAAACAAAGGCTACATCTTCGCCTCATGTTATTATAGCAGACCGGCAGGAAAAATACCATATATTTTTACAATAAAATAGCGATTTTTGCGACTTTTCTTTTGTACAGATTTGACTATACAATTATATATAGCGCAGGGAGAGCCTCCCTGCGCCGAAAAAGTGTCTGTAATTTTATGTATAGCTACCACGGCAGAAGATACGGAAGAATATATATGCCGCAGCAAAGATTAGCACACCCGTCAGCAACGCCCAAAATATCCACATCCGCTTTTCAAAAATACTCTTCACCGTTTGAAAGCCTGAGAGAGTCGCTCCGACCGTTGTCAAAATCATCAGAACAAGAACGCCCATGTTTATATAACCTCCATTTTATATCATTCATGTATGTTCTTCAATTAGCTGTTCATACGCAGCAGAGCGTTTTATGTCGGCAAGCCTCACCTATTAACCGGCATTAAATCACCGACTTTCCAAAATCAATTAGCAAAAATATATTTCATATCAATATCGTCATCTGACAAATTAATTTTATCAAATTATATTTCCAATGTCAATACAAAAGACAATTATTTTTTGTATTGTGCATTTAATATGCAATGTTTGTTGACACATCTTTATTTTTTGCGCAATCTGTGCTCAACAAACGGCACATCGCGACCGACAAACAGGATTCCATCACAAGCTGCGTTCTTCTCGATTTATAAAATCTTTGAAAAATCGCGCCGTCATATGCACAATGGCTTGTAATTTCACTCTTTTTCTGTCATAATATATTTTAAGATACCGCACGGGTATCAATAAGGAAAGGACAATGAGCTTTATGGATAAGAAATGTGCTGTTATTCTCGCCGCCGGCGAAGGCACGCGAATGAAGAGCAAAAAGCCGAAGGCTCTCGCCGAGGTTCTCTTCGCGCCGATGATCGACTGGGTCATAGGCGCCGCAAAAGAAAGCGGCATAGACGACATATGCGTTGTTAAAGGCTTCGGCGCGGAATATCTCGACGCGCACCTTGCAGGCAGCTGCGAGACCGTGCTCCAGAGCGAGAGACTAGGAACGGGTCACGCCGTTCTGCAGGCGGGAAACTTTATTGAAAACAACGGCGGCGATGTCCTCGTTTTAAACGGCGACGCTCCGTTCATCGACGCAAAAACAATATACGATGCACTCGCCCTACACAAGAAAGAGGGCAACAGCGTCACCGTTATCTCTGCGGAGATAGACGACCCTACCGGCTACGGCAGGATAATCCGCTCGGCGGACGGTTCGGTTGAAAAGATAGTCGAACAGCGCGACGCGAACGCCGAAGAGGCGGCTGTAAGAGAAGTCAACTCCGGCGCATTTTGGTTTGACGGCGAAGCTCTGATGTGCGCGCTCAACAGCCTCAACGCAAAGCGCGCGAGCGGAGAGAACACTAAGAAAGAGTTCTATCTGACCGACGCTCTTGAAGAGATAAAGTCATACGGTCTGCGCGCAGGTTCGTTCACGGCGCAGAGCGAAGATATAATCCTCGGCGCGAACGACAGAGTTCAGCTCAACGCTCTCAATGAGCTTGCCCGCCACCGCGAGCTTGAGAAGCATATGCGCGCGGGCGTGTCCATCCCCTGCACCGACGGCGTTATTATCTGCCCCGGCGCAAAAATCGGCAGGGACACCGTGATTCTCACCGGCTCTGTTATCAAAGGCGACAGCGTTATCGGCGAGGACTGCACGATAGGTCCCGACTCGCTCGTTGAAAGCAGCACGATAGAAAACGGCGTTTCGTTCGTCCGCTCGGTCTGCTACTCATCGAAGATACTCGACGGCGCGGACATCGGTCCGTTCGTCCGCATCCGTCCCGGCAGCGTTATCGGCAGTTCAGTCCATGTCGGCAACTTCGTTGAAGTCAAGAACAGCACGATAGGCGCAGATACAAAGATATCCCACCTTTCGTATATCGGCGACTCCGATCTCGGCACGGGAATCAACATCGGCTGCGGCTGCGCGACGGCGAACTACTCCGGCAACAAGAAGAGCCGCACCACAATCAAGGACGGCGCATTTATAGGATGCCACACCTGCCTTGTGGCTCCCGTTGAGGTCGGCGAAAACGCATACACGGCGGCAGGCTCGACCGTGACCGAGAATGTCCCTGACAACTCGCTCGCAGTCGCCCGCTCCAGACAGACGGTCAAAAAGGGCTGGGTGAAGATAAAGCAGCCCTATAAGCATAAAGTTTAAAAGAAAGACGGTGAAATTGCCATGAAGAAAGGCAAGAAAGCGGCGATAATCATTATTGCCGTCATCGCGGCCGCGGCGATAGTTGTCGGCGGACTCGTCCTCGGAGGAGTCATCCCTGTCGGCAACAAGAGAACGGCATCTGCACAGGAGATAGCTGTTGACGACACTGCAATGACCGCATACAAGACTATCCCCCAGGTCTACAAGATCACACTCAAATCGCTCTACGGCATGAGCGCCGACGATGTCGCGAAGTTCTATGAGAACAACTGCGAGGGCTGGAACGTTTACGCCCAGACAGTCTCAATAAAGAACCGCAGCGACACTGCGATAGTCATCTCCAACGCGAAGAGCGAAGCGAACGGAACAGACAATATTTGGGTCTGCTCGCGCACCAATGAGGCCGACTATGTTACAATCGCTCCCGGCGAGACCGGAACATTCACATTCAATGTCCTCGCCAAGGGCTACAACAGCCCCGACGATGTCAAATCGGCTCTCAAGAAGCTCAATCCGAGCATCGTGTTTGCGGAGAACAAGTCCGCCGCGAACCAGTCGTTCGTAAAATTCGATATGGCAAACGCCGAAAAATTCGCGATCGATATAAAGTTCTGATAAAGTCAAAATAACATACGGGCGCTCGGGTTTCCGGGCGTCCGTATAAAATGTAAGGGAAAAAGATATGAATTTTTTCAGACGCACTCCCCGCGCTGTCGGCGCGCCCGAATTTTTGATAGTCGGGCTCGGCAACCCGGGCAAGGAATATGAATTCACCCGCCACAACGCAGGCTTTCTCTGCCTCGATCTCTTCGCGCAGGAGAACGATATAAAAATAAACCGCTTGAAGTTCAACGCACTTATCGGAGACGCGGAAATTTGCGGCAAGCGTTGCATTCTTGCAAAGCCCCAGACTTTCATGAACAACTCCGGCGAGGCGGTGCGCGACATAGCCTCGTTCTACAAGATACCGCCCGAAAAGATAATCGTCATTTTTGACGACATCTCTCTCCCCTGCGGCAGGCTCAGAATACGCCGCAAAGGCACGGACGGCGGTCACAACGGAATAAAGAGCATAATATATCAGCTTCAGAGCGATCAGTTTCCGCGCATCAAGCTCGGCATCGGCGCAAAGCTTCACCCCGAGCAGCCGCTCGCCGACTGGGTGCTCTCGATCATGAAGGGCGACGACCTCGAAAATCTGCGTTCCGCCTGCCTCAAGGCGTGCGACGCGATTCCCCTGCTCGTAAACGGAGAGACCGAAAAGGCAATGGGACTCTACAACGCCGCAAAATAACCGCGCGGCGACCGAGTCCCATTAAAAAGTCAGATCTTGAAGTTTTTCATCGAGGACACATCGTCCATTATGCCGCTGACGGTCTTCATAGCCTTTGCGGCGCTCTTCTTGACATTCTTTTTCGCCTTTTTGAGCGAATTGTTCGAGCCCATCATCATCGCACCCGACACTGCAGCCGCCGCGCCGCCGACTGCGAGGGCGACCATGACATTTTTGGCAGTCGATCCGGACTGAGCCATCTTCATAAAAGAACACACCCCTTTTTATTTTTCAGAACGCTTCGGGCGTTCCCTTTATATTTTGAGCAGGGAGCGCGCCAGGATTCAAGACAAAATTTGTTTTGTCAAAACGCACGAAACAGGAGGACAAAAATGCAGCTGAACATAGTTCTCGTTGAACCGGAAATACCGCAGAACACCGGCAACATCGCGCGCACCTGCGCCGCGACCGGCTCGCGTCTGCACATAGTCAAGCCCATGGGCTTCACCATTGACGACCGCAAGCTCAAAAGAGCCGGACTCGACTACTGGCATCTGCTCGACATAACATATTATGAGAACCTCGCGGACTTCTTCGAGAAGAACGCAGGCGGAAAATTTTTCTATTTTTCAACCAAGGCGGAGCACATCCATTCGGATGTAGTTTATCCCGACAACGCCTACATAGTCTTCGGCAAGGAGACAAAAGGACTGCCCGAGGAGCTTCTGCACGACAACCCGGACAGCTGCGTGAGAATACCGATGATAAACAATTCGGACGCCCGCAGCCTGAATCTCTCGAACTCCGTCGCCGTCGGCGTATACGAAGTTCTGCGTCAATGGGGATATCCCGAGCTGCTTACAAAAGGCAAACTGACAAAATTTGACTGGGACGAATAACGGCAAATAATTTGACTGTATTCCGCATTTTGTAGTTATTATTAAATTTATAAACGGTGCGGCTTTTCGGTCGCGCCGTTGTTTTTAAGCTGTGAGTTGTGGGGCGGTGCAAATTTGGGATTTGTCGTAGAACTTGTAGGGTGCGGCGACCTCGACGCACCGCTGCCGCGCAAGCGGCACTAAATCTTCGTAAATATATTTTGCCGACTGTAGCGGAGAATATCGCTCGCCTGTTTTCGGCTCCCCTGTAGGGGAGCTGGATTGGCGAAGCCAAGACTGAGGG
>OLGM01000542.1_pt1 | contig 23168 bp, 9 predicted proteins | sample 1606001 | NCBI WGS metagenome assembly OLGM01 (sample SAMN03283294) | human gut metagenome | biome: human-associated habitat; material: feces | host: Homo sapiens | place: Peru | collected 2012
ATCCATACTTTGAGCGACGACGTGGTGAACGTTCTCTCCCACCCGATGAGCAAGTATTCATCCTCAATGCTCTCAAAACGGTGGGAGTAGCTGAAGATATGAAGTTCGATAGCTACGAAGAGAATATCAACTGGTATGATTAAGCCCTAGTACTTATGCTAAGTACCAGAGTAATCTATAAGAAGTACTGCAGTAATCCAAGTAAAGTACTGTAGTAATCTCTTAGAGATACTGCAACAACAAAATAAAGAATTATAAACATATTAATATACAAAAAATAAAATGATTGGGTTAATTTTCAATTTGCCAAATTTCCTCGTTATTGTAGGAGGAGGATTTACCTGGTATTGGTGTAATAAAAAATACAAAAACACCAAGTCTCATGCCCTACTAAATTGTATACCTGGAGTATTTACATCATTAGGACTATTAGGGACATTTTGGTCTATCTGTTATTCTCTTCATGGGTTGGGAGGTGTTCAACCAGAATTGATTGATAACACAGGAAAAACACTAGCAGAAGTACAAGCTGCTGGCAGTCGAAATATAGACATCATGAATATAATTAGCGAGTTAATTCCTGCTTTTACATCGTCTATTTTAGGATTGCTTGGTGCACTTGCTACGACAATATGGGCAAAGAACATATTTGCAGAAGAAGAAAAACTGGAAAGTAAAGAGCTCAATAACATTTCTCCAGAAGAGTATATACGTGATATTGCTATCAACACAAAGGAAATGACTTCGAATAAATCCTATTTGGATAGAAATAACGAGCTTTTGGTTAGTCTGATAGACCTCCACAAGGAAGAAAGAGAGAAAAACAGAGAATACAATGACAAACTCAATGAGAATATTAGTCGTCAGAGTGAAATTCTTAAAGAGTTTATCGAAGGCTTTGTTAAGCGTATGGATGAAATCTTTAAGCAGATGCACGGCTCTATACAACAGCAGGTATTGAATTTTGGTGAAGAACAGTTCTCTAAGACAAGCCAACTCCTTACGACCATTACAGAGCGTTTGAGTAATGTATCTAGCGACATCATCAACAATCAACGTCAGTCAGTTGAGACGATGCTGAACAACACGAACTCAGAGATAAGCAATATTACTACATCTGTAACTGACGTGCTTGGTAACTTAACAAAGGAGTTACAAAACTCTTTGTCTTCTCTTCACAGTCAACAAGCAGAGAGACTTAATACGATTATAACAAACTACGATTCACTTGCAACAGTGTTGTCAATGCAAAATTCTGATTTTGCAACAAAAATGACAGAGCAGATGCAAAGCGAATATTCAAAGGTACAGGAACATAATGTTCAGAGTCTCCAACAGATGGTTGATTTACGCACAGCTTATCAAGAGGCTACTTCTGAGGTACTCACAAGTACCATCAGTATGAATGAGAAGGCTACAGCAGATCTTCGTGAATCTATGAATGCTCTTGCTACAAAACTTAATGAGCAGATGTATAATGAATACTCTAAGGTACAGGAGCATAATACACAGAGCCTCCAGCAGATGATAGACATGCGTAATGCTTACCAGGAAGCTACATCAAATGCACTTAACAGTACTCTCAGCATGAATGAAAAGGCTACAGCAGACCTTCGTGAATCAATAGGTGGTTTTGTGACCGATATTCAAGGTTCTATTTCGGCTCAGTGTACAGCACTAAGCACCGCAATTGCCACAAATGTTGAATCATTGAATAAAGCTTATGAGTTTGTTAAGAGTCTTGTTGCAGAAATTCGTCAGAATTATGATCAGGCAGTACTTGCATATGGTGATGCAGTGAATGTGGCTCATAGAACCAATGAATCTGCAGAAAAAGCTATTGCTGCCAACAATAAGAGTCTGCAAGCTGTAGAAGAGACAAATGCTAAGATTTCAGAAGTTCTTAATTTGCTTGACAAGCGCCAAGAGAATATTGAGCAGCTAACAAAGCATATAAGTTCTATAAGTGGTTCAATCGTAGAATTACAGAAATTAGAATCAACGCTTAATAAAATTGTAAACAAATGAGTAGAATATCATTCCGCGAAGACGGAGAAGAACATAATTTCTGGCAAAACTACACAGACTTGATGTCAGGATTCCTCATAGTGTTCATCATTACGAGTCTCGTAGCGTATGGTAGCTATAAGGTATATGTTGATCTATACCACAACAAAGGTATTACAGAAAACAACATCAATGATATCGTAGTCAATGCAGAACTCTATAAGAAAACTCGAGAGTTTCAAGAAGCTCAGAAATCAATCAATCGTAAATATTTTAAATATAACGAGAAATATCAACGATTTGAGTGTACTGTTAATGTGACATTTGCACCAGAAAGTCCTATTATACCCCCATCATCCTACTCTCAATTAATAGAGGCAGGTAAAGAGGTTGAAGACATCATAGAGAAATTCAAAGAGTCTGCAAATGTCTCATTCAAAGTGGTTATAGAAGGACGTGCTGCCAGGTCGCATGACAACCCTCATCCAAATAATGCACAGAAAGCGTATGCGGCAAGCCTTAGCTACAATCGTGCTCGCAATCTGCATCTATTTTGGAAAAGCAGAGGTTTATTAAGAGATATAGAAAGAGAAAATGGTGAAGTGTTTATCTCTGGTTCTGGTTTTGAAGGTAAAGGAAGGTACACCGGTTATGGACCGAACGGAGAAGACAGAAACAAAACATTCATCATACAAATCATTCCATATATAACTTATCAATAACATTATGAATGTAAGAAATATAAGTCAATATATCACAAAACTATGTGGCAAAGAAACTTTGGAGCTACTAGGTAGCAACGAAGAACTTTTGCTACAGAAGATTTATGGTTGGGACCAATTACCTGACCAGGTTAAAACTGTGATTTCTGATGCAGCCAGCTTTGCTAGTAATGCGGAAGAACAGTTGTTCTATGAGTTTGTTCAGAATGCGTATGATGCAAATGCCGATTCACTATTTTTCTATGCCAATGAAAAATATCTCATTGTGCTCAATAATGGTGAACCATTTTATACAGACATTGATATTAAAGACCCAAAGGACCTTAAAGATGGTCAATTATACAATTTCCTGGCAAAGGGCAAATCATTGAAACGTAATGACAAAAAAAAGTTAGGTAAATATGGACAAGGTTCCAAATTGCTTTATACTCTTTTAACAGAGGTGAACGAAAGTGAAGAGAATGAGGAGCTCCTTGTAAAAGCCTTGTATGATGAAAAGAAAGGACCATATCTGATTTCCTGGTATAATAGAAATCAACTTGCCAATCTTCTACAAGAACAGGGAAACTGGATCCAAGCAGATTGTAACAACTATAAAGAGAATATTCTTTTTGCTAAGATTCTCATGAGCTATTATCCAATAGCTCCTGGCACATCAGAAGAACTATTTTCTACAAAGGAAGCATTGGAAACCATCAACGTATTCAACACCCTAGTAGATCCAAGACGCAACTTACATTTCCTCAATAGAGGTACGGCACTTATTATTCCATTGGGTAAAGGAAAGTATGAGAAAATCACATCTGACATAAACATGGAACGTGTGAGAACACGTTTAGGAGTCTTTGCGTCTATTACAAAAGACCAAGAACGCAACGAGGGTAAAACCGTTGAACATATCTATGTGATGGGAGAAGAGATTGAGCAACATGAGGTGCAGTCGGTGTTTGTTGATTTCCAAATTGATGGTAAACCATTTTATTATCACTTTGCCTTCAATCCCGTATTTGCAGAAAGAAATGTGGTAAATTTCTTTAAGGGTCTTCCTATTCTAGAGACAAAACTCAGACTAGGCTTTATCATTGACAGCCAAAGATTTGGTGTTGACAACAGTCGCCAAAGAATTTTAGACAAAGATAAGACTAAAAGACAGTTGACTAAAGCTTTTTCAGAACTTGTTAAGGTTCTGAGAGAGATCAAAGTATCTGATCCACACAAATTTGACTACATATATAAGGCAATAGCTGCCACAAAGTATCAAGAAGGAGAAGACTTCAAATATATAAAAGAAGCCTTCCAAGAAGTGTTTGTCCCTTTCTTTGAGGAATTTGTACTCACAGCTTCAGGAGATTATGAAAAAATAGATAACGTACGGTCTTTTACTGAAAACTATGAAGTACCTCTAAAGGAAATAGGTATCACTGAATATAAATGGATTGATGATTCTATAAAGAAAGATCTTCATCGACACAAGATTGATGTTGGAAGAATTGATTTCTCTACCCTGCTTTCAGATGCAGAACCTCTTAAGTTGGCGGAATGGATAAATAATCTGTCAGCTAATGACTATAGTGAATTTAATAAACTTAGCAATGCACACAAGAATGAAAGAGGTGTGCAAGAGGTAAAGATATTCCGTTCTAACAAAGGCAATCTATTTAGCTACAGTGAGCTGAATAGTAATGCAAATATTTACTATCCTCTGGAAGAGGGAATGAAATTTGGAGAATGTGAGCATATTAATGAGATTCTGTCTGATATAAATCAACCAGTCTATATTGCTAACTTGTTTGATAAAATTAAAACAAATATTGCATCTTTTAGACTATCAGACTCAACAAAAGAAGACGCAGCAAACTTACTGGCTTGGATTGCGACCAAGGAGCAGCACTATACTTACAAGATCAAGACTGAGATTTTTCTTTTGCAAGATTGGCATGACTCTTACAAGCCGTTTAACAGTCTCTTGGAAGAGCGTCCTAAAGACACAATCTTATTTGATAAGTACTGTGTAAAAGGATTCATTCCAGAAGCAGTAAGAAAAAATTCATGGTTATTGAATCCTTCAAAGGCTAAGACCACATTTTGGGAATGGGTAAAAAGTAATTGGGCGAACCTTAAAGAAGATGAAGGATGGAGCGAAAATACCCATAAATATATATCTGACATAAAGAGCGCATTCAAAGCTGTAGACACAAAATCTCAGGACCAAACTGATACAAAAACGTTGACTCTCTTCTTGGATAAAGAGGGAAAGCCAACAACACAACTGCGCGCTATTGTGAACAATGTGTCAAAACTTACAGAAGATGAATACAATTATCTGGAAGCTAATGTTGCACACTTACGTTTATTGCCATATGAGTTCTGCAAGGAGCTTATGGAAGCCCCATTCCGTGTGGAAACAGTACAGTCGGCAAATATTGTAAATGAGAAATTAGCCGCAGATGAGAAATTACTGCGTATCTTCATAAAAATAACAGACGGATTCTTGGTTTCATACTATGTTCAAGAATCTGAAGGCAATTATATCATACAGAAAAAGCCTAGTGGTTACAATTATGTTGATGCAGTATCTTCAGACTTGCAGGACGAGCTGTTTGCAGCACATTTCTTCCGCATTCCTGATAAAGTGCAAGAGATACTGGAAGTAGAAAGAAAGGACTATTTCTTTGCATCAAATGAAAATATACTCGAAAAGGCTATTGAAAGAGTTAAGAATCCAATTAAACTATTCTCTTTTGCCAAAGATGCAGGCACAAGAATACTTGGAATATTCTTTAACAATTTAAGATATATCAATATTGAAACTGCTATTACCAAAGCAAGTCTTGAATGGCAGGTGATAGAGTTTGCTGCGCAACGTAATACTGAAGAGAATGGATTTATAGAAAAAGTGTTTAGTCGTCTGAGATACAAAGGTCAAGAGCTTCCAGAATCAATCACTCAACAACATGTTAATGTTGGTGATAATGAATATGATGTGTATCTTTTGGATGAAGATTACAAAAAAGACAATGAGACTATAGACTCGTTCCTTAAATGCCTTCCGTCACAGAATGAAGCAGATTTTTTCAAGAAGCACTATTATGATGGGAAAGAAGATGAAGTTTCGACAGAAAGCCTGTTTGAAAAATTAAAAGGTTCATACCTGACTGTAGAACAGTTAAAATTCTGTATAGACTACGCCATTACTAATAATGAATCCTGTGATGACTTAGAAATTGGTGCAGATGTTAAGCTGACTGATGCACTTGATATGATTTTAGAAAACAACTTTAGTGGGTTTGATAAATATTTCAAGATGGATGATGTGGACTTGGAAGAGCAGGTATATGCCAACCATAACATACTCATACAAGATGAGTTTTTGCCTAATGTCCTTCATAATTGGATAGACAATAACCCACAAGCACTGTTTCTGTTTTCAAAACTCCATACAGTAAATGAACCTTACATAGCTGTACGACAGAATTTGCTTGATGACACGTTGAATAACGATACATCATGGGTTCTAAATATGGAGCAAAACGCCATAGATAATACAATTTCATGGGCTATTGAGAAGAGACTTACATATGCTTTTGGCACAAATAGGTTCAACACCATGATGGGAATCATAGAAAAGCTTCCATCAGAGTTTGACCCAATGCCATTCTTAAAATATACAGGAAAAGTTGTCCCTAGTCAGAATGAGTTAGACACTCCAAAGCCAATATTTGTACTGGAAAGATACGAAAACGATGGAACATTCCTCTCATGTTATTCATGGGCTGGAAATCTCTTTCAAGAGCGTCTTGCAGAAAGTCCGAGTTTGGCTAAGTTTATTAGAGAAAATAATGTTTATCTCTATGGCGACAAAGAGCTCTTGTTCAAACATGATCTTGACAAGAGACCTAGATGGACAGTACAAGCTGCTGCTGATTTTAAGGAGTTTCCAGAATATGATGACCCTGTTTACAAGAAATGGAAAGAAACAGATGATTCAGAGGGAATAACCATACATATCTCAGATAAGCCTATTGTAATGAATTTCAACATCATGGCTTCTAATGCAAGCATTTTCGCAGACAAGATGCATGATAGCGAATTTGGCTACGAACCAAGAAAGCGTGTGGTTATTCAACAACCGAACAAAGATGGGCTAAGTCTAATGAAGACTATAGCTAAGCATATAGCAAGTATGGAGTTCTTCAAAGAGCCTTTCATTGCTCTTCAGTCCTTATATGTTGATCAGTGGGAACTTATGCAACAAGGCATCATCGGAAAGGGAGAAGGAACCGGAGAGAAAGAGGGAAAAGGTAAATCAAACATCGATCTCTCAAACAGTCCACTTACTGAGGAGCAGGCACAGGACGCAATCAATAAGATTTCTGCAAAAACAGTTGAAAACATAGAGCAAGTTAATAATATCACCAAACAAATGAATAGTGAGGAACTTGACAAACTCAATGATGCAGCAGAACCTATCAAGGAATTGATTGAAGGATTGGAAAAAGAAGACATAGAAAGACTGGCAGAAAAGAAAGACAAGTTGATGCAAATGATGGATGACTTGGAAGAAGCAGAGGAAGAGGAAAAGGAGTCACAAGTGAGACAGACAATCGGCTTCATCGGTGAACTTATCTATAGTCATTATCTTGAAAACAAGAAACTTGTCAAGGGTCAAGACTTCATACATGCAGCTCTTGAAGGTATTGGTGAATATGACTTTGAAGTTAAGACTGAAAAGATGTACGTTGATGTTAAAACAACTCTCTACAGTCTCAAAGATGGCACTGCCCCATTCTATCTGCACCGTTCTCAAAATGTCTTTATGCAAAAGCATCCTGACAGCAAATACCACATTGTGCGTATTTCTCTTATAGATTTGAATCTAAAAAAGTCATATGAGGAATTGCGTGACACATATGGTAAGGAGGCAAATCCTATGGAGGACAAAAGATTAAGAGCCCGTTGCGAAGCTTTGGCGAAAAAATATTGGAGAGGCGCTCAGATAGAAGAGTTCGATGCTCTTTCACCTGAATACGCAATCAGAATAGAACAAAAAGTAAACAGATAAGATATGCTATCACCCATTCAGCAACTATATTATGCTTGGGACATTTCACATAAAAAGTCCGTAAGTGATGACAGTCGTTTTACCGGCGTGTTGTCAGAAGCACGTGTTGACCTCAACCCACACCAGGTTGAGGCGGCACTGTTTGCTTTCAAATCTCCTTTGAGCAAGGGCGCTATTCTTGCAGATGAAGTTGGTCTCGGTAAAACTATCGAGGCAGGCATCATATTGTCCGAATTATGGGCAGAGAACAAAAGAAACATACTCATTGTTGTCCCAGCGTCATTGCGAAACCAATGGAATATTGAACTTATGGAGAAATTCTACTTGCCATCCTTTATATTGGATAGTGAGTCGTTCCACGAAGGAAAGATACAGATTTCAAAAGGCGAAAAGTGTATCTATATCTGCTCCTATAATTTTGCTGTCAGCAATGCTGAATACTTCAAAAGTATCAATTGGGATTTGATTGTTCTCGATGAAGCTCATAAACTCAGAAACGTTTACAAGAAAAGCAATGTAATGGCAAACGTTTTGAGAGCAGCTTTCAGAGACTATAAAAAGATTCTGTTAACTGCCACTCCTTTACAGAATAACTTAAAGGAACTATATGGATTGATTAGTATTATCGATCCAGAGTTTTTCTCCAGTCTTGATACATTTGCAGAACAGTATAATGCTGTATCAACAAGAGACAAAGCCAAATATGGAGAATTGAAAGGACGTATAGCTCATATCATTCATCGCACACTGAGAATTCAGGTTGAAGAATATGTGAACTTTACCAAGCGTACAGCCTTGGTTCAAGAATATTATCCTTCACAAGCAGAAATAGATCTTTACCAACAGGTTAGTGACTATCTGATGAGAGAAGGAACCTATGGCGTACCTGAGAGACAACGTCCTCTTCTTTCCCTATTGGTTAGAAAAATCATGTCTTCATCTGCATACGCATTGGGATATACTCTTGAACGTTTTATCCATAGACTTGAAGTTTATAAAGAAACTGGCATGATGTCTTCCGCTTTAGACTGTGTGACAAATGATTATGATAACAAAGAAGATGAATACGATATCTACGACAAGAATTCATCAGAATCAAATTCATACTTTGACGATATTGATGCGGAAATAGCGGAACTTCAAGGTTATTGTGATTTGGCTCGTAGCATTGGTGAAGAGACAAAGTCCAAGGAATTGTTGAATGCACTATCAGTGTCCTTCGAGAAGATAAAAAGTCTTGGTGGGCAGAAGAAAGCTCTTATATTTACAGAAAGTCGAAGAACGCAAGAGTATCTGTACAAGTACCTCAGCGAACATGGTTACAAAGATAAGGTCATCTGTTTTAATGGAACAAACACTTCCGAAGACGCTAAAAACATATATCGCCTTTGGCTCATGCAATATGCAGGAACAAACCGAATATCAGGAAGTACTGTTATTGACCGAAAACAAGCAATAGTAGATACTTTCAGGGATAAAGCAGAAATACTCATCGCCACAGAAGCAGGAGCTGAGGGTATCAACCTGCAGTTTTGTTCTTTGGTAGTCAACTATGATATGCCTTGGAATCCACAACGAATTGAACAGCGAATAGGTCGTTGCCATCGTTATGGACAAAAGAGTGATGTCGTGGTTGTAAACTTCGTAAATGAGGCCAATTATGCAGATAGACGTGTCTATGAATTATTGAACGATAAATTTTCCCTATTCGATGGTGTCTTTGGAGCCAGTGATGAGGTTCTTGGTTCTATTGACTCAGGAGTAGATTTTGAAAGAAGACTGAATAGCATTTATAGTACATGTCGTACAGAGCGAGAAATCGCTGCTGCATTTGATGAACTCCAGAATGAATTGGAGGAAGTTATTAAAGAGCGCATAGCATGTACAAGAAAATCCTTGTTAGAAAACTTCGATGAGGAGGTTGTCAATAAATTGCGCATGAGACAAAGTGAAGACTCTGTTCGCCTGGACACCTATAATAAGCACTTGTGGCATATTGCTGTAAACGTTCTTAAAGATAGCATATCCAACATCGATTCTGACAAGCATATCTTCACTCTGAATGACAAAGTTGCATCCAACATTCCTACAGGCACCTATATATTAAATAAGGAGTCTGAGCAATACATTCAATTAAGATATGGACATCCTTTAGGGAAATTTGTTGTTGAAAAAGCCCTTGCTGAGGATGTTTCGGACGAAGAATTAGTATTTGACTTAGATTCTTATCCGTATAAAACAGCTTTAATTGAGCAATATAAGGGACAAAGTGGTTTAGCTTGCGTATATCGTGTCACCTCATCAAATCAATATGATGGAGAAGAACAACTGATAGCATGTGCAAAGACTGACGGAGGAGAAATTTTGCCGCCAGAATTTGTCTTTAAACTATTAGAACTTGACTGCTTATCTCAACAGGATTCAAATCTTGCTACACTCGATGATATATTCAAAGAAGAATATGAGGAGCAACTTAATGGTTATAAGTTTCAGGTTGAAGAAAGGACAAATGAATATGTTGACTATGAAATCAACAAGTATGAGATGTGGGCAGAAGACCAATTAGTACCTCTTAGAAAAGAGGTTATGGAACTCAACAAGGAGCATGAAGCCTTGCGCCGACAGATAAGAAAAGAACATAATGCGTCTGTAAAAATTCAACTTAAAAAAGAAGAAAATACAAAAGCTAAACTTCTCAGCAAGAAAAGAGCACAGTTGTTTCAATTAGAAGATGAATACGCAGACAAAGTTGATTCTATGACAAGTAAACTTCAATCGTCGATGGAGAATTCCATCAGTTCGAAGATTATGTTTAGACTGAAATGGACAATTAAATAGTAGAGAATACGTTATCTTAAAAAAGCATATGCATAAAAGTGATTTCACATACGAGCAACTTGGCAGAGTATTCCGAAGTTATCTATCGGAACGCTTTGACGGTGATGCCAAAGAAGTAAGTCTGACCGTTGAAACGGCAGAGCGTATTATTCCCAATACGCTCAATGACTACTTTGGCACCAAATACGAGTCTATCTATGATATTACAGAAATAGATGATGTAGAAGAATTTCGCAGGAAGATCAAGACGCACCCTATCTTGAAGAATCTCGACATGAGTGTGGAACCACGATACACAGAGGTTCTGAAATGGTACCGGCTATTCTTGAAAGCCCTGAATGCAAATGCTGTGCCGATGCCGGTCTATGGTGAATATGATGATACCAATCATTCTTCTGGAACGAAGACTGCTGAACCGCCTGTTACACCCAAGCCAACGGTGGAAACTACCATATACTTGGAGGGTGAAGCCGGCGAAGCACAACCAGCCGAAATCAGAAAGAGAAACATGATACTCCGACAAGCCTGCATCAACTATTATAAGGCTTTACATGGTGGTCACATTTTCTGCGAGTGTTGTGGTTTTGATTTTACCAGGGCATATGACATTGATGACGAATATATTGAGATTCACCATCTCAAACCATTCTCACAAACAGAAGGAGAACATCCAGTGAACTCTCAAACCGACCTTGTACCACTTTGTGCCAACTGCCATAGGATGATTCATCATGGACAGGGAGGCAAAGGTAACTGCATGAGTTTGGAAGAGTTAAAAAGAAAATATAAAGGAATACGTTATAAAAACGAATAAAGATTATGGCAACAACTCTATATACAGAAGAGGATAAAAAACTGCTGGCATGCCTACCTAAGTGTCAAGAGCAACTTAGGAAGCAAATAGACGTAGGTCGCCCCTACGTCTGGGAGCTCAGACTCTCTTTAGAGCAGTTCTATATTCTTGAAACGGCTATAGCAGACAGCATCTCCTCACATAATAATGATTATCATCATCTGCTAAGTGAGGATTTCGCCGTTATATTAGTGATTTATCTGGCAGAGTGGTACAAACGCTTTTATAAGGGTGCAGACACCATGGACGACAACAAGGTGATAACCCTTACCACCGATGAATTGAAGAAGTTGTACCAACTGGCAAAGATTGATGCTAATACCTTCGTTTATAACGCATCAACTAATCCGGACAAGACCTCTTACCGATGGCTGGAATCGTTGCAGGTATTGGGTGGACTGGCTGTACAAGCAGAGCTTAAACGAGATAAGAATGATGCGCTCCTACCCCAGCTTTGCAAGATATTCCATGGTGAAGAAATAGAACTGGATGATTTGAAAGACCGTAACCGTGCTGTTGCCTTCCAAGAGTCAATAGCACGCAAGCATAGTCTCTATGAATACCTAGACTGTATTCTCAGCAAGGAAAAAGAGGCTCCTTTTGCTAAGGAAGACATGAATCGTGAAGAAACCTGCATACCGCAGTTACTCCACAAGATTCTGGAAGCAGACGAGGTGGCAAAGAAAAATAAATTTGACTTTGAATGGGTGATTGCCTATACTGCAAGCAGAAACCAGATGGTTCGCCACCTGAGAGTGAAACTGAAACCTGAAGAGATTGGTGGAGGTAAAAAACAATATATAGGCTACGACAGACTGCTTAAACCGGAATGGGGAATTGAACATCCTGAGGAAGTAGGTAGAATACGCTTTTATCTGCGATTCAAGGATAATGGTCGCTATATACAGAAAATAGATAAAACAGAGGAACCTCTGTTTAAATATGATAATACAGGAAGTGAAAAGACTGGTTTCTTATCGGTAAACAAAATCGACGAGAATACCTATACCGATATTCCTGTATGCCATTTCGACAAGGTTGAGATGGTGATGAAGTACGACGAAAATCAGACAGACGGCACAAGTATTTCCGTGACAAGAGTTGTGCAGGAACTGTATGTAGCAGACTATATGCAGGTTTATGCCTTGCCTAAGACAAGCAACAAATTCAGCACGAGAAAGAATGCACAGGCTGCAACAGCCGTGATATTCTCTTCGGCCTATCATCTTGCTGAACCTTACAGAGAGTTGCCAGTGGTGTATGCACATTATAGAAATGGAGAAGAATGCGGTTCAGACTATTGCTGGTGTCCTATCAATGATAAGGTGATACTGGTTGGTCCGGATGGCAAGGAGATATTGCCACCCTTCTTCAACCGTAATGGACAATACCAGGTTGTTACAAAGAAATATCTGAAGACCATCAAGTATAAGGATAATGTCTTTGTGCTCTACAAGTATATCGATACAGACTACGATGACGAAGAAATGCAGGAAGATAATCTCCCTGTTCTTTTCGGACGCAGTGGTCTGGAAGTACGACATTATGCTACAGGTGCTTCAAAGGAAGGCGAACCTGTAACTGACTATGATCTGGAATGGCTGAAAGGATCACGCTATGTGGATTGGAACGAAGAAGAACCAGAGCAAGGTGCAATTCGCCTAAGAGTGACGGTAAAAGGCATCGTATTCAAACCGCACGTGTATTATGTACCTTTCACTCCTGTCTCTGCCGGACAGCAACCTATCTGGCGAGATTTCGAACATATGCGTATCTGTACAGCATTGGAAGGAGTAGATGACATACAAGATAACTTTGAAAAATTGCTGGGTGTGCGTGAGCCTGATACAAAACAGCTGAAAATAGGAAATGATCAGGCACAAATTTTGGTGGACGTATATCGTCCTATCATTATGCGTGAACTATCTCAAAAGGATAGTAATGGGAAAAGTCATATTGTGAGTTACGCTGGTAAAGAAGAGGATATACACATTCCTCTCATCAACAGTGACCAGTTCTCTATAAGAGATTTCTCAGAAAATGGCGTGAAGGAATATCAAATCAAAAAGAACAGTAGAATGTTCTATGGTTTTCCTACCTTCAATGACCCTAACCTTTCTGTAGATAACTACAAACTTGAAATGCCGGTAGATGAACTTACAGAAGAGTTTCCTCTGGATTATCTGAAAGTATATATATCGAAGGCTATGGATGCACCGAAAGATTTATATGCATGGAACTACAAAACGGATCCTGTGGCTGTAGCTAACAGCAACGAACTATCAGGTGACGGCATCGTATTCCAAAGCATGAAATCCAATTCGTTTCCACGGCATTATGCCTTATCTTATATAAAAAAGGTAAAGTCTGGTTGGGGAGGTAAGAAATCGCAGATAGTAGTCGATGCATTATATTGCTTTGAGATTGTGGCTGAGCATAAGACCTACTTCTTTCTCTTCAATCCACTCATAAAAGTGGTGAAAGCAGGCAGACAAATTGGAGATATATTTCTTCCTCTTGTCAAGAAGCGTGGTTATCAGCTAACAGATACAGACATTGAAAATCTGTATCAGTTTGCCGTAGAGTTCCACTTCGACTGGATGCTTTTACCAAGAGAAGCGTGGATCAGACAGATTGAAGATTTGGCAGAAGATGCTGACGAGGTAGGCAAGATAAAGGAAGCTGTAACTGCATTTTTTCTGAAGACGCCAAAATGTTCGGATGAACGAGAGGAGAGTTGTCTGAAAGAGTTTCTAAAAAGATACTGGACTTTTGATGTCTGGCCAAAGATAGAGGAAGTTGCAGATAAGGCTCTCAAACTCATACAAGACAACCCAGATGCTTTGGGTAAATATGAAAACTTGAAAGAGTTTCTGAAAGACTTTGATGAGTGCAGATATAAATTCAGCGAGATGAGTCACGCTATAGTTTCAAATGAAAATTAGAATATCGAGATATGAAGCAAAAATTCAGATTTGCAGAACTATATAAGAATAACCGCACAGCAGTAGAGAAAACTCTTGCTGCCATGTGGTGCGGTGAGGCAAGGAACGAAAGCCAAAAGGGATATATCAATCAGTTGAAGATGATAATCCCTGAGGTATTCGCTCCTAAGGATGCTATGCCATTGGTACAATGCATGAACAGCTACGAGACTGTTTATCCAGAACACGAAGCCGAGGCTAAAGAAATGGTGGGTACACTCTGGCAGAAATGTATGCCTAATGCAGATACTTACTATCCACCTTATGAGCATCAGTATCAGTGCTGGAAGACTTTGTTGAAGGAGAAAACTTCTGATGGCAAGAATATGAGTATCGTTGTAACAACAGGAACAGGTTCGGGTAAGACTGAGTGTTTCATGCTCCCTCTTGTACAGGATCTGATAGAACATCATATACCTGAACAGGTACAGGCCATCTTCCTCTACCCTCTCAATGCACTGATGGAGGATCAGAAGGCACGTATGGAAAAACTGCTGGCAGGAACAAATCTCACTTTTGCTGTTTACAATGGTGATATGCCAGAGTTGCTTCCTAATGAAGAGGATAAGAACTACAAAAAGGTTCTCCGTAAGATTGATGCCATCCGTGGTATAACCAGGGATGAAGCTGGAAATGTCATTGAAGAGAAATACCCTCATGTCATAGCCACTCGTGCCGAATTGCGACAACATCCAGCAAATATACTGTTGACAAACCCAACCATGCTTGAATATATCTTGCTGCGTGATAAGGATAGAAAATTGATTCATGAAAAGCAGGAAGAGGAAGGCGAAGGTACACTGAGATGGATTGCTTTGGATGAGACTCACACCTATACTGGTGCTGGAGCCGCTGAGATTGCCATGCTTATCAGACGTGTGCTCATGGCTTATGGTGTGACTACTGACGAGGTACGCTTTGCTACATCATCCGCAACCATCGGAAATGGTAGCGAGAATGCCAAGGAAGAACTGAAGGATTTCATTGCTGGCATCACCGGATTGCAGACTAATCAGGTGAAATATGTGGATGGTAAGCGTAAAGGCATCGATGTCATTCCAGAAGAGGACAAGGAGTATTGGCTTAAGCTTATCAACGATAATCATGACGGATATATCAAACTCGATGACTTGATAAAAGAAGGTGATACAATCGAGGAGAAGCTGGTGCGACTGGACGAAATGTGCCAAAAAGCAGAAGATATGGGCCTGGAAGACTTACGTGTGAAAGTTCATTACTTCTACCGTGTACCAAACCATGGCCTGTATGTTGACCTTGCAGACTCACACTATACCGAGGATGGTAGTTTCCGTGTCTATTTGGAAAACAAATCTGGACAGAGAAGCAAAGACGATGCACCCTTATTGGAAATGAGTCGTTGTAAGCATTGCGGTGAGTATGTTGCCATTGCAGAAGAAGTGAAGTATGATGACGGCATTGGCTATCAGCCTATTACTATGGATGATAGCGATATGTTCGATCTTGACAACACAGAAGATACGGGCAAAACTCTCTACGTATTTGGTACTACAAAAAGTGAGAATGCAGAATATGACAACAATATACCTTATATTATTAAGGGTAACAGACTGCTGAATGTTACAGCAAGCAATCCGGCGCCAAAAGGTTGGAGAATCATTGCAAATGCTCATTGCCAATGCCCTTATTGTGGTACGAAGCTGACAAAACAGGCAAAGCAGGACGAAGACAATGCCGATGTGATACAATCTGATGAAGAAGATGCAAAGAAACTTCAGAAGTTCCGTGTTGCTCCAGATTTTATCTCCAGATTGATAGCTCCTTCTACTCTCGACTTGATGACAGAAGGAAAGCCAAAAGATGAATCTAAGATATACCTGCATAAGGGGCAGCAATATATCAGTTTTGTAGATAGTCGCCAGATGGCAGCTCGTAGTACCATTAAGCAGAACTTGGAAGAAGAACGTCTGTGGGTTTATGGCACTTTGTATCATGAGTTATGCAGAATGGCTACTGCTGGTAGTATGACAAATGAAGAGGCTATTAAGCACTTCGAAAATATTTACGATACTACAGGTAGAAAAGACCCTCAGCACAAGGATGCAGAAGAGAAACTGGACATTCTTGAAGGTAGCGATGAAAAAGCTATCCAAGCGCTGCTCAATGAACTGAAGCCTAATCAGTTCTTGTCATGGCAGGACATTTTAGATGTGCTTATCAATGATAGGCTGGCAGACATTTTCTGTCAGCAGTTTGCAGAACGCTCTGAACTGAGCCCAGAACTTGATGAAGATGGCAATATAAAGCCAGAGACGAAACGCAAATATATTCTATCCCTCATGGTGGAATATCTGTCTCACAGACCTTTGTCTGCAGCAACTCCAGAAACAATGGGTTTGTTCGCCTCTTACTATGACGACTTACAACCAGCATTGACTTCAAAGTTGCCAGATGCTGTAGAGGTATTCAATGGTAAGCTATCACCTGAAAATCAGATTTCTAAAAAGGATTGGCACGCCTTAATGCAGTTATTCCTGGACTATACTGCTCGTCAGAGTGAGTGTGTATTCTTGACAATGGATGACCAGGACTCTGTTGACATATTCCAAACGGTAAGATTTGCCACCAAAAAGGAAATGCGTCGTCCTGTCCACAAACCAGTCATCAGAGACAAGGCAGCTAATCCATCTCGTATCATCAGATTGTTAGCAAAACTGATTGCAAACGAGAAGCATATTTCAATAGTGAATGCTATCAACAGTTATAAGCAAGACATTCAGGATGTTATAGACTGCATGTGGAATGAACTGACGTTAAAATACGAATTACTGGAACATGGTAAGCATTATGACACGGAGTTACGCAAACAAGTTAAAGACAAAGACGAGGTAAAAGATGGAGTTCATTTTACTCCTTATCGACTCAATCTTGCCAAACTTGGTTTCAAGCTCTATGATGATGTATATTTGTGTGACACAAACCAGTCTGGTAGCAGACATCATGTAGAATGTCTGCGTCCTGTAGAGATTACCTTCCATGGTTATTCACCATACGTCATCGGCGGTGAACCAGTAGCTTTGAAAGAAGAGCTTCATGAAAAATGGACTCCCTACCCTTATCATAACCATAGCATGAATCCTAATCCTGCTGATGAGGTGATAGAAGAATGGGCTAAAGATAATCGTAAAATTCTCTGGAATAATGATTTATGGGGAGAAAACGGTTCGTTATCAGATCGTCTCCTTCAAATTCATCAATTCCCTCAACTCTTCATTCAGGCTGAGCATACAGCACAGGTGGATAAGATGATTAGTCGCCAGGTACAGGAAGATTTCAAGGATCATAGACTCAACATCCTTGCTTGTTCTACAACAATGGAGATGGGTGTTGACCTCGGTGACTTGGAATTAGTGATGATGACTTCTGTTCCACCAATGCCATCAAACTATAAACAGAGAGCCGGTCGTAGTGGACGACGCGGCCAGGTTCGTAGTGCCTGTGTTACACTGTGTGGATCTGACGCTGTAGGTATAAGGACATTGCTGAATCCTATGGAGAATGTCATCATGCGCAACGTCAACTCACCTACCGTTGATTTGAATAGTGCCCAGGTGATTCAACGTCATATTAACTCTTTCCTCATTAGAGAGTTTGGTGTTTTTGGAATGGCTGGTGGCAGCATCACTGAGCAAGTAATCAGTTACTATACTAATTATCAGATAGTTCCTGATGGTGAGAGCAACCACTTCAAGGTAAAGAAAAAGGCTGATAATGCTCCTATTAGTCCATTGGATGGATTGGGTGACGAGACTGGTACACCATATGAGGCATTCAACAATAAATGCAGCGAGTCGCTGAGTGATGATTTGAGAAGAAAGATACGAATTCTGTTAGACGGTACTATCTTTAGTAGCCGTCCGCCTCAGTATGTCGTTTCCAAAGCTCGTGAAATGAACGAGAAATGCTATTCTGAACTGGAATTGCGCATTCAAGATTATGCAGAACCATACAAGAAGGCAAAGAGTGCAAGACAACAGGCATTCTTTGAAATGAAGTTCATTGAACCATTAGCTTCCCGTTTGCTTTCATATTGGGCAACTCATCGCTTTACGCCAAATGCCAATATGCCAGTGAACGTGGTAGAGTTTGATATAAATGCTTCATCACAGACATCATATACACTGGTTACACCATCGAACCCATCATACCCTCTTCGTACTGCATTGTCTCAATATGCACCGGGCAATCCTATTGCAAGAGACGGTATGGTAAGAATCGTGCGTGGAATCAGATACACCAACTTCTTCAAGCCAGAAGTAACATTCAAAAAGCTGTACTTCAACCGTGAGCAAGTTGTGATTGATACAAAAGAGGAATTGGACTCTTTAGAGAAATGGAGAGTTAGTGCAAGTACAGAACTCGACCTATTGCAACCAGCAGAATTTATTCCAGACATGAATGAATCGGCAAGTCGAATTCTCGACCAGAATGTATATACTCGTGTAAGTGCTCAGTTGATTGGAGCTGATGAATGGAAGCAGGATCGTATTGAGCCACACCTTTTTGATACCCGTAGCAGTAGAGAAAGCGGCAACGGTCAGATACTATATTATAATGAAGGTACAGGATTTGGTTATTGTCATTGTACGAAATGCGGAAAGACTGTGCTTGAAAGCTGGCCTGCAGCCTCATCAAGTGACCCAGATAAGCTGCCAAACGAAATGAATCCTATCGCATCAAAAGATACGGATAAGCCAGATTATCACTTTGCACTCGTGAAAAAAGGTCCGAAACCGAATAAGTGCTTGGGATGTGGCAGTACTGATTACATCAAGCGAAACGTAGTTTTGGGTGATACCATCCAAACAGATTATACAGAGATTAGAATACGCCATTTCCAGAAAGACTGGATTAATAGTCGTAATGAAGAAGAAGATCTGCTCATCACTCTCGGATTGCTCTTTGCAAGAGCCTTGTCTGAGGAATTGAATGTAGAGCGTACTGATCTCGACTTTACAATTACGCCTAATGGACATATATGTATCTTTGATGCCAATCCTGGCGGTTCCGGCTATTCTAACCAGTTGGCAGCTATGGACTTGATGAAGTCGTCAATAGAACGTGCCTATACTATCATTGAGGCAGCAATCCGTTCAGGTAACAAGGAGGCTTTGATTGACAAGTTCACCCTACACTACATCAATCATATCGATATAGATGCAGCAAAGGCATGGATTGAAGAGGAACGCTCTGCAAGAAAAGTTCTGCCAAATGCAGTATTGAGTGTATTCGGAGAAAGTGCTACAGAAACTTCTCTTGCCAAAATGGAACGCACATTTGCATTGTCTCAGAACGAGAAGTTCATTTTCGTTGATGATGACTATGCAAGCTGGGAGTATGAAGGCACAGACCATTGTTGGAAAGGTCAGTTCTTCAACTATTTTGCTCCTCATGGTCAGCAGACTTCTTTCTGTGTAGTTAAGAATACGGATATAGCTATACCTACACCGGCGATGAGCATGATCCGCTCTATTAAGGGCTGGACAAACGAAGTGATGGAAATAAAGAATCCATTTGCAGGAAATGGGCTTTACCCTTTGGCATACATTGATGGTAGATTGTATTTTACAAACAACCCTAACCATATCACAATGAATGACAAGTGGGGAAATGGTACCATATACTATATCCGTACCAATAACTTCGCAAGCAAAGCAAAGTTTATCAAAACTGATATTGTGGATGCTACAACGAAGATATTCAAACTCGTGGATGGTGATCCAACAATCATCAAGACATCTGGGCTTGCCGGTATCATCGACGATAGAGCATCACAGATTGTTCAGGCATTTGTAGCTCATTGTCTGGCTAACAGAGAATCTATAGTAAATGTGTCTTATCAAGATGAGCACATGAAGAGCATTCTCTCCATCATCTTGTGTTCACAAACTATCAAATACTTCATTAAGAAGATTGGTTCTCCTTATAACTTGGAGTTCTTGGTTGAGCGATACAATAGCGACAACGGAAAGCGAGATAATCTTGGAGCCAATCAGCCTACGTCAGAAGACCGTGACTCTTGGCTGGAGAACCTGGCGAATGAATTGGTTGAGGGATTGGAATACGAGGATGGAATAGAAGGTACTCTCTCCCCTGTTGTTTCAGCACCAAGACGTAGCCTAACGCATTGGCGAGTCCTCACATTTGAATGTGCAGGAAAGAAACTATGTATCTATCCTGACGGTGGTTTTATGAACGGATGGTTTATCTACAACGCTCCAGGCGAGCGAAAGATGTACGATCTATCCACTATCACCTACGATACAGAAATAGACATATGTAGGAATCAGGATATAAAATTTGATGTAACAATAGAAGATACGAAATGAATTTAAAAGATATAGTCACATTATTCAAGAATCACCAAATCCAATATGGACTAAATGGCGATTCTAACTTAGAAGAATTATATAAATGGGAATTGGTGTCCAAACAAAATGGACACCCAGACCCTAATGCTGTAGATTTTTCTAAAGAGATTAAGTCTCTTGTACTAAAAAATCTATGCTATAGCTCGCAGATTACCGCAATTAGAAATTTTGCGAAATATGAGCCAGAAGAGTACCGTAAACTCTTTAAAGCACTATTTGACGAAAATATCTTTTTACAGGAAAGAATTGAAAAATTCACAGATAGTTGTAAAACATTATGGGATGATAAGATTAAAGCAAGGTTCAGTAAAAAGACAAGAGCAATGTGCGATGAACGCCTGATAAGCTGCTTCTTGACATTACATAATCCTCAGAAATATACTTTTTATAAAGATGACGTCTATAAAAATTTATGTGAGCTTCTAGAGATTAAGACACAAAAGACAGGCCATAAACTTGTTCATTTTTACGAGTTACTGGAACAATATGTTATTCCAGAGATTGAGAAAGAGGAGGAATTGATTTTCTCAATCAATAATGAATTAAGGAAAAATGGATGTATTCAAAGTATGCCACTTACTGCTCAAACGGTATTGTGGCATCATAGAGAATTATTAAAAAACACAGGTACAGACAATAAAGTCATTGAAAGTAAACTTGTTGAAACAAAAATAGACAACGATATGATGTATCAAAAATATATTGACTTGCTTAAAGAAAGCAAGAACTTAGTTCTGACAGGTGCTCCTGGTACAGGTAAGACCTTTATGGCACAGGCCATAGCAAAAGAAATGGGATGTGGTAAAGACGAAATGTGCTTTGTGCAGTTTCATCCTTCTTATGACTATACTGATTTTGTAGAAGGGCTCCGACCTATTATGATGTCTGATGGACAGATGGGATTTGAGCGTAAAGATGGCATTTTTAAAGAGTTTTGCAAAAAAGCTATCAAGAATTTGGCGGACAGCAAAAAAACTCTCACTGAGTTATCGGAAGAAAAATCACTGAATGATAAATACAATACAGTTATTGATAAAATTAATAATGGTGATTTGAATGAATTTAAGCTCAAAACAAACGGAAAATCTATGGAGGTGGTTAAGGTTACAGACTTTAATAACATAGAACTGAAAACTCCTGGAACTAGTAGTAATCGTACTTATACCGTTTCTTTTGACAGATTGGCAAAACTTGCAAAAGTATTTACTACAACAGAGTCTTTGAACAATATTTCAAACATTAGCGATGCTGTAAGGGATGCTATTGGAGGTTGTCATGCTTCTGCTTACTGGGCTGTACTTAAAGAAGTGTACAAACAAAAGAACATTTCAACATTAACAGCAAGTAACGTAGTCAAAAAAGATTTTGTTTTCATCATTGATGAAATCAATCGTGGAGAGGCTTCAAAAATATTTGGTGAACTATTCTATGCCATTGACCCTGGTTATAGAGGCAAGAAAGATATTCGAGTAAAGACTCAATATCAGAACCTTGTCCCTGAAACAGATGCATTTGCAGAAGGATTTTATATTCCTGAAAACGTATTCATTCTTGGTACAATGAATGATATAGACCGTAGTATCGAGAGCATGGACTTTGCTATGCGTCGCAGATTCACATGGAAGGAAATAAAGCCTGAAGACACACAATCTATGCTCGACACACTCGAATGTGCCACTAAGGCAAAGAATGTAATGGTAAGATTGAATAATGAGATATCCAAGATTGAAGGGCTTGGCCCGGCCTACCAAGTTGGACCATCATACTTCTTAAAGTTGGGTGATAATGGTGGAAACTTTGAAAAGCTATGGAATATGAATATCGAACCATTGCTTAGAGAATATATCCGTGGTTTCCGCAAATCAGAAGAAATCATGGAAAAGTTGAGAAATGCTTACTTCGATACCAAAGAAAGCAACTCAAATATTAATGATAACGAATTGGTCGATGAGAATTAACTTAACAGACAATAATATTGGACAGGTAAAAGCTGGGATATTTCTTCGTAAAGATGTCTCAGCTTTATTCCCTATTGCCGACAAGACAATAGCTCAATTATGTCATGAAAATGAGAATCTGCTAGTATTTCCCTTTAGTATAGAGGATTCAGACGACAAAGTCGGTGAAGCTTCAGTTATGACCATTCTAAATACAAGTGACTCTGAAAAGGTACGTATTACCACAGGAAATGTGATGGGGTTTATCGGTGTTGGAAACCTGCAGATAGGGGGTGTAAATTAAACTGTGTCAAGGCTTGTTCTTAACTTTCATTCCCACTCCCTGCTGGGGGCA
>OLGM01000544.1_pt1 | contig 23105 bp, 21 predicted proteins | sample 1606001 | NCBI WGS metagenome assembly OLGM01 (sample SAMN03283294) | human gut metagenome | biome: human-associated habitat; material: feces | host: Homo sapiens | place: Peru | collected 2012
TTAACAAATTTTTGAACTGTTTTCTCATCTATATCATCAAGCGTAGAACTTATTATTGATAATAAACTTACAAATGGTGCAATTTTATTATTTGGCAAGAATCCACAAAAATTACTATCGACAGCAACTATTAGGGTTGGTTTATTCAAAGGTGATGATGAATCTGTAATTATTAGCGATAAAAATATTACAGGGAATTTATTTGAACAAATTGAAGATGTTGACTCTGTTTTAAAATTGTTTATAAACATGAGAGCAGAAATTAAAGGATTTCAAAGAGAAGATATTTGGGATTATCCGTTGCCAGCATTGAGAGAAGCTGTTTTAAATGCTATTATTCACAAAGACTACTTTGATTTTAGTTCAGCAATACAGATTAAAATTTTCGGAGATAGTATTTGGATTTATAACTCTGGGGATTTATTTGGAGGTTTAACTCTTGATAAATTAACCGTATCTCATACATCAAAGTCAAGAAATCCATTGATTATGAAAGTTATCTATATGGCGGGTTATGTTGAACAATTTGGCACAGGTATAAAACGTATGATTACGGCATGCCTGAAACAAGGGATTCCAGCTCCAATATTTGAAACATCTCAAGGTGGTTTTATTCTACAGATGTACAAACAATACAATGGCTTAAATGAAAGACAAAATAAGGCTATCAAATATGTAGTAGAACAAGGGTATATTACAAATAGTATCTACCAAGAATTAAATTCTACAACGAGAGAAACAAGTAAACGAGATTTAAAAAGGCTTGTTGATATGGGAATATTTGAAATCCAAAAAGATAAGGGTAATAGTTCAATAAAATATAATTTAAAATGTGAATGACCCATGCTTGACCCATGCTCTATATAATGGGAAATAGGTATGATACATTTATATCATTGAGTTTAGAAGAAATGGTTAAGTCGTTATTTCGAACAACATGACCCATGCCTGTGACTTTTTACTTATAATACCCCCTTATCCAAATTAAATGATTTGTTGGTAAAAGTTGTTTATCTTGGTGTTTAATGCTTGAAACATAAAAAAGGAAAGACACTTCCAAAACTTATTCATCTAGCATTTAATTATTTAAGGTAAGTTTTAGGTACGAAATCTGCTATATGTGATTCTGTTACCTGAGTAAGATAATGTCTCTCTGACTTTTCTATAAATGGATGTTTAAATTCTTGTTTGTTCATAATTTTACTATTTTTTTGAATTGTTAGTAATTTTTGTTTTAATAGTTCTTTTGTTTCTTGGTTAAAAATATCATTTGTTTCCAATATTTCAAAAGTTGCAGTCTCTTCATTCGGATTATATATAAAATGTTCTAAATAGTTTAATAGTTCTTCATTATCAAGTTTTTTTACATCGTTATATATCTTCTGTTGAATTATTTCTTTTGACGCTGATGAAAACTTCCCAAAATTATAACAAATATAACATATTGAAAAATATGATAATTCATTGATGTTTTTTAAACGTAATATTTCATTCATTTTCACTAGCAATTCATTTAAATATTTTAAATCCTCTTGATTTAACATTCTTGTATAATATCTGTAACTACTACTTTTATCATATAAATAATAAACATTAACCAAATCTACAATAGCATCTATATTTTCATCTCCTTTTGCAAGAATATTTTCTATTAGTTCATTAAATTTTTGGGGTGTTATAAATTGCAAAATATACTTATTACCATGTTGAAAATAAATAAATTTAAATTGATTATATGCTTCTTTATTAGTAAGAATAAATTCTAAAAAATTTAAAATCGATTGAATATTCTCTTCCAATAGTTTAATATATTGTGGAGCAAAAACAATATCATTTAAATCAGACCAATCAACATCTGTTTTTATCATATTTTCAAATTTTTTAACATTAAAATCAGCATTAAATAAGTACTTAAAAATCAAATCAATATTAGTTTTTGAAGGATTATATTCAAAATACATATTAAAGGTGTTAGAATCATGCCAAAGTCTTTTAATTGTATATTCATTTGAATCTAAAATTGCTGGAATTTTATGCTCGTTTGCTTCTGAAACAATTGGCATAATGGAACATATTATACTTTTCTCGAAGGTATTTAATTCATTATAATTTAAAAACTTGTCAAAATACTTTTGTTCATTTTCTTTATTTCTTAGAATTTCAATGTTTTTAAAGACCTTATTATTTGGAGAAAAATAATCTTTCCCACAAGCATATATATCCAACCAAAGGTTATAATTAAAAGTTTTAACTGTAGTTATAAATAGTAAATCTGTAATATTAATATTTATACCTTGATGTTTAAATATTTTATAGTGAAATTCAAATGCCACTAATAATTGTTTTAAATCTCTTATATTTTTTAAGTAACCTCCTATTGTATTTGAGTATTTATTTTTTAACCCAGTTTCATTATAATCTTTACCTTTAATAATTTCCATAAATTCAGTATTGAACAAATTTTGCATATTCTCATTACTTATTTGTGGTAATGGAAATTCAAATGGAATAATTTTTTGAATATATTTTTCGGCATTATTACTATTAAAATATGTATTTAAGTTGTCACAAATATATGTTTTATCATAAGCAACAATATTTACTATATTAGGGAAATTAGCAATTATACCAATTAACTTCAATAAATTGAATATTTCTTCTCCTTGTATTCTATCAATATCATCTATTACGACAATTATTTTTTTGTCAGTTTGGTATAATATTTCTTCAATCTCTTTTTTTAAAGTTGAAAGATCTTTTTTAGGAAAGAAGTTACCAAAATAACAACATAAATCAATTCCAGTAACTATATTTGCATATTGGAGTAATTTTGGTGCAATATTAGGAATTACAAAATTAAGTTGATTTGACAACAATTTTAAATATTCTTCTAATAATTGCTCCTTACTAGTACAATTCCAAGGGGAAAAGTGGATTTCAACGAGTTGATTTTTAACAGTAAAATACTGCCATAATTTTATAAATTTTTCTTTTATCTTTTTCAAAATATATTTATACTTCTTGTAAAAGATACATATAATTAATAACAAAAGCAGTACAACATTTAGATGAACTAAATCTCTATCCACAAAATCAAAACACTTTTTAAGTAAAGATATATTATAAAGAAGTAAAGCTAAAACAGATAAACAAATTACAACGAATATAAAACACCCTAATATATTAAAACTTTGTTTTTTATATTTTCCTTTCAACTGTTCTAAACACATATTTATCGCTGAAGTTTTACCATGTCCCCATTCCCCAACGATACCTATGCAAACATTTTCATTATTAGCAAAAGTTTGTTGAATACATGCACAAATTCCATTAATATAGTGTTGCCAATTTAAACAATCTTCATTTAGACCACTACAAGGCTTTGTTTTCATTTTTTCAATCATTAGTTGCATACTCCTGATAATATTTAAAATTATAATCAGAAGTTTTTTGAAATGCAAATTATAAGTATAGAAATTATTGTTTACTTAAAACTTCCAACTTTTTTGCCGTAGCGGTTGTATTGGGTTGTTCTACCTGTGGGATCTGTTTTGAATGAGCCTGTTTTTCTTCCGTATTTGTCATAAGATGTGGTTGTGCCGTTAGAGTTTGTCTTATAACTACCAGTTCGACTTCCATATTTATCGTATGTGGTGTAGCCAGTTGATGTCTTTTTGATTGTTCCTTGTCTTGAACCGTACTGGTCGTATTTTGTGGTTGTGTTACCGTTGGTTTTGTAAGAGCCTGTGCGAGAACCGTATCTATCATAAGTTGTGGTTGTAGAGCCATTAGTCCTATACGAACCTGTTCTACTGCCGTATTGGTTGTATGTTGTACCAGCAAATGCACTGTCAGTCAATAACAAAGATACAAATATAATTGCAAAAAGTTTTTTCATAATTTTCTCCTAATATTAGAACGATTGTTGTTTAAAAATGTTCATTTTTAAATTGCCTAAAAAAGTTTATGATACCAATAATTATAGCGACAATTATTATAAATGCGACAATACTACTTGTGATATTCATTACCACATCAGATTCACTACTCATAGCTATCAAAAATAGTACAATAATAGCTATACCAATCGGGTTGGTAAATAGAAATCTGAGTAATAGTAGCAGAGCTACAAAACCTCGCATGTTTAGAATAATTTACCCTCAACCTTGCCATTTGTTAGTTTACAATATTCTAACAATTCCTTAATTGATGCACCTCTACTATTCATAGAATAAAATGTTGTATCATCGAGAAGGGAATAATGCCAAGTTGCAAACATTCGATTTTCTGGCGGTAATTCATTGATTTTTTTGCACCAGTCTAATGCTCCTTTTTGTTTTTGTTTAACATTTGCGTTATCAACATCTTTTTCTGCTTTTGTTTCAACTAAATAAATATTATCTCCAATTTTTGCAATAAAATCTGGATAGTATGAAGATAATAAACCGTCAGTTCTAATATATTTTAAATGTGCAAATATATGATAACGTTCATTTATTTTCAACAATCGTTCAACTTCTGAATCTTTATCCATTGCAAGTAAGAAATCTTTTTCAAATTCTCCTTTGTTAGATGGATATGCTGTTTTTTCGTAAATAGATTTAGTTATATTCAGTGAAAAATTTTCCCTCATTTTTAGAGTTGGTACACTAGAAAAATATTCTTTCTTTACAACTGCATCAACTATATCGACATTATTTTGCATATCATAAATTGATTGACTGACTTCTTTCATGATATGCTCTAAAATACCCGCTCTCGCAATCATAAGTACACGCCAATTATTTCCTTCATTCGGGTTAAAAGGTTGGTTAAATAATTTTGTACGAATATAATTATCAATAATTTTGACCAATTCAACTTGATTTATTTGCATAACTGGATATGATGAATGACCTGCAATTTTGGCTAAATTATTTGTAATAGCAAACAACATTTTAGATAAAAATTCGTTATAACTTTTTGCGTTAAATAATTCTTGAGAAACTCTATAATCACCAAATCTTGTTTTAACAGTCATTTCCTCAGAATAAAAGACTTCATCACCATAGTTATTAGCCATTGATTTTAATTGTTCCAATGTCCACGGTAACGGTTGATACGAATCTGTATTAATTTCACCAAGAGTCAATATTTCTTCTTTATCTGAAACTATTGTTGGAATATAAAAATCATATTTTTCATAATTTTCTTTTAACCCAACTGTTATTATATCTCCTAATACATCTTCTCTTGGTGGCATTTTTGTTTCTTCTACAACCGTACCATTTTCCAGGTCATCATAGAATTGTATAAATGCAGGGTGTTCAATAATACTTAGAATATCCAAATAATTAGTTGGGCTTTGTTTTTCAACAAGCATTTTATGCCTATTTTCAGCTTTGATTTCTTGATAATCTTTTTCTCGCCACATCAAACGTAAACCTCTGCCTATAACCTGTTCAAGTAGAATAGGTGCTTGAGAAGATCGAAGTGGTACAATTACGCAAACATTACTAACGTCAAACCCTTCTCTTAGCATCAAAACGGATACAATAACTTTTGGTTTAGAATGTTTATCAACATTAAATAATCGTTGTTTAACCTCTTTCCATTCTGATTCTTTGATAGAACCTTTGCGGTCAGAGTCAATCTGCATAACATCATCTTCTTGTAAGCCTTCTTGTACCAAAAATTTAGACACAAGTGGTGAAACTTTTGTATCTTCACATATTACAAGCATTTTAGGATATTTATCGGGATTTTCTTTGGTAAATTCTTCTTCTAACAGTTTTAATTTTTGCAGACCTGCTCTAAGCATAAGTCTTTGTCCCTCAGATAAATCAATAACTTTGTTACCTTCTCGTATAGCCTTGAAATCGATATCTTCATTTTCTAATGTTGCTATTTCTTTTCTTTTGTCAATCGCAATAGTTTTAACTAAACCTTTTTGTATTGCTTCTTTTAATGCAAAATCAACAATAATATGGGGGAAATAGTGTTTTGTTCTCTTTTGCCCTGAACCTGTTACATCATAAGGTGTTGCAGAAAAGTCAATTTGTATAAAATTTCTACCCTTATCTTGAGAAATAAAGTTTAATGACTTTTGCCATTCAACTTCTGAAACCATGCCTGCTGATTTGTTTTCGTGGATATGGTGTGCTTCATCATTGAATACACAAATATCTTTTAAAGACTTCAAATATTCTAACTCTCCACCACTTAAAACTCTATTGTCAATGGTGTTGAGGTCGTGTCCTGCCGTTGTTCCTGGTGTGATAGGTAATAATTCTGCAATAGTTTTTGATGGGTCTTGCAATGGTGAAACTTCTGTTTCTTCAACTTCATCTTCAACGCCTGCTAGTAAATGCCAATTTGTAATTGCAATTATACCGTCACCTGTTAATTTTTTGCCGATTTCTTCTTTTTTTACAACATTACCTTGTATAAAACTGAATACGGTGTTTCTGTATTTTTCAGGTACAAATAGATTTATATTGCGTTTAATATCAGAAGTTTCAAAATCTCTGGTGCCATTATCTTGTTCTTTGCCTAAAAAAGCATCTAATAATCTTTCATATACAATTAAGCCCGGTGCAACAATTAAAAAGTTTTTGGTAAATTTAACTTCACTTTCAATTTCTTTAAATTTTGCATTTAGATATTGCCAAATCAAAAGAGCATTTAAGACAAATGTTTTGCCTGTACCAGTTGCCATTTTTACACAGTATTTTGGGTGTTGGAACTTTTCGTCTTTAATATAATTGAAAAATTCAGGAGTTAATAAGTCTTGTGATGCCTGTTGATACATAGAAAGTATAGAATCAGTTTTAAGAATTTCATGACAGTAAATAGCGTTTAATATTGCTTGTTTTTGCCCTGCATGAAAGTTTATGTATCTGGTTGAACAAAATGTATCATTAAACCAAAATCTTAACAAATCTTGTGTTATAGGAGTAACCTTGTTTATAAAACTCCCGCTTTCCCACTCTTGATTTACGATTTCAGTTAATTGTTTGGCAAAGTCTAAAGGTATTTCTTTTGTTCCAGTGTTTAATAATGTTGGCATTTTGTTACTCCTTAATAAAATTATTTAATTTTAGATTTCTTTATTACTGCAAAATAGCACTTTTTTTTAACATTAAATGGGATTACCGTACCATCATCTTCAAGTTTATTTTCCTCACTGACTGGTATTGGATTATATGTTCTAATTTCTTCAATATAATAATCTTTCTGTTGAAGAAGAGCTGTTGACAAATCATTTACTTCTAAATCTTCTTTATATGGTGTTATTACATAAAAATTATATTCGTTTTTCTCAAAAGAAAAATCTTGACCATTCAATGTGATTGTAAAATTATCCATTTTTACCTCCTAAATTTCTTTCACTACAACACTTTCAAAGCCGAATACATCAACTGCTTTGACACAAATTTTTCTATGTTCTTTTGCTGGTACTTGCATTTTTGCCCATTGTATTACTCGTAGTGGGTCGTTATCGTTGTGTGTATTTTCTCTGTAATCTTGCCATTTACTTCTAAATGTTTCGCCGTCAAAATCAGGGTCTATACTCCAGTATTCAATTAGTGCAAGAGGTTCATTTGCAATAACATTTTGTAGAGATTCTTTGTATTTATCATCAAGCGGTAATGCATCAGGTGATAATAGAACATAGTTGTCTAATTCAATTTCTAACTCCTCAATGTCACACGTTACTGGTGTAATTTTAGGCTCTTTAATTGTCAGATATTGGAGCGATGAAAATTTGATTTTGTTAGAATCAATTAGTTTTTTATAATTGGCTTTAGATTTTAATTTGTCTAACAAATCTGGTGGTATAACTAAAACTTCTACTTTGTTGCGGTCAATGTCTTTTAATATGTTGGCAATATCAAAAGTAAAATTCCAACCCAGTATAATAACTTTGTTCCAACCACCCATAAAACTTTCTCTAAGTTCTTGAGCCTTTTTAATAGTTGATAAACCCGTCATTTTATTTGGGCTATCTACATATACAAGAGTTCTTGTACCTTTTATCTGCCCCACATTTTTAGGTGAATTTTCATCAAAAAATGGAGTTGCACCAAAAAGATTTAAAACAACCTGTGATAAATCGCCAACACGTTTAAACTCTTTTGTACTGGCAAAAACTTCTTTTTGGTAATCGCCAACCGCTTGATATAAGAATGGTTTAGCCTCTTGGTCTATAAGTCGTTTACGCATAATCATATTCGCAGGCTTACCAAAGTCAGACATAATCCACCGTCTGCCTAAGCGTTCGGCAACTGCTCCAGTTGTCCCAGAGCCAGCAAAAAAGTCTGCAACAATAGAGTTTTCAGAAGTAACAGAATTTATAATTCTAAGTAATAACTCTTCAGGTTTTTGTGTTGGATACCCTATTCTTTCAGGAGAGTTTCTAAATAACTTCCCTATTTCCCACACATCTTTCATTTCAGTCATTCTGTATAGACCATAAGCATCTTGCTCTATACCTAATTCTTTCGCTCTAGGTTGATTTGGATTAAAAAAATCTCCCCTTATATAGGTTTTTGCTTTTTGACTATTCCAACATAAACTATTTTTGTTTTTCGCATATAAATGAATTGTATCGTGTTTTTTTGCAAAACCACATTTTTCTGGAATTCCTCCAGTATTATATAACCAAATTATTTCATTTATGTAATTTGATTTACCCATAATTTCATCTAGTAGCAATTTCATACTATGTCCAATATGATAATCAACATGAATATAAATTGCCCCTCTTTCAGATAAAAGTTCTTTCATTAGATATAATCTTGGGTACATATATTTTAAATACGATACTGTTCCCTCTTTCCAAGTGTCAGAGTATGCAAATTGTTCCAGTACATTTGGTCTTTGTTCAATGTCACCATTAGGAAGTGTAATTTTTGTTCTGTAATCTGCTTTTGAGTCGTAGGGTGGATCAATATAAATTAAATCTATTTTCCCTCTCATAGATGGTAATCCAGTGGCTTCATCTCCATTTAAAAGAGCTTGCATAACAAGAAGATTATCGCCATAACACAATCTGTTGAACCAATTTTGCCCATCAATTTCTTGATACTTGCTTTTAAACAAATTTTCTTCTTTTCTGACTGGTAGTACATATTCGTTGGTTTGTAATGTGATTTTATTTCCACTATCTAAACGCTCTAATATACGTTCAACCTCTTTACGACCTTCTGCTACAATCTTTGGCAACTGTTCAATTAAACTTTCAACCATAGAAACCCCAACTATTCAATTTTATAATCTAATAAGTTTTGTCATAATACGCTGACAACTTGTCATCATATTAGAACAATAATAAAAAATATGCAAGATAGAAGATTAGAACTTCAAAAAGCTATTGCAAATGTTGTAAAAAAGCATCGTACAAAATCAATTACCAAATGTGCTGATGAAATCGGCATGGGTAAATCAATTTGGGCTGACCTCGAAAATGGGATTAAAGATCCACAAATGTCAACATTTTGGAGAATTTCAGAGGCTTTCGATATTAAACCGCATGAATTATTATCAGAAGTTGAGGAAGTTTTGGGTGAACAGTTTTCTTTTTTTGAAGATATACCAGCAAAAAAGTTCTAAAAATAATTCTAATTTGTGTGTTTAAAAATTTATAATTACCCCTTGCTACATATCCCATTTTACCTCTCCGAGTTTACCAAATTTTGCACCAATATCATGCCTGTATATTGCAAGTGTAGAAAGAGTTTTAGACTTATTTCAAACCCTGATTTATACTTAGTTTTTTGCCCCATTTTTCAAGATAATTGCTTATTTTTTATCTTTTGTATATTCTCTTTGGTCAAAACAGGTGTGTATTGTTTAAAATGTTCTACAATGTTTTTAATGGTGTTATACGCAAGTTTAGAATTAGATTTATGCTGTTCTAAATATCGTTTAATCTCAGATATACTAAGTTTTTGTATAAAATAGAGGTCTAAAATATCAAAAATATTCTCGTGTACCTTGTGGTCATACTTCTTTGGTTTAACCTTGAAATACTTCAGTTGTAACATATCAGAATACATTATACCTTTCGCAATATTGAAATTAGACCCTGCACTACCAATTATATTAGATGGGTGGAACTCTTTTGTATGCAAATCTTCACGAATTGGTAAAATAGAGCTTTTAGACCCAATTTCTACACTTGTATCATAACTTGTATGATGTCCTTGTATATTAGGTGTTAATTTAGGGTTATTATTTATAAGATATACCATTGGTAAAAATCTTTGGGTATAAATCTGTTGTGAATCATTTGTTCTGTTTAAATATAGTCCAATTTCATTGAACTTTTGGCTAAATATCTCAGGTATAGAATCAGGTTTTAATCTAAACCGTGTATAACGTTTAGGCTTTTTACCACATTTTGAAAGTGTACGTCTAATTGTCTTACACTTTGGTTCATAAGCATCATAAAATGTTATAATAATATCAGTATAATCGGATAGTTTATTCACTTTGCTAAAATCACTCAAATATGAAACAAGGATATATCTATTTTTATACTCCTGAAATACACATTCTGTTATAGGGTTGTTATACTTAGCACGTTGTTCATTGTATAAATAGGCTTTTAACTGAGTTTGTAAAAATTGTTCTTCCTTTTCTAAATAAGGTCGCCAGATATAAGGTTGTAAATGCAATTCTTTCAAACCCAAGATATTATCAATGTTTGTATCTTCAAGCTCTATACCAAATTCGTCTTTAAAGGTTTTAATTAGGTGTTTTAAATTATTATTCATATATTAATTATATTATCAGTAGTATAACTCAACGTTCAATCTTAATTATTTTATAATAATTCACTAAATAAGGTGGTTTACAGGCATGTTTTTGTCAAGTCCCCCTATCACAACACATAATGTTATAGATTTGTAATAATATCTAAAATATAGGTTATAAAAGGAATACAGCCCAATTTTATAATGTCTAATCTAAGTGGTCTAGCAAGTGTTTTAATACGCCTACTATATCATATTACGGTTTATCATTCACAATGCTTCAAAAATGGATTTTTAACATTGATTTTGAAACTTTCAATTTTAGCCCTTATGTACCAAGAGTTTCAGAAGGCATTTTTTTAACGGTTAATGTTTGGAGTGTTTACTCAAAATGTCAAATGTAACGTTTTATAAAATGGCTGTATGCATCTGATAGCAAGGCTTTCGACTTGACGTTAAATATATTATGAGGTATAATAAATGTATGAAGGTATAAATTTATTTAAAATAATAGACCTATTCTGGTACGGTTTATTCATAAACAAAAATTAACTACAAAAGACGACCAGATGTCTTTCAAGGGTTAAATTTGTTGTGCTAAATTTTTGACCAACCAGTATGGAGTTAAAAAAGCTATATATACTGTTGCGCAGGTATAATGGCTTAGTTTGTAGTGCGCTGAAAAGGAGATATCATCATGACCACACTTCTAAAGAAATCATTGGAAGTTTTAACATTAGCATTTGACAAGAATAAAGATGCTAGAAATTTAACGTGTGTACCTGAACCTAAAGAAAATGAATCTGAAATTTCATATTTGATATATCCAGATAAGTTATACACGGTTAAAGAAACTGCAAAAATTTTAAGACTTGAAGTTTGCACTATTTATAAATGGAAATGTGAGAAAAAGATAAAAAGTACAAAAATTGGTGGAAAGTTACTTTTTAAAGGTTGTGATATTAATGAAATTTTGAAATAAGGAGGAATTATGTCCATTAGAAGACGAGGTAAAACTTGGCAAGTTGACTATACTGATATTACAGGTAAAAGAGTAAGACAATCTGGTTTTAAGAAAAAGGAAGATGCAGAAATTTTTTATGCTCAAGCCAGAGTAAATAAAAGTCAAGGTATAAGTAATATTTTGGATAAAGAGCTTACCTTAAAAGATGCTTGTGATTATTTCTTAAATAAATATATGCAAATCAAAAATTTAAAACAAAAAGTTAAAGAAGAATACACTAGAGTTATTACAAAAATAATTTTACCATTCTTTGGGAATGCCAAGTTATACTTAATAAGTAAAAAAGATGTAGAAGATTTTATTTTATACCTCAAAAATGATAGACTTTTGAGTTCTGCCAGTGTTGTTAAATACAAAATTCTACTAGGTTCGATAATTGAACGTCAAGTTGAAAATGAAGCTATTTTTAAAAATGTTGTAAAACAGGTTCATTGCGAAAGTGTAGTATCAAGAGAAGCAAGAGCCTTAACACCACAAGAAGTAGTAAAACTATTTGAAACATGTAAAAAGGTTAAACCTAATTTTTACCCAATGCTTGCAACTGCTGTTTATACTGGTATGCGCAGAGGGGAATTAGTGGCTCTTATGTGGGAAAATGTAGATTTTGCTAATAATTGCATAAACGTAAAATATAGTGCATATAAAGAAAATTTATGCTCACCTAAAACAAAATCTTCTAATAGAAAATTTATTATACCATCTTGTTTAAAAAAGATTTTGAAAGAACAGAGAATAAAAACTGGTAGTAGCAAATATGTATTTCCAAATAGTAAAGGTGAAATGTACTTAGGAGATAATGTCTTTAATCGTTTATTTCTCCCTGTTAGAAATGCATGCGGAATTGGTCATTTTACATTCAAAGATTTAAGACATACTTTTTCAACTTCTCTTGTCACCAATGGTGTTGACCCAAAAACGGTACAAAAACTTATGGGACATTCTTCATCTGTTATAACTTTAGATGTTTATACCCATTCATTACAAACTTCGTATAAAAAAGTCGGAGATGTACTCAATAATTTGTACCAACTATGATGAAAATTCATGGCACAAAATGGCACAAATCAGAAAAATTACTGATATAACCAAAGAACTATAAAAATACTCAATATCCTGCAAATATACAAATAAAGAGCCTTAACGGCTCTTTTTTAATGGAGCGGGCAACGAGACTCGAACTCGCGATCTTCTCCTTGGGAAGGAGACATTCTACCACTGAACTATGCCCGCACAAAATTACATATTTATTATATCACAATCTACTTTTTTGAAAAAGTAAATTTCCACTAAAATTAAGGTCATAAACCCTGAAAAATTCTACATTATTTCTCTATTTTGAAAATTTTCTTGTTGAACAATGCAGATAAGCTTATTCATAAATGCTTTATATCTTGCTCTTACAGCTTCACCGGATAAGACAATATCAGCATCTTTTTTACAAGGTCTAATATAGATTTCGGCTTTTTGTGATGCGTTTTTATAAATGCCATCAGCTGAATCGCCTAAATCTCTTTCGGCAGCCCTTACATAGAATCTATCTTTTTGAACTTTCTCTTCTATATCAACATATATTTTGAAATCAAAAGCATCTTTGATTTTGTCTGTCAATGTAAATAATCCTTCCGAAATAACGATTTTGGAAGGATTCGCCAATGTATAATTATCAAATCTTTTTGCTGTACCTGACATGTCATATTTTGGTAAATAAACAGATTTGCCAGACAATAATTCTTTAATATGTTTACTCATTAATTCCAATTCAAGAGCATGAGGAACATCAAGGTCATAATGTTTTGCAAATTCGGCAAAGCTTCCTGCAGCCTTTACCATGTCAGAACGGTCATAATAATAATCGTCTGTATTTACTCTTGTAATAGCATTTTTGATTTCAAACTCAGTCGCGAAAGAGTTAATTGTTTCTATAATATCTAATGTAACAGTAGATTTCCCGCTTGCTGTTTCCCCCGCAATCCCAATAGATGCGGAACGAGTAACGTGTCCGGATAAAAATCTTGCTAATTTAGAGATAACTTCCGGTTTATAACTCAATAAAATCGACCCATCAGAATTTATTTCATCATTAAAAATCTTTTTTAATTTCTCTTCAACAGCCTGAACTCTGTTATATGGAGTGGAAACGTACATTTTTCTAGAGTGTTTTGCAGCTTGTTCAGTAGCATGTGAATTGTGCAGTATGTATTCTACCATTACTATCCTTTTTCGAAAATTATTATACTACATTCATAGTCTTTTCATGACTATATCAGATTTAAGTGAAAAAAAAAATATTTTTTGACTAAATATTAACTTTAGTAAATATATTTTAACAATTGCAAAATTTTCAATAATATATTCCAAATTTTGTATATTTCTTTTATGTTATAATCTTTCCATAAAAGTAAGTAAATACGGAGAGAACTTATGAACGTAAATAAAAATTATCAAAATATTGCAGATAGCTATTTGTTTTCTACAGTAGCTAAAAAAGTTAGTGAATTTTCAAGTAAAAATCCGGAGAAAAAAGTTATTAAACTTGGTATTGGTGATGTTACTTTACCTTTATGTAAAGTTGTTGTTAATGCTTTAAAATCAGCTTCTGAAGAAATGGGTGTTAAGGAAACATTCCACGGATATGGTCCGGAACAAGGTTATGACTTTTTAAAATCCAGTATTCAAAAATATTATCAAGGACATGATGTTAATTTAGATTTAGATGAAATATTTATTTCAGATGGTGCAAAATCTGATTTGGGTAATATTTTGGATTTGTTTGCAGTTGATAATACTGTTCTAGTTCCAGATCCTGTTTATCCCGTTTATGTTGATACAAATACAATGGCAGGAAGAAAAATTGTTTATATTGATGCTAATGCAGAAAATAATTTCTTACCATTGCCGGACAAATCTATTAAAGCTGATATCATATATATTTGTTCTCCAAACAATCCTACCGGTGCAGTTTATAATAAAGAACAACTAAAAGTTTGGGTTGATTATGCTAATGAAAACAATTCTATTATTCTTTTTGATGCGGCTTATGAATGTTTTATTACAGATGAAAATCTTCCTAGAAGTATTTATGAAATTGAGGGTGCAGAAACTTGTGCAATAGAATTCTGTTCTTTTTCAAAAATGGCAGGATTTACCGGTACAAGATGTGGTTATACAGTTGTTCCTAAAACATTGGTTTTTGATAAAATGTCATTAAATAAAATGTGGCTAAGACGTCAAACGACTAAATTTAATGGTGTTCCTTATATTGTTCAAAAAGGTGCAGAAGCTGTATTTACACCAGATGGACAAAAAGAAATTCAAGAAAATCTTAATTACTACAAAGAAAATGCAAAGATTATTTCTGATACCTTAATAAAACATAATATTTGGCATATTGGTGGAAAACACTCCCCATATATTTGGTTAAAATGTCCAAACAATATGACTTCTTGGGAATTCTTTGACTACTTGTTAGAAAATGCTCAAGTCGTAGGTACTCCGGGGTCAGGTTTTGGTAAAAATGGCGAACATTATTTTAGATTAACTTCTTTTGGTAGTAGAGAAAATACAATTGAAGCTACTCAAAGATTGGATAAATTATTCAGTTAATCTTTGAAATAGAACATATTGACAAATTTACACGCTCCTGTTACAATCATAGCAGGAGTGTGTAGGGTATGATAAATACGTTAGCAAAGCAAGATTTAATCAATAGAAATTATAATCATATTTATGCTCATGAAATGGCTCATAAATCTGCAGGCGGACAATTTGCCGGTGCAATTTCTATTGAAAGAAATTCTGAGGGAATTCCTGTATCTGGTCATGTTCCAATTCAAATGCCAACTTTGAATAAGAAAAACCCACAACAAACAATTGACCATGCAAATACTGTAATTCGTGCTGCAATGGCTCCATCTGACCCATCAGGTCAAGATTATAAGGTTGCAAATCAAGCATCGCAAATCAAAATGCAAGCTCAAGCTCTTAAAAACAAAAATCAGGGTAAGAAGTTAGACGTTCAAGCTTAGGTTTACCACGGGTAGTCATCTGGAATTTTCCAGTCATTCATTTGAATCATTTTTGTACAATAACCACAATTTGTACAACCCTTAACACATGCCCACGTATCCTTTTTTAATCCTTCTTTTGTACCGTCCCACATAAATACATACGGTTCGACAAAGTCTGCAGATTGTACCACCTTATCAGAGGAATTTTTATACTTTGCAAATTGAAATGAAAAATAATATCTTGGTTTATTAATATTTTTTGATTGTTGACCATCGCTAAACTTTTTTGCATCAGTCCAATAATCAATATCCCCTCCATTATTATCAATAGAGAACCACATTAAACCACCATCAATAAGAGTAATGCATACTGCGGTTTGAGAAATAGTACAATCTTCATAGCCTAAATGTTTCATATAAGGGAAGATATATTGCTTTAAAAATTCAACTTGTTCATCATAAGAATAAGCTTTTCGTTCAATTAAGCCATCAATATCACCGTTTTCAGCTGCAGACATTTTTAGAGTTTGATTTATTCTTGAATAGAATGATTTTAATTGAGTTTCGGTTCTTTGTTTTGCATATTTTGTCATAAGTGTTGGTATTGTCATTGCTGCAACGATTCCGATGATTCCGAGGGTGATTAATATCTCTGCAAGCGTAAATGCAGACTTGCGAGTGAATAGTGAATGGTGAGAAGTGAATAGTCTGTGACTTTTCATATTTGTGCCTCTTTCTTTGTTTTGTTATTTATTATCATTTCAAACTCATTTCAGAATTTTCTTATAAACTAAATAAGATAAAAAAATATTTGAATACAATTAATAATATTCAAATACGAATATAATAATAAGTAATTTTATATTAAAAGTCAATAATATATATAATTGTTCTGTTATGAACACTATTAAAGCAAAAATTAAAATGTTAGCTGTTTCTCGGGGTACAACTCTCAAAAATTTAGCGATTAGATTGAGTGAATTGACCGAAGAAAATTATTCATATAATAGTTTGTTAGGCAAATTGAATCGTGAAACTCTTTCATTAAAAGAGGCACAATTTATTGCAAAGATTTTGGATTATAAGTTGGAGTTTATTGATTTGCAAAAGTAGTTTTTAACTCTCTAGACTTCCATTTATTTTTAAAATACAATCTGATTATGAAAGAATATGATTTTTATGTTGTTCCGACACCTATCGGGAATTTAGGGGATATAACACTTCGGGCTATTGATGTCTTGAATTCGGTTGATTTGATTGCGTGTGAAGATAGTAGAGTTACGCAAAATTTGTTAAACCATTTCAATATCAAAACAAAATGTCTTTCTTATCATAAATATAATGAAAAAGAACGCATTTCGCAGATTGTTGAATTTTTAGAAGGCGGTAAGAAAATTGCGTTGGTTTCTGATGCCGGAACTCCATTAATTTGTGACCCCGGGTCTGTGATTGTTAGAGAATTACGTAAAAGAGGTTTTTCTATTACTTCACTTGCAGGTGCAAATGCTGTTGTAACTTTCTTATCTCAGGTTTCTCGAGTTGATGAAAAGTTTACTTTTATCGGCTTTTTACCAAAAACCACGGCTCAGATTGAAGATGTTATTAAAGAACATGAATTTCAAGATACTGTTTTTTATGAATCGCCAAATCGAATTATGAATACGTTAAAAACTATTCAGTCCGTTCGACCAGATGCAAAAGTTGCTGTTGGTAGGGAATTGACAAAAGTTTTTGAAGAAGTTGTTGTTGATGATATTACAAAAGTTATTGAACATTTTGAAAATAATATTGTCAAAGGTGAATTTGTTGTAATGGTTTTCCGCAGTGACGATAATTTTGAAGATTCTGAAATTTTAAATAAGGTTAAAGTTTTGCAAGACAAGGGATTTAGTGCAAAAGATATTTCCGTAATTCTATCAGAATTATATTCTTTCAATAAGAATAAAATTTATAAAATTGCAATTGGTAAATAGTTGTAAATAATTTGTACTTTTTTTGCGATTTATGCTACAATTTTGTTGGAGAATAGTGAGAGAGTTTGTAAGGAATATATTCTTGAAATTTCATATATCAAAAAAACTTTTATCAGCAATAATCTTGGTCTTATTGACTCAAACTTCCAGCTTTTCAGCAGATGATGTTTGGGGTGAAATGGGCTTGATGGACGATGCTGTAAAGAGCAATACGGATTATGCAAACACTATTTTTGACAAATATACAAGTTACACCGAAAACCAAAACTCTAACACTCCGGATTATACGCAGGGCAAGTATCCTACGGATTTGTCAAGTCAAAGTTCTTCTGGCAATACCTCTTTAGATAAAGAAAATAAGACTATTAAAAATATTGAATTTTATGGCTTGAATTCTATTCCTCCACAAGAATTGTTAGAAAAAATGCAGATGAAACAAGGTAGTGAATACACCAGAAGTAAGATGCAGTCTGACTTAAAAACAATTTATGAAACAGGTTATTTTACTGAAAAAATGAAAGCTATTCCGTCTGTAAATGGTGATGGAACTGTTTCTATCAAGATTGTTGTAGAAGAAAATATTCCGGTAAAAGATTTTACAATTGAGGGCAATACTGTTATTCCAACAGAAGATATTTTAGCAACATTTAATGGAATGAAAGGTAAACCTCAAAATATTTCCTTAATCAATCAAGCTATTGCTCAAATTCAAGATTTATACAGCTCAAAAGGTTATATTCTTGCAAGAGTTGATTCTGTAACAGATGACCCAGATGGTACAATCAACGTTAGTATTAAAGAGGGTATCATTGACAAGATTATGATAGAGGGCAACGAAAAAACAAAAGATTATATCGTTGCAAGAAATATTCTTACTGAGCCGGGAATGATTTATAACGAAAATTTAATCAAAGAAGATTTGGTTAGGTTGTACGCAACTCAAGCATTCAAAGATGTAACAAGAGAAATTGAGCCTAGTGAAGATGTTCCTGATGCTTATGATATTACGATAAAAATTCAAGAACAAAGAACTGCAAGTATTTCTGTTGGCGGTGGTTTAGATACTGTTACCGGTTTGTTTGGGTCAATGGGTATTTCTGAAAATAATTTCCGTGGAAGATGTGAAAGACTTTCTTTGACAGGCTTGGTTGGTACCGGTGTAATTCTTAATGATTCATCTGTAAAAGACCACATGAATATTCAAGCGGAATTGAGTTATTTCAAGCCATATTTTTACAATGCTGATACTTCATTGAATACAAGATTATTCTTTAGAGATTTTGGTTCTTATCAAGTTCCGTTGGCGGTTGAAAGAAGATATGGCGGTGAAGTTACTGTCGCTCACAAGTTGAAAATAAACAGACATGCAAATGCTACTTTCAGTGTTGGTGCTGAAAATATTAGTGTTAAAGAGGGGGATTTCAGCGGAATTTCAGCCTTGTATAACAGATATAATATTCCGATTTCAGAACGTGCTAAACAGTTAGAGGGCGGTTTGTTCTTATCTTTAAGTCCTGCATTATTGTATGATACAAGGGATTCTGCTACTGTAACAAGACATGGTACAATGGCAAGTTTGAGATTTGATGAAAACCTTGGACTTAACGGATTTGATAAAACTAACGGCAAGTTAACAGGTATGATTAAACAATATATTCCTGTTGCAAAGAAATCATCTTTATCTTTTACTGTTAAAGGTGGAGGTGCAATTCATGGGGATATACCTGAAGTTATGGCATATCGTTTAGGTGGTCCTTATACTGTTAGGGGTTTCAAAATGAGTGGTGTTGGTACAGGTAACGCATTCATTATGGGTTCAGCAGAGTTTGCAACTCCAATCCCGTTCTTGGATAGAACAAGGATTGCTTTCTTGAACAACTTACGTTTCACTGTTTGGGCTGATGCAGGTAAAGTATTTGACGGAACAATTTCAAACAAATTGTATGACAGACCTGAGTATGCAGTATCTGCCGGTATTGGTTTGAAAGTATTTATCCCTGGAATGGGGCCGTTGTCAGTTGATTATGGTATTCCACTTACAAATCCTGGAAATAACGGTTCTAAAAACGGATACTTTACATTTGGTGTAGGTGATTTACTATATTAATATATAAAATAGGAGGAACTATGAAAAAATTAAAATTAATGGCAATATTAATGGCTGCCGGTTTGGCTCTTTCTTTTGGCAATAGTGCAAATGCAGAAGTTGGATTTATTAATTACCAAAAAGTTTTAGATAATTATCCTGCTGCACAACAAGCTGTTAAAGATTTAGATGCCAAAGGTCTTGAATTGCAACAATATATGCTTGAAAAAGAAAAACAATACAAATCTTTGGACACTCCATTAAAGAAACAAAATTTTGAAACTCAAACAGCAACAGAATTCAATACAAAACAAGATGCATTGATGAAATTGAGAAATGATAAAGAAAATCAAATTATGACTCAAATTCAATCTGCTGCTAAAGCTATTATGGTATCTCAAAGACTTGATGCAGTTCTTTCTGATCAAGTTGTATTTGTTGGTGGTGTTGATATCACTGATTTAGTTATTCAAAAATTAAAAGGACAATAGATTGAATAAAGGCACTAAGACAAAAGGTTCTAAGGCTCTAAGAAAATCTTAATGCCTCAGTACCTTTGTATCTTAGTATCTTAAAGGTGGTATTATGAAATATTCAGATGACGGAACGCAATATCATATCGGATTAAAAGAGGGTGACGTTGGTAAATATGTAATTTTACCGGGGGACCCGAAAAGATGTCAAAAAATTGCTCAATATTTTGACAATCCTCAACTTGTAGCAGATAGAAGAGAATTCGTTACATATACAGGTTATCTTGACGGTGAAAAAGTTAGTGTAACTTCTACCGGTATTGGTGGTCCATCAGCAGCTATTGCATTGGAAGAACTTGTAAAAGTTGGTGCTGATACATTTATTCGTGTTGGTACTTGCGGTGGTATGCAATTAGATGTCAAAAGTGGTGATTTAGTGATTGCTACCGGTGCAATTCGTATGGAGGGAACGAGTAAAGAGTATGCTCCTATTGAATTTCCTGCTGTTGCAAATTTAAATGTTGTTAATGCCATTGTTGATGCTGCTAAGAAATTGGATTTTCCTCATCATATAGGTGTTGTTGAGTGTAAGGATTCTTTTTATGGTCAACATAGTCCGGAAATTATGCCTGTTTCTTACGAGTTGCAAAATAAATGGGAGGCTTGGAAACGTTTAGGTTGCTTGGCTTCTGAAATGGAATCTGCGGCATTATTCACTGTTGCAAGTTATTTGAGAGTAAGAGTCGGTTCTGTATTTTTGACGGTTGCAAATCAGGAACGTGAAAGGGCTAATTTGGAAAATCCTGTGGTTCATGATACAGAAAAAGCGATTAAAACAGCAATTGAGGCTATTAGAATTTTAAAAGGATAAATTTATGTTCGGCAAAAATAGAATGGAATATGTTATAAAATCTTGTTCAGCAGAAGATGCTCAAGCATTGCAAAATCTTTTGAATGAGATGTCTATGAATGGTTGGGAACTCTATAGTATGCACGAAGTTGGAGATGAAGAAGAGTCAGCTCAGTTGAATTGCATTTTTATGAGGGAAGCTAAACCAAACAGCAGTTCTGACGGTGATATTATTAACATTTCCGATTTCAAAAGCCAAATGGAAAAAATGCTTTCTCCCAAATTGACCGAATATGAAAATTGTCTTGAAATTCAATCAAAAATCAGACACGAAAAAGAACAGATAAATAAAATTAAGGCTGAACTTGAGGGCGAAGCTCCTGCGTCTGTTTCAAGAAAAAAATTGAACGACAAAATTTCTGCAGGATTGAAAGAATTAGAAGAATTAAGACACCAGTTGAATAAGGCGACTTCACCTGATTTGATGTATGCAAAACTTCACGAAGAGAAATTGGCTATATATTTGAGTGAAGAGCTTTTGAATTACATTGATACCGATAGAGATTATTCTGGGGAAGAATTGGTTGCGGAAACTGTTAAATCCAGATTGAAAATAACAGAAACTATCGGTTACGTAATTCCAAAGGTCGTTTTTAAAGATGATGAAAACTTAAATACTTGTGAATTCAGTATAAAAATTCGAGGAATGGAAGTATTTAGAGCTGGTGTTTGTCCGAATTATCTAATGTTTTATGCTGATGAATTGCACACAGAACACAAGATTAAAAATTCAATTACCTTAGAAGATGAAATTACCGGAAGAAAAATTATCTGGGTTGAAAAAGATAAAACCAAAGATTTTTGGCAAAAAGGGATTACTCCATCTGAATATATCGCAAAAGCATTAGAGTATGTTGCGGTTAAATATGTTGACGATTTGTTGGATTATGAGGATATTGACAAATATTTAGATGTTGTTGAAAAAGAAAATGAATTCCTTGTAGAAAACATTGTTCCGGATATTTTGACATATTCTGATTTGAAATATTTAATGACAAGTTTGATTAAAGAAAGAGTTTCAATTAAAAATATCACTTATATTTTTGAAAAGATTAATGACTTTGCAGATGAAGGAAGTAAAGTTGATATTCTAAATAAAATCAGATTGTCTTTATCAAGACAAATTTGTAAATCTTATGTAAATGAAGACGGTGAAACAATTAGTGCATTTGAGATTTCTGAAAAAACATATTCAGATTTAGTTATGAGTTGCGATGAAACTGAAGATAGTTTGATAAAAATTGACGGAACTTTGGCGGAAAAACTTGCAAATAAATTGATGAAACAAGCCAAAAAATTAAATATTTATGCTCCAAAATTAATTGTTCCTATGGAATACAGACAAATATTTTTCACCCTTTTGTCTTTGTACATAAATAATATTACAGTTTTGGCACCGGAAGAAATCGGTTGCAATTATAAGATTGAAAGTCTTGGTGAAATATAGTCTTGTAAGTTAGTAGGATAATACGGCACGATTTTCTTTTTTGTAGTACAATGTAGCATGTAAACCACGTATTACAAAAGGAAAGGACTTATTAAATGACTAAACTTTCACCATTACAAATTGAAAGACTTAAGTATCAGCCAAAACTTCCTGCAAGTTTGCAAAATGGTGTTAACTCACTATCTATGGTAGAGGGTGCTGCTACTGAATCAGTTAGGGATCAAGAACAAATTAAAGCTTTATTTTCTAACACTTATGGAAAACCTACAGTAACTTTTGAATCTTCTCCGGTTTCAAAAGAATCTGAAGTTAGAAACGTTGGTGTTATTCTTTCAGGTGGTCAAGCTCCTGGTGGACACAACGTTATTGCAGGTTTGTATGATGCATTGAAAAATGCTAATTCTTCAAACAAATTGTATGGATTCTTAGGTGGTCCATCTGGTATT
>OLGM01000545.1_pt1 | contig 23093 bp, 16 predicted proteins | sample 1606001 | NCBI WGS metagenome assembly OLGM01 (sample SAMN03283294) | human gut metagenome | biome: human-associated habitat; material: feces | host: Homo sapiens | place: Peru | collected 2012
CCAGCTCGTCGGCCTTGGCAATGGCACCCTTCATGCCCTTGGCACCCTCGCTGAGCACCAGCTCAGCACCGTAAGCCTTCATCAGCTGGCGGCGTTCCACGCTCATGGTCTCGGGCATCACGATGATGATGCGGTAGCCCTTGGCAGCTGCCACAGCAGCCAGACCGATGCCGGTGTTGCCAGAGGTGGGCTCGATGATGACGGAGCCTTCCTTCAGCAGACCCTTGGCCTCGGCGTCGTCGATCATCTTTTTCGCAATGCGGTCCTTCACAGAACCGGCGGGGTTGAAGTACTCCAGCTTGGCAATGACGTGGGCGGACAGCTGCTCTTCCTTTTCAATATGGCTGAGCTCCAGCAGCGGGGTGTGACCGATCAACTGATCTGCGGCGGTATAGATCTTGCTCATAATACTTGTCCCTCTTTCTAATATCGTTACGGGGTACATGGCCCTGTCTTGCGCCGGTGTGCCCGGCTGTGATTCCCTCTAAACCTTTAAACCAACATTCTTTGTGGGTTTGATGGCATTATAGTCCCGTTTTCCCTGCTTGTCAAGGTTTTTTTGAAAAAAAGTGGGATTGAAAAGTGACTTACCCTGTTGTATAATGGGTTATATTAAAATTTGACCGGAAGGAAGTACGGATTATGATCGTTTCGACCAAAGGACGCTATGCGCTGCGGGTGATGATCGACCTCGCGGAGCATCAGTCTGAAAAATATGTTCCCTTAAAGGAAGTAGCCACCCGGCAGGAGATCTCGGAAAAGTATCTGGAGAACATCCTCAAGGTGCTGGTGCAGAACGGCTTTCTGGAGGGGCTGCGCGGCAAGGGCGGCGGCTACCGGCTGACCCGCAGCCCGGATCAGTACACCGTAAGCGAGATCTTGATGCTTACCGAGGGCAGTCTTGCCCCGGTAAGCTGCCTGACCCCCGGGGCTTCTGCCTGCGCCCGGATGGCCGACTGCCGCACCTACGAGATGTGGAAGGGGCTCAACGACCTGATCTCGGACTACTTCGGCAAGATCACGCTGGCAGACCTTGCCCTGCCGGATCAGGCCGGCAACGATTATGTGATCTGAACCTTGCGCACCGGAACTGCACCGGTGCGCTTTTTTGTACAGTTCTGCGCAAAAGGTGCAGAACTTCTTGGCAAGATTTACGGTTGATGGGGCGGGCAGTCCGCGGTATACTTTTACTTTGTGTGAGACAGAAAATTCCGGGCAAAAGCCCGTTGTCTGTACGTTATAAGACCAGAAAGGGGAGTTCTGACACGAAGTATATTTTTCAGTTCGGGCGCATTCTCGCGTTCTGTTTTCTGGGCGAGGTGCTGCACGCGGTGCTGCCGCTGCCGGTGCCTGCCAGTGTGTACGGTCTGGTGCTGCTGCTGGCAGCCCTGACCGCCGGGATCGTAAAGCTGGAGCAGGTCAAGGAGACCGGCACCTACCTGACCGGTATTTTTCCGCTGCTGTTCGTGCCCGCCGCTGCGGGCATCATGGAGCTGTGGGCAGAGATGGGACAGCTGCTGCTGCCCATCCTGATCGCCATTCTGCCGGTGACGGTGCTGGTGATGGCGGCGGCAGGCCGCACCACGCAGGCGCTGACCGCCCGCAATAAAAAGGAGGAGGCCGACCATGACGGAGCTGCTGAATAACTTTTTGACCGGCTCTGCGGCCTGGGGCGTGCTGCTTACGCTGGCGGCCTTTGGGCTGGGTGCGCTCATCAATAAGGTGACCGGCAAGGCCATCTTTAACCCGCTGCTGCTGGGCAGTATTTTTGTCATCGTTTTTCTGTCGGTATGCAATATCCCCTATGGGGACTATAAAACCAGCGCCGCGCCGGTAAGCTATCTGCTGCTTCCCGCCACGGTGGCGCTGGCAATCCCGCTGTATGAAAAGCTGGACCTGCTCAAAAAGAACGCGCCCGCCATCATTGCGGGCATCTCGGTGGGCACGCTGGTCAGTCTGGGCAGCGCCTTTGCATTGGCACTGGCAATGGACCTGACCCAGGAGCAGTACGCCACCCTGCTGCCGAAGTCGGTGACCACCGCCATCAGCATGGACGTAGCCGCAGAGCTGGGCGGCATCGCCGCCCTGACCGGTGCCATCGTCATCGTCACCGGCATCGTGGGCGCACTGCTGGCCGAGACCGTGTGCAAGCTGTTCCACATCACCGACCCCATCGCCAAGGGTGTGGGCATCGGCACGGCAGCCCATGCCGTGGGCACCAGCAAGGCGCTGCAGATGGGTGAGGTAGAAGGTGCCATGAGCGGCCTTTCCATTGCCGTAGCCGGTGTGCTGACCGCCGTGCTCTGCCCGGTATTCGTAGGCTTTATCCAGTAAAACAGGCGTGCGGAAAAAGCGCTTTTCCGTGCAAAGCAGCCGTCCGGGCAGACCGGGCGGCTGTTTTGTCAATCGGATGTATCTGTATAAAAGGGGTGTTGTATTTTATAACAGCCCCTTTTTTTGCGCGGCAGACTGTGCTATACTATAATAGCATTGGTGCGTGCCGCAAGGGCAGCGAGCCGGTGCGTTTTACCCAAGGTAGCGTATCCCGGGCAAGGTGCACGGAAAAGGCTGTCTTTTGAAAAAAGGATAAAGAGGTCATTTATTATGCTTACTGCAATTACGGGTATCAACTGGGGCGATGAGGGCAAGGGCCGCATGGTCGACCTGATCAGCCAGGAGTACGACATCGTTGCACGGTATCAGGGCGGCAACAACGCAGGCCATACCGTTAAAAACGAGCGCGGCAAGTTCGTGCTGAACCTGCTGCCCTCCGGCATCCTGCGCCCCAATGTCGTCTGCGTCATGGGCAACGGCATGGTCATCGACCCGCATCATCTGGACGGCGAGATCAATAAGCTGCGCGAGCAGGGCATTGAGATCACCCCGGAGAACCTGAAGATCTCCGACCGCGCAACCATCACCATGCCCTACCATGTGGAGCAGGATGGTCTGGAGGAAGCACGCCTGTCCAAGACCGGCGCACAGTTCGGCTCCACCAAGCGCGGCATTGCCTACGCTTACGGCGACAAGTACATGAAAAAGACCCTGCGCATGGGCGATCTGCTGCATCTGGACGACGCTGTGAAGAAGCGTCTGGTCACCATGGTGGATTCCAAGAATCTGGTCATGGAGGGCAGCTACAACGCAGCACCCATCAGCGTGGACGAGATGTGGAACTGGCTCGAAAAGTATGCCGCCATCTTCAAGGACTATATCTGCGATGTGGGTCAGTATCTGGCCGATGCCGACGCCGCCGGCAAGAAGGTGCTGTTTGAGGCACAGCTGGGCGCCCTGCGCGATATCGACTTCGGCATCTACCCCTACACCACCTCCTCCAACGTCATTGGTGCTTATGCACCCATCGGTGCCGGTATCCCCGGCCACAAGCTGCACAACTCCATCGGCGTCATGAAGGCCTACTCCTCCTGCGTGGGCGATGGCCCCTTCACCGCCGAGCTGGCCATGACCGAGGAAGAGAAGCACGCCCTGCGTGAGGCTGGCCACGAGTACGGCGCAGCCACCGGCCGTCCCCGCCGCGTGGGTCCCATCGACTTGGTGGCAAGCCGCTACGGCGTGTTCTGCCAGGGCTGCGACGAGGTCGCTCTGACCCTGCTGGATGTGCTGGACTACATGGAAAAGATCCCCATGGTCACCGCCTACAAGCTGAACGACGGCACCACCACCACCCGCTTCCCCATGGGTGAGGCACTGGATACCGCACAGCCCGTGGTGGAGTACCTGCCCGGCTGGCACTGCGATATCACCGCAGCCCGCAAGTGGGAGGACCTGCCCCAGCAGACCCGCGATTATGTGGAGTATCTGGAAAAGGCTGTGGGCTGCAAGATCACCTATATCTCGGTGGGCGCAGAGCGCGAAGCCTACATCCACCGCGGCTGAGCTGCCGCCAAAAGCAGCCCCTGAGTTTCAGAAAAGGAAGCGTCACAGATGTTTGATATCATTACCGACAGCGCCTGCGACCTGACGCTGGACACCGCCAAGCAGCTTGGCATCGAGGTCGTGCCCTTTTATGTATCGCTGGACGGCGAGCATTACCGCAAGGAAGGGCTGGAGATCCCCGTGCGGGACTTCTATCAGTTCATGGTGGATAACCCGGCGGCCTACCCCAAGACCAGTCTGGCCTCCATCGAGGACTTTGAAAAGACCTTTCGCGCACACGCCGAGGCGGGTCGGGCGGTATTGTGTCTGGTGTTCACCGGCAAGATGAGCGGCTGCGTGGGCAGCGCCCGCAACGCCCGGGATCTGGTGTTGGAGGACTACCCCGATGCCCGCATCGAGGTCATTGACTCTGCCGCCGCCACCGTGACGGAATCCACCGTGGTGGAAAACGCTGTGGCCATGCGGGACGCAGGCTGCACGCTGGACGAGACTGTGACTTGGCTGGAAGCGGAAAAATCCACCAACCAGATCTTCTTCACCGTTGGTAATCTGGACTACCTCATCAAGGGCGGGCGCATCGGCAAGGTGACCGGCCGCGCTGCCAATATGCTGGGGCTCAAGCCTATGATCCTGTTCAAGGACGGCGAGATCTTCTCCGGCGGCGTAGCCCGCGGCCGCCAGAAGAGCTTTGAAAAAGCGCTGGAGCAGCTGATGAACTATCTGGATGCCCACGGCGGCACCCCGGACGACTACCGCATCACGGTGGGCTACGGCTACGATGCCGACGAAGGCAAGCGTCTGTGGATGCAGACCCGTGCCGCCCTGCGCGCCAAGTACCCCGGCGCACAGTGCGAGGTAGGGCTTTTGCAGATCGGCTGCACCATCGCGGTGCACACCGGCCCCTATGCACTGGGCATGGGCGTTATGCGCCGCTGGAAAAAGCAGAACTAATAGGATATAAAACAGAAGAAGGGACAGCCCGCGGGCTGTCCCTTCTTGTTTTTATGGGAGAAAAACGAAACCAAAAATACTTACAGCAGCGGGATGCCGGCCTTGGCGCAGGCTTCGCGGGTGGCCTTGTCCCAGACGCTGGCCTGCACCTCACCGATGTGGACACTGCCAAGCAGCAGCATGCACAGGCGGCTCTGGCCGATGCCGCCGCCGATGGTGTAGGGCAGCTCGCCAGCCAGCACTGCTTTGTGGAAGGGCAGTGCGCGGCGGTCGTCGCAGCCCGCCATGGTCAGCTGCTTGTCCATGCTCTCCGGGCTGACGCGGATGCCCATGCTGCTCAGCTCGTAGCTACACTGCAGCGGGTCGTTCCAGAACAGCAGGTCGCCGTTCAGATCCCAGTCGTCGTAGTCCGGGGCGCGGCCATCATGGGGCTTGCCGCTGCGCAGGGGCGCACCGATCTTCATCAGGAAGGTGGTGCCGTTCTCCTTGACAAAGGCGTTCTCCCGCTCCTTCGGGGTCAGATCCGGGTACTTGTCCTCCAGCTCCTGCGTGGTGACAAAGGTCACGTTGGGGGTGTGCAGGGGCAGATCCTGCAGCTGGGGGAACATGGCGTGCAGGTTCATCTCGGTGGCGCACACCGCAGACACGATGCAGCGCACTACGTTTTTCAGGTAGGTCTCGTTGCGGTCCTCCACCGTGATGATCTTTTCCCAGTCCCACTGGTCCACATAGACCGAGTGGAGGTTATCCAGCTCCTCGTCCCGGCGGATGGCGTTCATGTCGCAGTACAGACCCTTGCCCACGCGGAAGTCGTAGTCCTTCAGTGCCTGACGCTTCCACTTTGCCAGCGACTGCACCACCTGTGCTTCGGTGCCGCTGTCCTTGATGTCAAAGGTTACCTTGCGCTCCACGCCGTTCAAATCGTCGTTCAGGCCGGTGGAAGCCTCCAGAAACAGCGGTGCAGACACGCGGTACAGGTTGAGCGTGGCGCACAGGGTATCGGCGAACAGCCGCTTCACCGTGCCGATAGCGCGCTGGGTGTCGTACAGGTTCAGCGCGGGTTTGTAGTTTGCCGGGATGATGATCTTGCTCATAACGTTTACCCCTCATTCTGTGTGGTTTGCGCCCCGCTTTCCCGAGCCGGGGCGTGGCTTTTGCAAAGCCGGAATACTGCACCCATTATGGCACAATTTTTTACGAAAGTAAAGTGATAGCAGAAAAAAGCAGTTCCGAAACGCCCATGGGCGTTTCGGAACTGCAAATCAAACTATTTTTCCGTTTACCCGCCCAGATAGGCGCTGCGGACGCGCTCGTTGGTCAGCAGCTCGGCACCGGTGCCGTCCATGACCACGCGGCCGGTCTCCAGCACATAGGCGCGGTCGGCCACCGAAAGCGCCATCTGCGCGTTCTGCTCCACCAGCAGGATGGTCATGCCCTCCTTGTGGATGTCGCGGATGATGTCAAAGATCTCCTGCACCAGCAGCGGCGAAAGACCCATGGAAGGCTCGTCCAGCATCAGCATGGAAGCGTTGCTCATGAGCGCACGCCCCATGGCCAGCATCTGCTGCTCACCGCCGGACATGGTGCCCGCCAGCTGCTTGCGGCGCTCCTTCAGGCGGGGGAACAGGGTGAACACCTTTTCCTTGTTGGCGGCAATGGTGGAGGCGGGCTGGGTGTAAGCGCCCATATCAAGGTTCTCGTCCACCGTCATGTGCAAAAACACATGGCGTCCCTCCGGCACCTGTGCAAGGCCGCTTTCCACGATCTTGTGGGCGCGCACGCCCTTGATGCTTTTGCCCTTGTACAGCACATCGCCGGTGCGGGGCTTCAGAAGGCCGGAAATGGTTTTCAGGGTGGTGGATTTGCCCGCGCCGTTTGCACCGATCAGGGTGACGATCTCGCCCGCGTTGACGGTGAAAGAGATATCCTTCACGGCGTGGATGTTGCCGTAGTAGACGTTGATGCCGTCTACCTTCAGTAATGTATCAGCCATGGCTCAGCCCTCCTTTTTGCCCAGATAGGCCTCGATGACCTGCGGGTTATTGCGGATCTCGTCCGGGGTGCCCTTGGCGATGATGCGGCCAAAGTTCAGCACCGCAATGCCCTCGCAGATGCCCATGACAAGGCTCATGTCGTGCTCAATGAGCAGCACGGCAATGTTGAACTCGTCGCGGATGCGGCGGATGGTTTCGGTCAGCTCGGCCGTCTCGGAGGGGTTCATACCGGCGGCAGGCTCGTCCAGCAGCAGAAGCTTCGGGCCGGTAGCCAGTGCGCGCATGATCTCCAACCGACGCTGTGCGCCATAGGGCAGGCTGCCGGCCTGTGCGTTGGCAAGGTCTGCCATGTGGAAGATGTCCAGCAGTTCCAGCGCACGCTCGGTGCACTGCTTTTCCTCTTTCCAGTAGTTCGGCATCCGCAGCAGGGAGGACGCCAGATTATACTTCATGGACTCGTGCAGACCCACCTTGATGTTGTCGATGACGCTCAGCTCCTTGAACAGGCGGATGTTCTGGAAGGTGCGCGCCACGCCCATGCGGTTGACCTGATAGGTCTTTTTCCCGGCGGTAGGCATCCCATCGATCAGGATGGAGCCGCGGGTGGGCTGGTAGACGTTGGTGAGCAGGTTGAACACGGTGGTCTTGCCTGCGCCGTTGGGGCCGATCAGACCGGCGATCTCGTTGCGGCCGATCATCAGGTTAAAGTCGTCCACGGCGGTCAGACCGCCGAAGTCGATGCCCAGCTCACGCACGTCCAGAATGGGCTTTTTGTCCTTGTCGCGGTCGGTCAGAAAACCGCCGGAGGGCACACTGTGCAGTCTGGTCTTGAACTCACTCATGGTCAGCGGCCTCCTTTTCGGTATGTTTGCGGAACAGTTCGCCGTTCACGGCCTTTTCCACGATGCGGCTCAGGGAGAAATCGTAGCTGCCCAGCAGTCCGCCCGGGCGGAAGATCATCATCAGCACCAGCACCAGCGAGTAGACCACCATGCGGTAGCTCTCAAAGCTGCGGGTGGCCTCGGGCAGGATGGTCAGCACGGTAGCGGACAGGATGGAGCCCAGCATGGAGCCCATGCCGCCCAGCACCACCATGACCAGAATTTCGATGGACTTCATAAAGCCGAAGGTGGAGGGATCCAGCACGCCCAGATAGCAGGCGTACAGGCCGCCCGCCAAGCCTGCAAAAGCGGCGGAGAAGGCAAAGGCCATCACCTTATAGTAGGTGGTCTGGATGCCGCAGCTTTCGGCGGCGATCTCGTTGTCGCGGATGGCCAGCACGGCACGGCCGTGGCGGCTCTTCATCATGGCGTGGATGAGGAAGCAGGTGATGACCACGCACAGGAACACATTCCAGTAGTTGGAGTACTTGGGGATGTTCTTCAGGCCCTTTGCGCCGTAGAACAGCTTGAAGCCCAGCACATCATCAATGTTGTTCAAGGTGATGCGGATGATCTCGCCAAAGCCCAGCGTCAGGATGGCCAGATAGTCGCCGGTCAGGCGCAGGGCGGGGATGCCGATGAGCACCCCGAACAGCCCGGCCATGATCCATGCCAGCACCAGACCGATAACAAAGGCAACGCCCTTGGGCAGGTTGGAATACTTCGTAAACAGCGCGCAGGTGTAGGCACCCACGGCCATAAAACCGGCGTGACCCAGCGGCAGCTGCCCCAGATAACCGGTGGCAACGTTCAGCGAGACAGCCAGAATGATGTTGATGCCCACGGTCAGCAGCACCTTGTTCTGGTAGGTGGACAGCACATTCTGGGTGAGGAAGGAAAGCCCCACGAACAGCAGCGCCACCAGCACGGCGTTCATCAGGTAGCGCACGGGCATTTTGATGGTTTTACGGTTGGTTTTCATCGTTATGCCCCCTTACACCTTTTCCTGCACCCTGCGGCCAAGGAAGCCCGTGGGCTTGACCAGCAGCACGATGATCAGAATTGCAAACGTAACAGCGTCCTTCCAGGCGGAAAGGCCGATGGCGGAAACAAAGCACTCGCACAGGCCGATGGCAATGCCGCCGATCATGGCGCCCGGAATGGAGCCGATGCCGCCCAGCACGGCGGCAACGAAGGCTTTCAGACCCAGCATGGAGCCCATGGTGGGGGTAGCCTGCGGGTAGGAGCAGCAGTACAGCACGCTGCCGATGCCCGCCAGCGCCGAGCCAACGGCAAAGGTAAAGGAAATGGTGCTGTTGACGTTGATGCCCATCAGGCGGGCAGCATCCATATCCTCCGAAACGGCGCGCATGGCCTTGCCAAGCTTAGTCTTTTGCACCAGAAAGGTGAGCACCAGCATGGACAGCACGGTGACCACCAGCGTGATGATGGAGGTAAGACCCAGCGGCACCTTGCCCAGATGGAAGGTCTGGTTGGTGTAGTAGGCGGGGATCACCTTTGCACCCGAGCCGAGGATCAGTTCTGCCGTGTACTCCAGAAAGAAGGAGACACCAATGGCGGTGATCAGCAGCGAGATGCGGGGTGCGCTGCGCAGGGGGGTGTAGGCGATTTTTTCGATCACCACGCCCAGCAGCGTGCAGGTGATGATGGTGGCGCACACAGCGGTGACCGGGCCAAGACCCAGCTGGTTCATGACGAACCACGACATATATGCGCCCACCATGATGACATCGCCGTGGGCAAAGTTCAGCAGCAGGATAATGCCGTACACCATGCTGTAGCCCAGTGCGATCAGTGCATAGATGCTGCCAAGGGACAAGCCGTTGATCAGCTGGCTAAAGAACACTGTCATGGTTGGATACTTCCTTTCTTTGCGGCGTTTACACTTTTTGATATAAAAAACGGAGAACGCCTGACCAGAAAAAAGCTGTTCCGGCGTTCTCCAGAAAATCATGGGGTTTGCTCTGTGCGGGCGGCTCCATCACCGGTGGATGGAACGGCGCAGATCAGAACATTTCCTTCAGCACGGGGGTTGCGCCGTCAAAGCACAGGATAGCGGTCTGCTTGACAGGGTTGTGGTGCTCGTCGAAGGTAAAGGTGCCGGTGATGCCCTCGATGGTGCCGCCGGCAATGGCATCGATGACGGCCTGCTTGTACTCGTCAGAGCCAGCCTCGAGACCCTGCTCCTCAGCTGCCTTGATGCCGTACACAACGGTCATGGCTGCATCGTAGCCCAGAGGTGCAAAGCCGTTGGGGTACTCCTCGCCGTACTCGGCCTTGTAGGCGTTCTCAAAGTCGGGGTTGGAGCCCTTTGCGTAGTTTGCGCAGAAGTAAGCATCCTTCAGCTGGTCGGCGGTAGCGTAGCCCTCCAGACCATCCCAGCCGTCGCCGCCCAGGAAGGGAACGTTCAGGCCAACACTCTCGGCCTGCGCAAGGATCTGACCAATTTCCTGATAGTAGTTGGGGCAGAACACCACCTCGGGACCCTTGCCCAGAATGGTGGTCAGCTGGGTCTTGTAGTCCACATCGCCCTCAGAGTAGCTCTCCTGATCGACAACGGTGCCGCCCAGGCTCTCGAACTCGGTCACGAAATTCTCGGCCAGACCCTCGTTGTAGTCAGCGCCCTTCTGGAAGATAACGGCTGCCTTGGTGTAGCCCAGCTTCTTGTAAGCGTAGTCAGCCATCTTGATGCCCTGGAACGGGTCGGTGAAGGTTGCACGGAACACGTTGGCGTTCACGGTGTCGGTCTCGGCATCGTAGGTAACAGCCTCGGCAGTAGCGGAAGCGGTGACCATGGGCATATTGTAATCGGCGCTCTCAGCGGCGACAGCCAGCGTCGGGGTGGTGGTAACATCGCCCACCAAAGCGGTGATGCCCTGATCCACCATCTTGGTAAAGCAGGTAACAGCCTGCGTAGCATCGCCCTGCTCGTCCATGGTGATGATCTCCAGCTGCTTGCCGTTGACACCGCCATCGGCATTGACCTGCTTCATGTACAGGCTGGCACCGTTTACAACAGCCTGACCGTAAACGGAAGCGTCACCGGTCAAGGGGCCCATCACACCCACCTTGATGGTGCTGCCGGAAGCAGCAGCGGAACCGGCGGTAGAACCGGCAGCAGAAGGAGCGGCAGTGCTTGCGGAAGAACCGCCGCAGGCAGTCAGAGCGCTTGCTGCGGCAACAACACCGGCAGCGGCCATGAACTGACGACGAGTGATCATCTTTTTCATAAAAATCTCCTCCTTCGGAGTGTTTTATAAGATAAATTGATAAAAACGGAAGCAAGGCCCTTCCCCTCTAAAAGCGGCCTTGCTTCTGTTCTTGTCTGTTATTATAGCTATCCGTGTTCAAATCCGCAATTCACAAACCGTCCATACTTTTGGGCGCATTTTCTCGGCTTTGTTGATACTTTATACAAAAATTAAAGCACGATTTTGTGCACTATTTCAAATTGCTCATTTTGTTTATCTGTGACATGAAACGGATTCACAGGTTGCAAAAAGGTTACAGGGTCTCCATCTCGGCATCGGCGGCAAATTCGGCCTCGGCGCGGGTCTCTGCGGCTTGTCCCTCGGCCTCGGCAACAGCCACCGGCTCTGCCAGTGCCTTGCGGATGGCGGTGACGTAGAATGCCATGGAAAGCGCCGTGCCGATGCACCAGCCCACAGGCCATGCCATCCAGATGCCGGTGGAGCCCAGCGCGGTGGCGCTGAGCACGGCGGCAATGCCTACGCGCAGGATCAGATCGGTGAAGGTGGCGATCATGAACCGCACCATCAGGCCGCAGCCTCGCAGGATGCCGTCTGCCACCAGCTTGACCGACACCACAAAGTAGAAGGGAGAAAGGATGCGCAAAAACAGCATACCGGTGTCAATGGCGGGGCCCTGCGGGTCGTTCATGAACAGCAGCAGCAAAAAGCGGCCAAAGAAGAAGTACAGCACCACCAGCGGCACGCACAGCAGCCACACCAGATTGCGGCCTGCGCCAAAACCTTCCTTCACGCGGTCCATCTTGCCTGCACCCATGTTCTGGGAGGTGTAGTTGGAGATGCCGTTGCCCAAGGTGGTAAAGGAGGTGATGACCATGTTGTTCAGCTTGACGGCGGCAGAGTAGCCTGCAATGACGCTGGCACCAAAGGTGTTGATGATGCTCTGCAGGATGATGTTGCCCACCGAGACAAAGCTCTGCTGCAGAATGCTGGGCACAGCCACCACAGCCACCTTGCCCAGCATATTCCAAGAGAACAGCTGCACATGACCCGTGGTGTGGAAAGCGCGGATGCGGCGGAACACCACCACCATGGCCAGCACGCAGCTGACACCCTGACACAGGAAGGTAGCCCATGCCACACCGGCAATGCCCATCTTGAAACCTGCCACAAACAGGATGTCCACGCCGATGTTGGACAAAGAAGAGACTGCAAGGAAGTAGAAGGGGGTCTTGCTGTCGCCAAGGGCAGAGAAGATGCCGGTGGCAATGTTGTAGAAGAACATGAAGGGCAGACCCAGAACGTAGATATCCAGATACAGCGCGGAATCCGCAAGGATCTCCTCCGGGGTATTGATGAGCTCCAGCAGGGCGTCGCAGCCCAGCAGACCAATGCCCATCAGCACGGCGCACAGCACCGCAGAACCGATGAGGGAGGTGTAGACCGAAGTCTTCATCTCACCGTATTCCTTTGCGCCGAAGTAGCGGGACACGATGACCGAGCAGCCGATGTTGCAGCCAAAGGCAAAGGCGATGAAGATCAGGGTGATCTCGTAGCTGTTGCCCACCGCAGCCAGTGCATTCTCGCCGATGAACTTGCCCGCCACCAGACTGTCGGCGATGTTGTACAGCTGCTGGAAAATGATGCTGCCGAACATGGGCAGACAGAATTGCCACAATACCTGTGACGGCTTGCCCACCGTCAGATCCTTATTCATTGCAAAAATCCTCCTCTATAACGACTATATCGCAATTCAACTTTTTAATGTGACGGCAACAGCGTTGAATTGCATATCGCAAATATGCTGCTTTAAATTTACGCTAATTCTTGCCTTGCGATTAATGGGAAAACAGCGTAAACGCCGCAATCAGTATAGAACCGAACTGCCAAAAAGTAAAGAGAATTTTTGGTATATCTGCCATACGAAATTTACATGGCGGTCATAGTGCATCCCCGCTGCCGCAAGGGGGCAGACTGTAAACGGGTTTTCCACGGTGGTTTGCGTCCCTGTTAAAAATTTAGGGCCGCAAACATCCGCCCCGGCTCTTGCGCCGGGGCGCAAAGCGTGGTAGGATATTGGCAGTTAGTTATATATAACTATCTAAATAGAGCAGTTCCCCGTCTGCCCGCCCGGGCGGTATGGGAGAGAAAATGATATTCAGGAGGGTTTCAAGATGAATTATCTGGAAATTGAATCTGTTGTAGGCCGCGAGATTCTGGACTCCCGCGGAAACCCCACCGTGGAAGCCGAGATCACGCTGGCGGACGGCACGGTGGCGCGCGGCTGCGCCCCTTCCGGTGCATCCACCGGCGAGTTTGAGGCGCTGGAGCTGCGGGACGGCGACAAGAGCCGCTATCTGGGCAAGGGCGTGACCAAGGCGGTGGAGAACATCAACACGGTCATTGCGGACGCCGTGGTGGGCATGGATGCTTCCGACATTTACGCCGTGGATGCCGCCATGATCAAAGCCGACGGCACCAAGGATAAGTCCAATCTGGGTGCAAACGCCATTCTGGCGGTGTCCATTGCAGCCTGCCGCGCAGCTGCCGCTTCGCTGGAAATGCCGCTGTACCGTTTTCTGGGCGGCGTAAACGGCAACCGCCTGCCCGTGCCCATGATGAACATCCTGAACGGCGGCGCGCACGCTGCCAACACCGTGGACACGCAGGAGTTCATGATCATGCCGGTGGGCGCAACCTCCTTTAAAGAAGCGCTGCGCTGGTGCGCCGAGGTGTTCCATGCGCTGGCTGCCATCCTGAAGTCCAAGGGGCTGGCTACCTCCGTGGGCGACGAGGGCGGCTTTGCACCCAACCTTTCCAGCGATGAGGAGACCATCGAGACCATTCTGGCAGCCATCGAAAAGGCGGGATATGTGCCGGGCAAGGACTTTATGCTGGCGATGGATGCCGCCGCTTCCGAGTGGAAGAGCCCCAAGGGCAAGGGCTTCTACAAGCTGCCCAAGGCGGGCACCGAGTTCACCTCTGCCGAGCTGATCGCACACTGGAAGAGCCTTGTGGAAAAGTACCCCATTATCTCCATCGAGGACGGTCTGGACGAAGAGGACTGGGAAGGCTGGCAGCAGATGACCCGCGAGCTGGGCGGCAAGGTGCAGCTGGTGGGCGATGATCTGTTCGTGACCAACACCGAGCGTCTGGCAAAGGGCATTCAGCTGGGTGCGGGCAATGCCATCCTGATCAAGCTGAACCAGATCGGCTCTGTCTCCGAGACCTTGGAGGCCATCAAAATGGCGCACAAGGCCGGTTACAACGCCATCAGCTCCCACCGCTCCGGCGAGACCGAGGACACTACCATTGCGGACTTGGCTGTGGCGCTGAACACCTGCCAGATCAAGACCGGTGCGCCCAGCCGCACCGAGCGTGTGGCAAAGTACAACCAGCTGCTGCGCATTGAGGAGCAGCTGGGCGAAAGCGCCGTCTACCCCGGCATGGAAGCGTTTTAAGCTTTCCATCATTTACCACCATGGTATTTGCAATCCTGCGGCGGGCTGGTTCGTATACAAGGCAGACCGGCACCCGGCAGCAGCCGGGACGGAATGAAACGAAAGGAGCAAACCTTCCATGTTTCAAAGCCTTGGGCCGCTGCTCAGCCTTTTGGGCGGCGGCAGCTTTACAAAGCTGCTTCTGTTTTTGCTAAAGGGACTGTTCGGCTGAAAACGGACGGTCTGAAAGGAGAATACCATGCTGATCGTATTGGAGCATCTGCTGGGTCGGATCAATCTGCCCGGTATGTGGTGGATCATCGCAGAGCGCTGGCTGTGAGGTGACACCCCGCAAAGCCGCTGCACTTTTTGTGCGGCGGCTTTTTTGCTGCGCAGCATAATTTCAGCGGGCTCGCCCTCTCAGTCAAAGCCTGACGGCTTTGCCAGATTCTCCCTTTTGTCGCTGCGCGACATCTTCCCCCGGAGCGGGGGCAGTCTTTCCTCAAAGGGAGAGCCTCTGGCGAAACCGCAAACTTTTCCGCTATGCCAAGGCCTCTCCCTTTGGGAGAGGTGGCAGTGAGCGAAGCGAACTGACGGAGAGGGCGAGGACGCTGCCCAGAACGCACGCGGCGGCTATTTTCAATCGTTTTACCAGAAAACAAACTGTCTCTGTATTGGCAAAAAATGCTTGCATCTAGGCGGTTTTGATGATAAAATTATACTGTTACAGTACGCCCAAAATTGGGGCGGCGCAGGAAGGTGAATTTGCATATTGCGGCAACAGGGGGTACCGCGTGCTGCCAAGGCGCGGTGCACGGAGAAAGAGGCAGGGAAAAACAAAATGGAAACAAACGAAGCGATAACAGAAGAACTTCTGCAGCTGGAACGCTATGCACAGAATATGCCGGGCGGCGTGCACTACTGCGCAGACGACCCGGAAAACGGCTATCCTTTCACTTATATCAGCGACCGCTTTCTGGAGATACTGGGCTGGGAGCGGGAAGAGTTTGCGGCAAAGTTCGATAACCGCTACACCGCGCTGGTGCACCCGGACGATCTGGTGGCCGGGCTGCGCTACCGGAACGCGGAAAACAGTGCATCCTACGCGCAGGAGGGCGACAGCATCTTCCGGCTGCTGGGCAAAAACGGCTACCGCTGGGTCTCCAGTGCCGCCAATAGGATCGTATGGCACGGCAATGGCTACATCATAGCTACCGTCACGGATATCACCCCCTATGTGGAGCTGCGGGAAAAGCTGGAGCAGCAGAGCCGCAGCCAGAAGGAAGCGCTGGAAACCGCCAACCGCAACCTGCTGCGGATGATGCGGCAGATGGAAGAGCAAAAGGAGCAGTTTGCCCAGACCACCGCCCGGAACATGGAAAAAGAGCATCGCTACCGGCAACAGCTGAACCGGGACGCCCTGACCGGCACTTTCAACCGCCGCTATTACGAGGAAGTAGTGCGCAATAACCTTGGCCCGGCGGGCATTGCTCTGATGGATATCGACGATTTCAAGATCTGCAACGATACCTACGGCCATCACGCCGGAGACATGGCGCTGGAAGCCGTTGCAAAGGCTGTCCGCAGCTGCATCCGGGAGACAGATCTGCTGATCCGCTACGGCGGCGATGAGTTTTTGCTGGTGCTGCCCGGCATCCCGGCAGACTTTTTCAGGACAAAGCTGGAGCAGATCCGCGATGCCGTGCAGCAAACGGTGGTGCCGGGCTACCCCCACTTCCGGCTGTCGCTGAGCATCGGCGGTGCAATGCAGACCCTTGCCGACCCCATGGAGAACGTGGTGCGCCGGGCAGACCTTTTAATGTATCAGGCCAAGAACCACAAGGACGCGGTGGCGGTGGATACACAGGACAGCCGGTTGGCGGCGCAGGAGGAAGTCTTGGAGGAAAAGCCCATCATCCTGCTGGTGGACGATTCCATGATGAACCGCATGGTGCTGGCCAGCATTCTGGGCGATGACTACCGCATTTTAGAGGCCGGGAACGGCAAACAGTGTCTGGAGTTGTTACAGGAAAAGGCCGGGCAGATCTCGCTGGTGCTGCTGGATATCAATATGCCGGTCATGGACGGCTTTGAGGTGCTGCGCACCATGAACACCAACCACACCATCGAGGATGTGCCGGTGATCATGATCTCCAGCGACGACTCGGAAGAAGTCATCCGCAAGGCCTACGAACTGGGCGCAAGCGACTACGTCAGCCGCCCCTTTGACGCCAAGATCGTCTACCGCCGGGTGGTCAACACCATCAAGCTGTACGCCAAGCAGCGGCGGCTGGTGCAGATGGTGTCCGACCAGATCCGCGCCCGCGAAAAGAACACCGATGTGCTGGTGGGCGTGCTGAGCCAGATCGTGGAGTTCCGCAACGGCGAGTCCGGCTCTCATGTGCGGCATATCCGCGTCATCACCGAGACGCTGCTGCACCGGCTGATGGAGCTGACCAACCGCTACGACCTGACCCCCGAGCAGCAGGATAACATCCCGCTGGCGTCGGCGCTGCACGATATTGGTAAGATCGGCATTGACGAAGCCATCCTGAATAAGCCCGGCAGGCTGACCCCGGAGGAATTTGCGGTGATCAAGACCCACAGTATGCTGGGCGCAGAGATGCTGCAAAAGACCGAAAGCTTTGCAGACCAGCCGCTGTTGCAGACCGCTTACGAGATCGCCCGCTGGCACCACGAGCGCTGGGACGGCAGGGGCTACCCGGACGGGCTGAAAGAGGACGATATCCCCATCAGCGCGCAGCTGGTCTCCATGGCAGATGTGTACGACGCGCTGACCAGCGAGCGGTGCTACAAAAAGGCTTTCCCGCACGAGACCGCCGTCCAGATGATCACAAACGGTGAATGTGGGGCATTCAATCCGCTGCTGATCCAGTGCCTGCTGGATGTGCAGGGGGAACTGAAACAGGACATTTTACAATGGTAATGTGAGGATAGATACGCGTGACAAAACAGCGATTCAACTGTAAAATATCCCGCCGCACCTTTTTAAAAGTGTGCGCGGCGGCTGCGGCAGCCGGGCTGACCGCCTGCGGCAAAACGCAGGCTGCGGCAGCGCTGCCTGAACTCACGGTGGGCAGCGATTCCTACCCGCCTTTTATCTACCTGAGCAATGACAGCACGCCTACCGGCATTGATGTGGACATTGCCACCGAAGCCTTTGCCCGCATGGGGTATGCGGTGCGGATCGAGCTTATTGACTGGGAGCAGAAAACCAATCTGGTGGAAAGCGGTGCCATCGACTGCATCTGGGGCTGCTTTTCCATGGACGGACGGGAGCAGCTGTACCGCTGGGCAGGGCCGTATATGACCAGCCGTCAGGTGGTGGCGGTCAATGCCGACAGCGGCATTGAAACGCTGGCCGACCTTGCGGGCAAGACCATGATGGTGCAAAGCACCACCAAGCCGGAGGAGATTTTCCTTGCCGGCACCGACCCCCGCATCCCGCAGCTGGGTGAGCTGCTGAGCACCGAGAACCGCAGTGTGCAGTACGCTATGCTGAACTGCGGCTATGTGGATGCCATTGCTGCCCACGAGACTGCCATTTTGCAGTATATGCAGGATTGCGATGCCGATTTCCGCATTCTGGAAGAGCCGCTGCTGGTCACCGGCATCGGCGTGGCTTTTGCGCTGAACGACACCCGCGGGCTGGATGAACAGCTGACCGAGACCTTTGCCGCCATGCGCGCCGACGGCACGATGAAGCAGATCGTAGGCAGGTATCTGCCGGACCCGGAAAAGTATCTGGAGGTGGACGCCCTTGAACCGTAAAAAGAAAACGTTCCCTGCCGGTATGCGGGTGGCGGCGCTCTATCTGCTGATGGGCATGCTGCTTTTGCTGGCAGTGGCCCTCTTCTCCGGGCGGGAGTCCATGCGCGCTACCGAGGAATACTTTGACCGCACCATCAATTTTGTAAAGGTGCAGTCCACCAGCTTCGAAAAATATAACGATACCATCACCGCAAAGGCGCTGCGCCGGATGGCGGTCTCGGTGCGGCAGCTGGCGGAAAATGACGCTTTGAACCTTTACGACCCCGAAAGCCTCCGGGCAGAAACGGAATCCCTCTGGATTACCGGCATTGCCGTACTGGACGAAAACGGAAAAGCACTGTGCGAATATACAAATGGTAATATCGGCTATGCGCAGTTTGCCGAATCGCTGCAGGAGAATGCCGCACGGAACGTGCTGCAAAACCCGCAAAAGACCTACCTCAAGCGCATCTTGCTGGCAGACGGAACGGCAGTGGATGTTGCCACCCACCGCGCCGCAGCAGGGGATGCCATATTGCTGGCTTACCGGGTGACCCCGCCGGAGTTTGTAGAGGGCGCAGCCCTGTCCATCCAGAGCGTGCTGGACGGCTACCCGCAGAACATCAGCGGCACCATCTTTATCGTGCAGGATAACAAAGTGATCGCCGCAAATGACCCAAGCCTTATCGGGCTTTACACCACGAACAGCCCGCTGGTGCAGGGCATCCGCAAAGCCGGTGCTCCTGATACTTTGACCCACACCCGCGACTGGGCAAATTCCGGCTGCTATTTCGGGATGTACAGCAACGGACGGAATTTTGATCTGTATATCTACATCGGCGAAAAATCGGTGTTCCGCAATTCCAGCAGCACACTGCTGGCCACCCTGATCCTTTATCTGATCTTCGTGGCAGTGCTGCAAACGCTGCGCCGCCGCTCCATGAAGGCTGCGGAACAGCAAAAGCGGGAGCAGGAGCAGAAATACCACGCCCAGCTGGAAGAGCAGAACCGCAAGCTGGAAAAGGCCGTCCGGCACGAGGCAGCGGCAAACCGCGCCAAGCGGGAGTTCTTGTTCAACATGAGCCACGATATCCGCACCCCGATGAACGCCATCATTGGCTTCACCTCGCTGGCGGCGACCCATATTGATAATAAGGAACAGGTGCTGGACTATCTGAAAAAAATCTCTACTTCCAGCCAGCACCTGCTTTCCCTCATCAACGATGTGCTGGACATGAGCCGCATCGAGAGCGGAAAGGTGAAGATCGAGGAAAAGGCGGTGCATCTGCCGGATCTCGTGCACGATGTGCGCTCCATCATCCAGCCCAACATCAGCTCCAAGCGCTTGGCGCTGTTCATCGACACCATGGACGTGGTGGACGAGGACATCATCACCGACCCGCTGCGGCTGAATCAGGTGCTGCTGAACATCCTTTCCAATGCCATCAAGTTCACCCCCACCGGCGGCATGGTGAGCATCCGCATTGCCCAGAAGCCCGGTGCGCCCAAGGGCTGCGGCAACTACGAGTTCCGCATCAAAGATAACGGCATCGGCATCAACAAAGAGTTCCAGAAACATATCTTTGAGGAGTTCACCCGGGAGGAAAGCTCCACCGTCAGCGGCATTCAGGGCACGGGTCTGGGCCTTTCCATCACCAAGAATATCGTGGATCTGATGGGCGGCACCATCACCCTTGAAAGCGAGCCGGGCAAGGGCAGCGAGTTCATCGTGAACCTCTGCTTCCCCCTCAGCGGGCAGAAGGCGGAGATCAAGCAGCTGCCCCAGCTGGAAGGGCTGCGGGCGCTGGTGGCAGACGACGACACCAACACCTGCCTGAGTGTCAGCACCATGCTTTCCAAGATCGGGATGCGCCCGGAGTGGACCATCTCCGGTAAAGAAGCAGTCATCCGCACCAAATACGCCGTGGAGCAGGGCGATGCTTTCAGCGTGTATATCATCGACTGGCTCATCCCGGATATGAACGGCATCGAGATCGTGCGGCAGATCCGCAAGGTCATCGGGGACAGCTGTCCCATCATCATCCTGACCGCCTACGACTGGGCGGATATCGAGGAGGAAGCGCGCGCCGCCGGTGTGACCGCCTTCTGCGAAAAGCCGCTGTTCCTCTCGGAGCTGCGCAAGGTGCTGGCAGAACCCTTCCGGGTGCAGCCGGAGCAGACGTCCGCTCTGCCGTCCAAGGCAGGCTTTGACGGCAAGCGCCTGCTGCTGGTGGAGGATAACGCTCTGAACCGGGAGATCGCCATGGAGATCTTGAAGGAAGCAGGCTTCCTTGTAGACACCGCCGAGGACGGCGTTGAAGCGGTGGAAAAGATGGAGCAGTCCGCGCCCGGACAGTACGACCTGATCCTGATGGACATCCAGATGCCCCGGATGGATGGCTACGAAGCCACCCGGCGCATCCGCGCCCTGCCCGACCCCCGCAAAGCGGGCATCCCCATTTTTGCCATGACCGCCAACGCCTTTGAGGAGGATAAGCAGAACGCCTTGAATGCGGGCATGAACGGCCACATCGCAAAGCCGCTGGATATCCCGCACCTGCTGAAGGTGCTGGACGAAGCGCTGAAATAAGACAAAAGTCCTTTCCGTCATCGCGCACTGATGACGGAAGGGACTTTTACTTTTTGCCCGGCGGGGCAGAAAAGCATGGGTTTGCGTCTATTCTGCAAACTTTTTGTGAACCCTATTGACAAAGTGGGTGGACAGGAGTATATTTTTAGCAGTCGAGCAGATAGAGTGCTAAAAACAAAACGAGCTGCTCCGCAGGAGGTGTGCAAGACCATGAAGAAGAATATCAATATAATCAACGCAAGGCTCTGCCGCCGCCGGGCACGGAGCTGTTAGCAAAGAACTTATCCGTCCGCTAAAATAAACCTTCCGGTATGAATGGAGGCTTGACTTTATGAATACCAATCAATATACCCAAAAGACCCTTGAGGCTTTGCAGGCAGCCCAGCAGCTGGCTGTGGAGTACCAGCACAACGCGCTGGAGCCCGCCCACCTGTTGCACGCACTGGCTGCGCAGGAAAACGGCCTGATCCCTCAGCTGCTGCAAAAGCTGAACGTTGACCCCGGCAGCTTTGCCGCCGCCGTGGCGGAAAAACTTTCCGCGCTGCCCCGGGTGTCCGGCTCCGGCCGCGACCCCGATAAGGTCTATATCTCGCAGGCCACCGATAAGGTGCTCAGCGCCGCTGCCCGCGAAGCAAAGGCCATGAAGGACGACTTCATCAGCGTGGAGCACCTGTTCCTTGGTCTGCTGGACGAGCAGGACCAGACCACCAGCGAGCTGTTCCGCGCCTTCAACCTGAAAAAGGACGCCTTTTTACAGCAGCTTACCGCCGTGCGCGGCAACCAGCGGGTGACCACCGATAACCCGGAGGACACCTACAACGCGCTGCAGAAGTACGGTCAGGATCTGGTGGAGCTTGCCCGCAAGCAGAAGCTGGACCCCGTCATCGGCCGCGATCAGGAGATCCGCAATGTGATCCGTATCCTGTCCCGTAAGACCAAAAACAACCCCTGCCTGATCGGTGAGCCCGGTGTTGGTAAAACCGCTATCGCCGAGGGTCTGGCGCAGCGTATCGTGCGTGGCGATGTGCCCGAAAACCTGAAAGACCGCACCGTGTTCAGCTTGGACATGGGTGCTCTGGTGGCCGGTGCAAAGTACCGCGGCGAGTTCGAGGAGCGCCTAAAGAGTGTGCTGAACGAGGTGAAGAAGAGCGAGGGCAAGATCATCCTCTTCATCGATGAGCTGCACACCATCGTGGGTGCCGGTAAGACCGACGGCGCCATGGACGCAGGCAACCTGCTCAAGCCCATGCTGGCCCGGGGCGAGCTGCACTGCATCGGCGCTACCACGCTGGATGAGTACCGCCAGTATATCGAAAAAGACCCCGCACTGGAGCGCCGGTTCCAGCCGGTGCAGGTGGATGAGCCCACCGTGGAGGATACCATCTCCATCCTGCGCGGCCTGAAGGAGCGGTACGAGGTGTTCCACGGCGTAAAGATCAACGACAGCGCCCTGATCGCCGCCGCCACCCTTTCCGACCGCTATATCACCGACCGCTTTCTGCCGGATAAGGCCATCGACCTTGTGGATGAAGCTTGCGCCATGATCAAGACCGAGATGGACAGTATGCCCAGCGAGATGGACGATCTGGCACACCGCATCACCCAGCTGCAGATCGAGCAGGTGAGCCTGAAAAAGGAGACCGATGCTTTGAGCCAGAGCCGTTTGAAGGATCTGGAAAAGGAGCTTGCCGAGTTGCAGGATAAGTTCCGCAGCATGAAGGCAAAGTGGGAGAACGAGAAGAACGCCATTGGTAAGGTGCAGAGCCTGCGTGAGCAGATCGAGCAGACCAATGCCGCCATCGAGAAGGCCCAGCGCGAGTACGACCTGAACAAGGCTGCTGAGTTGAAATACGGCAAGCTGCCCCAGCTGCAAAAGCAGCTGGCCGAAGAGGAAAAGGTGGCTGCTGCAAAGAAAGAGGACAGCCTGCTGCGTGACCGCGTGACCGACGAGGAAATCGCCCGCATCGTGGCACGCTGGACCGGCATCCCGGTGGAGAAGCTGGTGGAGGGCGAGCGCGAGAAGCTGTTGCATCTGGACGATGTGCTGCACCAGCGGGTCATCGGGCAGGACGAGGCTGTGACCAAGGTGAGCGAAGCCATTCTGCGCAGCCGCGCCGGTATCGCCAACCCCAACCGCCCCATCGGCAGCTTCCTGTTCCTCGGCCCCACCGGCGTGGGCAAGACCGAGCTGGCAAAAGCGCTGGCACAGGCACTGTTTGACGACGAGCGCAACATGGTGCGTATCGACATGACCGAATATATGGAGAAGTTCAGCGTCAGCCGCCTGATCGGCGCGCCTCCGGGATATGTCGGTTATGAAGAGGGCGGTCAGCTGACCG
>OLGM01000546.1_pt1 | contig 23083 bp, 16 predicted proteins | sample 1606001 | NCBI WGS metagenome assembly OLGM01 (sample SAMN03283294) | human gut metagenome | biome: human-associated habitat; material: feces | host: Homo sapiens | place: Peru | collected 2012
TTATGCGCCGCACCACCATTTCGCATTTCTCATTTCTAATTTCTCATTCAATCGAAGCTTTCAAACACAATTGATGGGATGGCACGCCCCTTGGGTCAACCCGGCCCCTTAATCCAATTTTCACATTGAAATCCCTTGTTTTTTTATGGTATCATACATATAATTGACGTTTGTAGGACAGCGCCGCACCTTTTTGCTGCGGCATCAGATAGATCTTTGCTTTCAGTATTTCATCAGTACAGGAGTGATTCCTTTTGGAAAAATTAGTAATTCATGGTGGACATCCCCTGCGTGGACACGTCCGTGTTTCCAGCGCAAAGAATGCCGTTCTTCCTATCATTGTAGCGACACTTTTGCCTGAGACACCGGCATCCATTGTCGATACACCGAATCTCGATGATGTGGTGACCATTTGCAGCGTACTGGAGTCTTTGGGCGTCAAAGTCCAAAGAGAGGACAATGTCCTGACTTTTGATGCATCCGGGGTGAATAAGACCGAAGCTTCTTATGAGCTTATGAGCCGCATGAGAGCCTCTTTCCTGATCATGGGACCGCTTCTGGCCAAGATGGGGCATGCGAAGATCGCGCTTCCGGGGGGCTGCATGATCGGCAGCCGTCCGATCGATCTGCACCTGAAAGCCTTTGAAGCCATGGGGGCAGAGATCAATGTAGGCAACGGCTATGTCGAAGGATATGCACCGAAGGGGCTGAAGGGCACGACCATTTATCTCGATTTCCCGAGTGTCGGCGCGACAGAGAATATCCTCATGGCAGCTGCTACGGCAGAAGGCCGTACCATCATTGAAAATGCGGCGGAAGAGCCGGAGATCGTGGATCTCGTGACGTTCCTGAATTCCATGGGGGCAAACATCAAAGGCGCAGGGACGAATATCATCCGTGTCGAAGGCGTCAAGAAGCTGGAAGGTGTCGCTCATACAGTCATTCCGGACCGTATCGAAGCGGGGACCTTCATGATAGCAGCGGCTATGGCCGGCGGCGATGTTGTGATCGAAAATGTATTGAATGAACATCTGAAGCCGCTCCTCGCCAAGCTGGGAGAAGCAGGCGTCAAGGTGATCAAGGATGTCGACAGTGTCCGTGTCATCAGTGATGGGCATATCCGCTCTACGGATATCAAGACGCTGCCCTATCCTGGCTTTCCTACGGATCTGCAGGCGCAGTTCATGGCACTCATGACCGTGGGCAGCGGCGTCAGCCGTATCACAGAGACGGTATTTGAAAATCGTTTCATGCATGCCGGCGAGCTGCAGCGGATGGGGGCTTCCATTCAGGTCGAAGGCCGCTGTGCGATCGTTCAGGGCGTTCCCTTCCTGACAGGTGCCTTCGTCAGAGCGACGGACCTTCGTGCAGGGGCAGCACTGACACTGGCCGGGCTCGCTGCGCACGGAGAGACAGAAGTGGGCGAGCTTCATCATATTGATCGTGGTTATGACCATCTTGTAGAAAAGCTGCAGGGGTTAGGAGCAGACATTGTCCGTGTCGATCGAGACTAAAGCACTGGCGGAGAAGGCAGAGCGTCTGGCGGGGCAGAAGACCCTTCTGGACTGGATCGGCTCTTTCGGCTCAGAAGACATCGGCGTCGATATAGGGACGTCGAATGTAGTGATTTACGTCAAGCATAAGGGCGTCGTATTTCCGGAAGCCTCTGTGATCGCCCGCCACGCCGTGACGAAGGAATTCTTCGCTTACGGTACGAAGGCAGAGGAAATGGAGGGCAAGGCGCCGCGGGACATAGAGATCGTCCATCCGATGAAGCGAAGTGCGATCATCGACTATAACGGGGCGGCTTATCTTTTGAATTCCATCGTGAATCAGTCGTATTTGAAAGGGATGTTCTTTCATCCGCGTCTCATGATGTGCGTGTCTCGGGGAATGGGCAGCGTACAGAGAAGGGCGCTTTTGGAAGCGGCTGTGGCTATGGGCGCACGGAAGACAGTCCTCATCGATCAGCCTATCGCGGCGATGATGGGTCTCGGGCTCACGGGGGATAACTGTCAGGGCGCGATGATCGTGGATATTGGCGGCGGATCGACGAAGGTTTCCGTGCTTTCGAAACACGGGATCGTGGTCAGCCATTTCTCACCGGAGTCCGGACTGGAAATGGATCAGGCCATCATGGCGGCTATCCGCGACAAGTATCATATCCGCATCGGCCGCAAAGAGGCGGAAAGCCTCAAGATCTCGCTGGGCGCCTACTGGGATCTGGATCAGGCGCCGCGCGTGGCTGAAACGTATGGCCTTTCCATCGTATCGGGATCGCCGGTCAAGATCGCCGTAACGGCTGAAGATGTGGCGCATGCCATCAATCCGATCCTGTACAGGATTTTCAAAAACATTCAGGATGTGCTGCAGAGGACGCCGCCGGCGCTTCTGGCAGCGATCCGAGAGCAGGGCATCATGCTTGTCGGCGGGGTGTCTCAGCTAAAGGGCATCGATGAGCTGATCACCCGTATCACCGGGATCGCAGCGAAGGTAGCGGAGAGACCTTCCTATGTGAATGCCATCGGTGCCGGGGCTTCGCTCAACTATATCAATGCATTCAGAGACTCACTGCAGGATCTGCACTGAGCAAAAGCGGAAAAGATCGCATTCCGTAGGCACATACATGGGGATATAACATTCATTTGTTATGTCCCTTTTTATTTTCTTCATGCCAAGAGGCAGATAAAATGGTAAAATATAATATACCTATATGTGAATTTTACAACACAGGGAGGTACATCATGAGAAACGCGATGAAAATCGGCTTGGCGCTGGCAGCACTTGTGGCTGCTGGTGTATATAGCGTGTCTGCGGAGGACGTCTCGCAGCAGGCTGTACTGAATGGGACGGTCGTTTCTGTCATAGAGGCAGGCACACCTGTCAAGGAAGGCGATGTACTGGTCTCTGTGGACTCATTGGTCGGCGGTGTACCGGCGGCGAGAGCCGATCGGGATGGCGTGGTCAAAGAGGTCCGCGTCCAGAAGGGCCAGACGATCGCCAAACAGGACGTCGTAGCGGTGCTGGAGAGCAAATAAAGAAGCCGGCAGTCTGGCACGGTTCCTTCGCTTCCCAGACGGCCTGTTCTTTGCCTTTCATTGGAATCCTGCTGCATCTATGCGGATGTATCCGATGAAATCGCCATTTCTGATTTCAAACTTATATTTCGGTAAGGGGGATCCTATGCCCAATCGGTTTAAAAAGTCAATGAAGCATCTGGCGGCGGCTGTCTGCCTCACGCTTTCCTGCGTGATGCCTTGTGCAGCACAGGAATTTCTTCCTGTGTCAGAAGTACAGGAGGGTATGCATGGCTATGCCAAGACAGTCGTTCATGGTACGAAGATTGAAACCTTCGATGTCGACGTGTTGGGGATTATGAAAGGCAAGGGCGCGACCGGCGGAGATCTGGTGCTGGTGAAAGTATCCGGGCCCCTGATCGATCAGACAGAAGGCATCGCGCAGGGGATGAGCGGCAGTCCGGTCTATATCGATGGGAAGCTGCTCGGCGCAGTGGCGTATGGATTTCCACAGTCCGGCGGGCGCATCGGCATGGTGACGCCGATCGGTGACATGCTGAAGCTCTGGACCATCGATGACCGGAAGGACACCGGTCTTACGCCGCCATCCTCCAAAGGGCTGATCCCGCTTACGACGCCTCTCATGGCAAGCGGATACACCCCGGAGGCGATGGATTTTCTCACAGAGAAAATGCAGGATTTCCACATGGTCCCATTTGCTTCCGCATCTGCCTCGCAGGATGATGTGCCGCAGCCGCTTGAACCGGGAAGTGCCGTCTCGGCAACCATGGTGACAGGCGATCTCAAACTCGGCGCTGTCGGGACGGTCACCTATGTCGACGGCGATCGCATGGTGGCTTTCGGTCATCCGTTCATGGATCGCGGAAATACCGATTACTTCATGCACAATTCCTATATCTTCACTGTCATCCCGAGCAAGAATATCCCCTTCAAGCTGGGGTCCGTTGGTGCAGAGATCGGCACGGTCAACCAGGACCGGGGAGCCGGTATCGGCGGAATGATGGGGAAGCTTCCACACGCTGTCTCGCTTCATGCGTCCGTGACCGATGAAGATACGAAGAAGAAGGAAGATCTCCATGTACGCATGATCCCGAATGAAGCGCTGCTGCCGACCTTATCCGTCACTTCGGTGTACCATGCGATCAGCAATGCCATGGATCGTAAAGGACAGGGGACGGTCGATTTCACCTATACGCTTTACCCGGAGGATATGAAGCAGAAGCCTTTCACCCGAAGCAATATGTACTGGTCGTCCAAAGACATCGCGGAGCGAAGCGTAGATGAGCTCTACAATGTGGTACGGCTTCTCGAGCAGAACCGTTTTGAAAAATATCCTCTCCGCAGCATTATGGTCGACATGCATGTGACGAGTGAACGAAAGACCGCGCAGCTTCTCGATGCCTCGGCGTCTCCGATCATCGTGAGCCCGGGCGATACCATCTATGTACGCGCGCGTCTTTCTCCCTACAGGGGAGAAGTCTTCTATAAGGACCTGACATTCACCGTGCCGAAAGATCAGCCGTACGGAGATATGATCCTCGAAGTCCGCGGCGGCGGTGTCGTGCCGCTCCCCTACCTCATCCAGCAGCAGAAATTCAATTTGACGGATGAGATCTTAGACCGCATCCGCACGTACAAGGATTTCAATGACCTGCACAGCCGCTTGATGAAGGAAGACCAGAACAATCAGGTCGTCGTGGAGATCCTGGATCCGGAGGTCAGTATGATCTCCAAAGATGAAAACGGCGGCAAAAAGGCAGAAATACAGGAGAAAAAGGCACCGGAAAATCCAGACTATCTGAAGAATAAGGACGGGCTCAAAGAAGACGGAGAAAAAGAGACTCCGAAGAGCGCCGTCGATACGGACTATGTCATCTATGGTGACGGACAATTCACCTTCAAAGTTCTGCCGCAAGCGGAACGCGATAAAGCACTGAAGAAGCTCGCAAAGAGCAAACAGCAGGCCACCATCGAGATGAGCAATAAGGAAAAAGAAACGCTGGAAAAGAAGGGCGAAAAATCCGCAGATGATGAAAAGCCGGCAGAAAAAACAGCGGTGATGATAGCGTTGTAGCAGGTCGTGACAAGGAATTGGCAGACTTGTGACTGACATCTGCTCTCTGATATTTCCCATATATTCACAGCGAAGCCGCCGGTACTATTTTCCACAGAAAGGAGGTCCCTCCCATGTCGTCATTCTTAGAAACGCTTGGCCGCTATACCATCGGCATCTTTCATCAGCTGGGAGCAGTGATCCTGCTCCTTGCGGCGGCGGTGAAAGAGATCGGCGCATTCCGCGGGCGGGAGACGATGAAGCAGTGCCTGGCATTGGGCGTGCTGTCCTTTCCCATCGTGGCATTGACACTGCTCTTTACCGGCATGGTGCTTTCTGTACAGATCGCGGGCGAGCTCACAAAGTATGGCGCAGACTTCACCGTCGGTGCGATCGTAGCCATCGGCATGGGGCGTGAACTCGGACCGGTGCTCTGCGGTGTCGTCCTTGCAGGACGCGTCGGGGCAGCCATCACGGCTGAGATCGGTACGATGCGGGTGACCGAGCAGATCGATGCGCTAAGGTGCCTTGCGGTGAGTCCGGTGGGGTATCTCGTGGTGCCGCGGCTCGTCGCCTGTATGACGATGCTGCCGCTTTTGACGGTCTTTGGTGTCACCATCGGCGTTGGCGGCGGTATGATCGTCGCTTCGCTCACGCATGGCGTCTCCTCCTATACCTTCATGCACTCTATCCACGTGTACTGCGTCCCTTCTGACCTGTACATCGGCGTTTTCAAGTCGGTCATTTTCGGTATGATCGTCGCGCTTGTCGGCTGTGACCGCGGGATGACCTGTACGGCAGGGGCAGAAGGCGTCGGCAAGGCGACCACCCAGTCCGTAGTATATTCGATTATTATGCTTTTTGCGGCGAATTACCTGCTCTCGTCCATTCTGTTTTGAGGCGTCCTATGATTGATATCAGGCATGTATACCAGACTTTTGGCGATCGTCATATCTTGAAAGATGTCAGTCTTTCCATCAAGGAGGGAGAGACGATGGTCATCCTGGGAGCGTCCGGCTCTGGGAAATCAACGCTCCTAAAGCTCATCATCGGTCTTTTGCGCCCTACATCCGGAAAAGTCCTTGTAAACGGAAAGGATATGGGACAGCTCAGCGAAGAGGAGCTGAATGAGGAGCGCCGCTCGATGGGGATGGTCTTTCAGTATTCCGCGCTCTTTGACTCTCTCAATGTGAAAGAAAATGTAGCCTTTGGTCTGCGTATGCACACGCGGCTTTCTGAAGAAAAGATCGATGCCATCGTGAAGGAGAAACTGCGTCTGGTCGGGCTTGATGGGATCGAAGATCTCATGCCGGCGAATTTGTCCGGCGGCATGAAGAAACGCGTGAGCCTTGCCAGAGCGATCGCGCTCGAGCCGAAGATCATTCTCTATGATGAACCGACAGCGGGGCTCGATCCGATCCGTTCGACCGATATCAGTCTTTTGATCAAAGAGACGCAAAAGGCCCTGCATGTGACGAGCGTCGTCGTGACGCACGACCTGAAGTCTGCGGAAATGATTGCGGACCGCATGGCTTTTTTGTATAAGGGCTCGTTCCTTGCGATAGGGACAGCTAAAGAATTATATGCATCGAAGGATGAAAGAGTACGGCAGTTCATGAACGGTCTGCCATCGAATCCTGATTTTTTGAAAGAAGGTGATGCCTGATGAAATGGTCGACGGAAGCAAAGGTCGGAGCCTTTGCCCTTGCGGGGATACTCCTCTTTGCCGGGATCCTGATCGAGCTTTCCAGCCTTGTGATCTTTGGAAAGAGCGGATTTCATGTGACCGGCTATTTCAAGGAAGCGGAAGGCATAGAACCGGGAAATCCGATCCACTATGCCGGCGTCGAAGTAGGCATGGTCGATGGCATCACGGTGGAGAACGGGGAAGCCGTCGTGAAGCTGCGTTTTTATCACGATGCCAAGGTGCCGAAGGATGCGGACTTCTCCATCCAGACCAGCAGTGTCATGGGCGGACGCTTCGTGAAGGCCTCCGGCGGTCATCAGGAACGCGGCTATCTGGCCGAGGGGATGAAGGTCGAGGGCAAGTCAGCACCGGGGATCGATCAGGCGATGGATAAGATGGACAAGCTCATCACGTCCGCGCAGACCATGCTCGATGGGATCAATAGCGTCGTCGCAGACCCCTCTTCGCAGAAGCATGTGAAGAACAGCATCAATAATTTTGATGCGATTTCCGAAAATCTCGCCATCCTGACCGCGCAGGGGATACAGACAGCGAATGAGATCCAGAGCATCACCTCGCAGGTGAATCAGATGCTGTATCAGCTGAATGGAGACGGCAAAGCCACCGGCGATGTGCGCAGGATCATGGACAATATGGTCGTGGCATCGGAGAATGCGAAGGAGATCTCGCAGAATGCCAAAGAGATTTCCGGGAAAATAAATGGATTTATGCAGGGAAATGGTGATTTTGATGTATCTGTTTCCGGCGAATTGTTATATAATACTAAGAAGGACGATTTCTCGCCGAATATCTTCCTCCGCGTGGGGAAAGACTCCTATGGCCTTCTGGGGATAGAATCCATGGGAAATGATCCGGTCTATGATGCGCTCTATGGTCGTATGAGAGGGGACTATGGCGTACATGCCGGTATCATTCGAAACAAGATCGGCGCTGGCGCGGACTATGCGTCCGGGCGGTGGAAATTCTCCGCAGATGTGTATGACCCCAATGATCTCTCTGTCCGCCTGCGCGGGCAGTATGCTCTTACGCCGAATCTGTTCCTGACCGGACAGTCCATTTTCCCGCATAATAACCGCGGCGGCGGAGAGTACATCGGTGTGGGATACAATTATTAAATGAAAACAGCGCCCCCAGATGGGCGGTCTGGATACAATGACAACAAAGACATCTGTCTAGAAGGGATGAATGTTGAATGAATACAATGACCTGCAAAATTCTGACTGCTTCTATCGTGCTTGCCCTTTCCTGCGGGCTCGGCGCAGAAGCAAAAGGATCTCAGACGAAGATCATGACGGATCCGTCGATCACACAGAAAGCCATCGAGGCACAGATGAATCAGACGGTAGCGAATAAAGATGTGAACTTCAATAACATGCTGCTCCAGAAGAATCTGGCGTCTTCCATCACAGAAGCGGCAGCTCCGGAAGCAGTGGCTATGGATATCGACCTCAAAGGTGCGGTCACGACTGCCATTCAGAACAACCGTGACATCACCATCGCAGAGTTGAAGCGCAGAGAAGCGGAAGCCGATGTCAGCGCAGCGGCAGCCAAGAAGAATCCGTCCGTCAGCTACTCTTGGCAAAGAAATCAGTATCCGACACAGGTAGTCACTACTGCCTTAGGCACGCAGAGCTCCAACCATGGCTATAGTCAGGGAATCAATGTTTCCTGGCCGATTTGGACCTTCGGCAAGGTAGAAGGTGCGATCGATGCCGCACGCTATCAGAAAAACATCGCAGATCTTAATGTCTACAAAACAGAAGCGGATACGAAGCTCGCGGCTGTGCAGGCATATTACCAGTACCTTGAAGCGGTCAAGCTCGCAGAAGTACAGGCACAGTCTGTCACTGACTATGCAAGCCATCTGAATAACGTACAGCAGCAGTTCGATGCCGGCATCGTGGCGAAGCTGGACGTACTGTCTTCCAATGTATCGCTCGCCAATGCGAAGCAGAAGAGCATCGCAGCGGACAACACCCGTGATGTCGCAGAAGCGAACCTGAACAACATCATGCGTGTCCCGATGAATACGACGCTGAAACCTTTGGATAAGAATTTTCCGGAACCGGAATTTGACCTCACCATGGAACAGGCCATTCTGATGGCACAGAAATACCGCTGGGAACTCGTCGAAGCAGACTATGGCGTCAAGGCAGCACAGGCTTCTCTTCGCTCTGCGAAGGCAGGCTATCTCCCGACAGTCAGCGTCGGCGGTGGATACAGCTGGAAGGAAGCCAGCGTGACGGCGGTCGATAAAGATGACTGGGCTGTCCAGGGCGGGCTTTCCTGGTCACTTTGGGATGGCGGTGCCACCCAGGCATCGGTGAAGAAAGCGGATGCCGCTGTCAAGACAGCACAGGAAACACTCCTGCAGGCGAGAGAAAAGATCGAGCTGGAAGTCCGTCAGGACTACCTGAACGTCCTCTCTTATAAAGAACAGATCCGCGCTGCCGAAGCATCGGTCGCTCAGGCAGAAGAAGCATATAAGATCGCGACCGTCCGCTATAGCAGCGGCGTCGGCATCAACCTCGATGTCCTCGATGCAGAACTCGCCCTCAATACTGCGAGAACGAACTACATCACCGCGCTCTACAACTACAATATCGGTCTCGCTACGCTGGAACATGCGATGGGCGTACCGGCTGTCATTCACCCGGAATTTGCAAAAGCATAATTTTTAGTGACTAGTGACTGGTGGCTGGTGATTGGGAGACATCAGACTCGCATATCGTCATTTCGAGCGAAGCGAGAAATCTTTGTCATTCGCGGTCAAAAGGATGATGTCAGGAAACCATAAATGGGAAGCCTGTTAATCGCTGACCTTCGGGCATCGCCCTATTTATACTCCGCGGCGCTTCTGATTTTTTATGCGCCGCACCAACCCCCTTTGAACCTTTTGAACTTATAGAACCGGTTTCCACCCTTTCATCCCCGAGCAAGGGGCGGCACGCCCCCGGGGCTAACCCTGAACCTTGAAATTTTATTTTTACTTTGGAGAACTTGACCTTGGCTAGCAGAATCAAATGGTGGATCAATGGTATCGCAGCATTTATTTTCATCATGCTCTGTATCATTTATCTGCTGATCCGTCCGATCATCACACAGAATCTGGAACCTGTCATCAAAGACGCGGCAGGGGATCGCATCAATGGCACCTTGACGTGGACCATGATGGATCTGGATCCGAATTATGATCTTTCCTTCACCGACCTTGAGCTAAAGGACGCGAAAGGAGAGGTTGTATTCAAGTCGCCTTCTTTGGAAATCGGATGGTCTGCTTCTGCGCTGTACAACTATGCCTTCAAAGATGGCGGTATCGCCGATGTCGTGAAGACGGTGACCATCGAGAATCCGGAAGTGCACCTTGCCAAGGGGACTGATGGACTCTGGAATGTAGAGAAGATTCTAAAACCATCGGACTCTTCGGACAACGGTACTTTCACAGGACAGGTCATCGTGAAGGACGGGAATGCATCTATCACCGCACCGGATATCGGTTCGTATGATTTCACTTCGCTGGGAGGTACGCTCGGCTGGGACAGCACGGGTACGATCACAGGCTCTTTTGCGGGAGAGGCATTTGACAGCCATTTCAAGGGAGACGTGAAGTACACGAATACCAATAACATGGAAATCAGTCTGGAGACAGATCCGGTTTCCTTGACCTCTCTGAAGCCGCTCTTAGAGCAGTTCCCACAGATTTCTTCAAAACTTGATATAGACAAAGGGACAGGACAGGTGACCAGCGCCAAGATCTGGAAAAGTGATGGCGCTGTCGCTTATCATGTCCAAGGCTCTATCAAAGATGCTGCTCTTCGCTATGATCATTTTATTCTGGCTGACGGAGCAGCCTTTTTTGATATTGAAAATGGAGAAGCCGTCATCACCGAAGCAGCCGTAAAGGTGAACGGGCAGACATTTGACGGGGATGTGAAAGTTCTTTTTGACGTGGATGATCCGATCCTGATGGGGCATGTGAACCTGAAGGATATCAAGGCGGAAGAGCTGCTGCCGGAGAAAGGCGCCACCGGAGTCGTTTCCGGCAGCGTAGATATTTCGGGGACGATGGGAGATCCTTTCGTGTCCGGCGAAGCCCATGTGAAGGATGGGCAATATGAGGATCTTTCTGTCAAAGAGGCGAATGTGCGCTTTGTTTATGGAGAGGATCGGATCTCGATCCCCTATCTGAAGGCACAGATGGCCGGTGGTCTTCTGATCGGCGAAGGCTCATATACTATGACAAGCGGGGCCTTCGAAGGCGAAGCAGCCGGAGAGCATATCGACCTTTCTTCTCTTCCGGTCGGGATTTCCGCTTCCGGCATTGTGAGCGGATCGGGGAAGGCGAAGGGCACCTATAAGGAAGGCGCACTGTCTTTGGAAATGGCTTCCGGAGAAATGGATGGCGCGGGTCTTTCGTATGAGAATATGGCAGCCGGCAAGGTTTCCGGCTTTGGCAGTTACCGTGATGGTGACTGGCATGGCGTTTTCTATGGCATGGATCTTTCGTATGATGGGATGTCCATGGATACCCTCTCGGGGGAGGCAACTTCACGCGGCGGCGTGATGGATATTGCGTATCTGACAGGCACATCTGGCGAAGGCGCATTCACTGTGAAGGGGACATATGGGCCGTCTCTCTCGCTCTCGGGCGAGGTATCGTCCATCGACCTTTCTGCGCTTTCCGGCCTTTTGGGGATGGATATGGCAGGACGTCTCTCCGGTCGTTTCGTAGTCAGCGGGAGCAGGGAGGATCCATACGGCGCGGCAGATTTCACAGCGCAGGATGGGGAGATCCGTGGCATCTCCTTTGACCGTATCGAAGGACATGTATCGCTGGGAGATCAGCTGGCGACTATCACTTCGCTTCGCTGGGAAGGGCCGGACGGCAAGCATACGGTGAAGGGGACCATCGGTCTCTTTGCGCCGCACACTCTCTCACTCACTATCGATACCGACAAGACACGCATCGAGAAACTGCTTGCGCTTGCCGGAGAGGACTACCCGGTGACGGGATGGGTCGAAAATACAATGACCGTCACTGGCACGATGGAAGCGCCTCAGGTGAAGGGGGATTTTCTGGCCTTCGACGGTTCGGTCATGGGTGAGCTTTTCCAGAGCATCTCCGGCGAATATACCTATGATGGAGATGACATCACCCTGAAAAACGGCCTCGCCTATATCTTCGATGGTACAGCCATCGTGAGCGGTACGGTGAAGCCAGACATGATCGATATGGACGTATCGCTGAATGACATCAGCCTTTCGCGGATACTTCCGGGACGCGGAGCAGACGGCAAGGTCAATATGCGCGGGCATGTATCCGGAACGATGGAAGATCCAGTTTTTGAAGGGACGATCTCCTCCAGGCAGATCTCTGTCGGTGGCACTGCCATTTATATGGCGTCTGCCGGTATCTATTATCAGAACCATGTTGTGAGCCTTGATGACGGTATATTCGATCAGAAGAATGGCCATTTCGAATGGAGAGGCAGCTATCACATGGATTCCCATGCGCTGCAGGGCTTCCTTCGATTTAAGGAATGGAATATCAAGGAGATCATGCGTCTTTTCAAGCTGCCTGAGTCCGCTGCGGATGGCGCTGTCAATGGCGGCATGCAGATCGGAGGGACACTGGAAAACCCCAGCATCGACTTCAAAGCAGATTTTCTGGGAGGGCATCTAGGGGATACACCTGTCGGTCAGGGAGCGATCGATTTTTCCTACATAAATGGGGCGCTCTCGATCCGTAAGTTTCATCTTCCTGTAGGAGATGGACTGCTCGCAGCTGAAGGCTCTATGAATAGCGATGGTGAGCTCGCCGTCCAGCTCGCAGCCAAAGACATGGAGATGTCCTGGCTGCCGCAGGTATTGGGACGAAATGACATACGGATGGGCGGGCGTCTGACGGCCGGAGTTGTTCTCAGCGGAAATAAGACATCGCCGGAAGCAGACATCTCGATCGGTATCGAGCGTCCGAGTTACGGAGAAATCAGCTTTGACAGCTTCTCTCTGATGGCAAATGCCAAGAGCAATGTCGTGACGCTGCAAAATGCACTGGTATCGAAGGGAAACTATCGTGCAAGTGCCAAGGGCATACTCCCCGGCAATCTTTTCACCGGCAGCACCACAGATGAGGCAGTGCCGCTTTCCGTTGATTTCAATCTCGATCAGGCAGATATGAATATTCTGGCTCTCTTCGGTAAAGCCGTGACGAGTGCGAGCGGCCCGATCAAGGGGCATGTACAGCTTGTCGGTGACTATCGTGACCCGGAGCTTAAGGGCAGCATCATAGCAAAGAATGGGGCGCTCGGTCTTATGACCATGAATGAAGTCATTCAGCCGATCGATCTGTCCTTACGATTTGATGGACATCGCGTGATATTTGATGGCAGTGCCTCCTTCGGTGGCGGCGGCGTCACTGCGAAGGGCTCTGCTGACTGGAAAGAAAAGGCGATCACGCATTATGATGGGGAAGTGCATATGCATACTCCTTCCATCGACTCTGCCTATTACAAAGGAGCCGTCGATGCTGACCTTTCACTGGGTGAATTCATGGATCAGCTCGGTGTCACGGGCAAGATCTTTATCCACAATGCGACTTGCGAAGTGCCGCTCGCTCTCCTTGCGGAGAGCGGTGAGTCGTCGGCCAATTTCCTGACGAAGATCGACATAGCCATCGGAGACAATGCACGGCTCTACAGCAGCTCGCTCTATGACCTCATGATCAAAGGAAATATTTCGATGATGGGCCATTTCCGCGAACCGATCATGACGGGCCGCGTGAATGTAGAAAAAGGAACGGTCAAGATCAATACCACGGAATTCAAGATCGATCAGGCCAATGCTGTCTGGGGTGGTACCCCCGGCTCCTTCCTGCCTGTCATCCATGCGCGTGCCGATACCAAGGTCGGTCATTACAATATCAAAGCCGAGCTGGATGGACTGCCCGGTGATATGAAGACGACCTTCCACAGTGATCCAGCACTGAATGATTCGCAGATCATCATGTTGCTGACGCTCCATCAGGATCCGACCAAGGATAAGGATGGCTCGATGCAGGGGGCGCTCTTCAATGCCGGCCTCACCATGCTCTTCGGGAATACAATGCAGGACTTCCTCGCAGATAAGATCGGCCTTGACCTCATCAGCATCACGTCGAACCTGACAGACTACTATGACAATATCGATGATAACAATGACAGCTACTACTACATCAAGATCGGGAAGTACCTCTTCAATGATTTCATGCTGACTGCGACCATGGGAGTGAATAATGAGGAAAAGAGTTTGGGCTTCCATTATGATTTGAATTCGCGCGTCGGTCTCTCATCGTGGTATAATAGTAATCACGACAGCTACATCGGCAGCGACTGGAGCTTTAAGTTCTAGGGTTAGCCAAAGGGGCGTGTCCCTTGATTGTGGATGAAAGCTCTGCTCGAATTAGGAATGAGGAATGGCGGTGCGCGCAAAAAAAAACAGAAGCGCCGCGGAGTATAAATAGGGCGATGCCCGAAAGTGGCATTTAAATCACCAGTCACTAGTCACAAGTTACTCGAGGCTCCTAATCCCTAATCCCTAGTCACTACTTTCGAAAACTCGGAAATGTGAATATGGTCAATATCAGTTACATGGAGTATTTCTATGCTTGAAGAATACAAAGCCTGCCTGTCCCGTGTGACCTTGCTCAGCCGGGAGGAAGAGCAGGCACTTTGGAAAGAATACAAAGAGGAAGAGGAAATCGACGCGCGACAGCGTCTGATCGAGAATTACCAGCCGCTTGTCTTCAAGGAGGCCGTCAAGTATGGCCTGCAGGAGACGGTGACGATGGACCTTATTCAGGAAGGCACTGTAGGGCTCATGGAGGCGGTCGAGCGCTATGATCCTTTGGCCGGTGTCGCCTTCTCCCTGTATGCCATCCATCGCATCCGCGGACGCATGCTGAATTTCCTGAATGCCAATAAGAAGGAGATCCTTCTCAAGGATGGGGAGGAAGAGAAGGTCTTCCTTGCGCAGGCCATTCCTGACATGGCTTTCGAAAGTGCCGACCGTGAATCGCTGCATGCGGCAGTCGACATGGCAGTGCAGCGACTCTCTGCCAAAGAGCAGGATGTCATCCGCTCTGTCTATCTGGCGGAGCAGACCGCCGCTGAGACTGCCGATGCCATGGGCGTCAGTCAGGCCTACGTCTACCGCCTCGAGAAACGCGGTATCCGGCGTCTGCGCGGGATGCTCTCGAAGCTGATCCATGAGAGAAAGTAGGGAATGACGTGGCATAGCGTTTCTTGCGGTCCCATTTTCGGCACCGTCTCGCTGCCCCGCTGAACCTATCGGAAAGAGTAAGATGGAACAGAAATCGGATCTCTGCTCCTCGGACCCTGTCAAACATATCATTCCAGCCTAAAAACACTCGCATTTCTGCAAGAATGCTTGAAAATACAAGAAAATGTGAAATAAATAATAATTTTGGATGTTCACTTGTACTTCTAAAACACTGATTATATATAAGAATCATGTAATCAGTCGTTGGCAGAGATCGGAATGATTCCGGTTTCTTGGCAGGAGGCAGTATGTCGGGGGATACGCTGAAAAGAGTGAAGTCAGTGAAGAGGTGGCTGGAAAAAGCAGAAAATTCCTATTCCAACCATAAAGAACTGACGGGCGAGATGAATCTCATCATGGCGCAGGCAGAGATGCAGCGCCTGAAAGAGGTGAGAGGGACTTCGCCGCGGCGGAAGTGGCTGCTTCGCGGCGGCGCGCTGGCTGTGGCAGGAGCGCTTTTCCTCGGCGCCTCTTTTTTGCAAGACAATTTTTTTGTACCTGCGTCTACTCCGGTAAGGCCGGTAGAAACAGCAGTCACGACACCGGATGCGGCGGTTGTGCCAGTCGAGGAAGCGGATAAGAAAGCCGAAGAGGTCCCTTCGGTATCTGCAGAGACTGTCACGACAGAACCGGTGGAAACGGATCCGCCAAAGCCAGATCCCGAGGTGGCGGCGCCTGCTAAAGTAGCGCCCGTCGTCATGACGCCCGCGCCGGTTCCGGTGGAAGTCTCCGCCGTCACGAAGCCGGAGGTACCCGCGCTCTCCGATCAGGAGATCCAGCGTGTTGTAGGCGAAGCGGGAAGGGCTCTCCGAGGAAATTAATGATAAGAAGGATTCCAGAGGTTTGAAGGGTCTCCCCTTTAGGAGCTTCCGTCCTGCAACGAATCCATCGATCCCAATGTTATTTAAGGAAATCACACGTTTTGGCAAGTATGCCAGATACCCATCTGTATTTCCATAAATATATAGAAATTCACCATCCAATACATGAGGAGGAATTTACGATGACAGCAACATATAAGAAAGCACTGCTTGCCTCTGCGATCCTGCTTGCGCTTTCCGGCGCGGACGTCTTTGCGGAAGCACCGCAGATGACCGGCTCCAAGAACGGCATGTCCCAGAGCTCCATGATCGACGTGAAGAGTGGTAAGGAAGCGGGCAAGACCGGTGAGATCTCTGATCAGACGGAAAAAGCGGAACCATCCATGGAAGTGAAGGAATCCCACCAGACCGTCGCAGTGGGCGATGCCTCGCTCTATCTTTCGGCGGACGATGACGCAGCCATCGAAGCACATACAGGCAAGACCATCGCGCATGTCGACTTCGACGGGATCCCGGAAGAAGTCAAGACGAAGCTGTCCCCTCTTCTGCAGAGCAAACCGGGCAGCACCGTCACGGCTGAGGGCATCCGCAATGATGTGGCATCTCTTGGCTCGACAGGTGTTTTCTCTCAGATCCGTCCGAATTTCAAGGAAATCCCCGAAGGCGTGGACCTCACCTATGGTCTTGTCGCAAATCCCATCGTTCGTGATGTGGAATTCACCGGCAATACCATCTTCACATCTGACTATCTGAAGTCCATCCTGCAGGTGCCGGAGGGCAGTGTCCTGAACTTCGTCCTCGTGAACCAGAAGCTCAAGGAGATCGAAGATGCCTACCTCAAGCAGGGCTACATGCTCGTCTCCATCCCGAATGTGGAAGTGACGCCGAAGGGCATCCTGAAAGTCCATATTTCAGAAGGTGTCATCGAAGATATCCAGCTCGTCGGCAATGATAAGACGAAGGACAAAGTCATCCTCCGCGAACTCAAGATGAAGAAGGGCAAGCCCTTCAATAAATTCCAGGCAAGCCGCTCCATGGAAAGACTCTATAATCTGGGCTACTTCGAAGATGTCAATATGAAGCTGCTCCCTGGCAAAGAAAATGAACACAATGTCGTCATCGAGATCGACGTCGTTGAGCAGAAGACCGGTGTCATCACTGTCGGCGCCGGCTACTCGGACTCTGACGGTACAGTCGGCATCATCGAGCTCGGTGATACGAATTTCCGCGGCACAGGCGATAAGGTCAATTTCCACTGGGAATTCGGCGGCGCCGGCAACGGTAAGAACTATACCATCTCCTACACCCGCCCGTGGATCAATTCCAACGGTGACTCCCTCGGTGCTTCCATCTTCAACCGCATCTATGAATACGATGACTATGATTCGAACGGCGATACCGTCGCAGAATACGATAAGAGAAGAAGCGGCTGGAACCTCACCTGGGGACGTCAGAATGGCGAATATCGCACGAACTACTTCACCTTCGAAAGTGCGAAGGAAGAATACGATGACCATGACGGTTTCGAATGGGGCAGCGTAGGGAACAACCAGAGTGAAGAAGTAAAAGCTAAGTGGAAAAAGGCTATCATGGATAACTTCGGTACCACGAACAGCTTCACCTTCTCGCATGTCTTCGATAACCGCGATAACTACTTCAATGCCAGCAAGGGCCGCCGCATCTCCTTCTCTACCCAGTGGGGCGGACATGGCCTTGGCGGAGACTATGATTTCTACAAGTTTACGACAGAAGGCCGCTTCTACAAGGGCCTTGGCAATGGTCACATCCTTGCGCTCCGTCTGCAGGGCGGCTACATCAACGGCGATGTAGCCTACGGCAACCTCTTTGACCTCGGCGGCTCGAATACGCTTCGCGGCTATGAGGATGACCAGTTCAAGGGCAAGAAAATGTACGCTGCGACACTGGAATACCGTTTCCCGATCGCCAAGAAAGTACAGGGCGTCCTCTTCACCGATGGCGGCAGCACCTGGGGCATCGATAACGGACAGATCCCGTGGTATGAAGATGATGATGGCTTCCAGTGGTCTTGCGGCGTAGGCCTGCGTCTCCAGACCCCGATCGGACCGATCCGTCTTGACTATGGCCACGGTGATAAGAATAAATTCCACTTCAGCTTCGGCACACAGTTCTGATTTGAATGCGAAATGAGAAATGATGGTGGTGCGGCGCAACATACATAAAGCGCCGCAGCTCCGATTTTCACCTCCTTCCTGTGGAAGGAGGTGCCCGCAGGGGCGGAGGTGGGTTCGGGAATGTTCTCCGTTGCACCTGCTGAATCCATTGCACCTGCGGAACCTAGACACATTCTGCTAGCTATCCACTGATTTTCCAAAGGAGGAGCCATGCATTCTTCCTTATTTCATTCGATGACTCGAGCAGGTCTTGCCCTGCTCGTTTCGTCATTCCTGCTTCCTGTTGGGGCAGATGCGGCACCGATCCGTGAAGTGAGCGTCTCCGTCACGGGAGCGGGCGGCATGCCGCCCGCAGTGGAGAAGCGGATCACGGCGAGTATTTCTGCCATAGGAAACCACATCCTTGTCGGCAAGGATGAGAGCCTCTTTCGCTCGCACGAGAGCGAGTACGATAAGGTCCTTGCAGACATCGTGAACCGCGTGGTCGTGGGCTATGTGGTGGATGATATATCTGCCTCCTATGGCGAAAAGACGGCGCTTCATGTATCACTCACTCCCGTCGGGCAGATGATCCGCGAGGTGGAGACCGAGATCGACTACGGGAATCTGTCTCCGGAAGCGGCAGCGCTGGTGAAGAAGGACAGCGCCGGTGTACCGCTCCTTATGAGTCAGCTCCTTTCGGGGCTTCCCGTCGATTCGGTCGGCTGGGCGGAGAGTGTCTCTGAGTCTGCCGGGCGAGAGCTTCTTAAGGAGATCCTTCCGGAATTTACTGCCAACTTCGAAGTGATCTCGGGGGAGAAGACAAGAGTGCGGATATCCCTCATCCCGCAGGGGACGATCGTACGTACCGGAAAGCTCACCCTGCACAAGACCACCATTCCGCGCCTCCTGATGCTGCGCGCGGTGAATGAGACGGAACATGCCCTTCGAAGTCTTGAAGGGCTTCCGCTCGCTTTTGTCGCCCGTCATCAGAAGGATCTGGCTGCCTCGATGAATGACATCCTCGCCAAGGACCCCTTCATTGAAAAGTATGGCATAGAGACAAAGGCCTATCTTTACCCGGGAGAGATCACGGAACTCAAAGTCGATGCACTGACCGATCACTGGATCATCCGCACGGAAGCATGGATGGATGCCGGGCGCGATGGAAATCGCAATACGGCGATCGAAGGCATGCTCGGGCATTTCGTGGGCAGGAACAATGTGATCTTCGGCGAGGCCCGCTTCTACCCCGGCCCTGTCGACTGGAATGTCTATGGCGGTTGGTACCATCACTTCAGACGCGTCATGGATCTGGGCTATAAGTATGATTTCGTAGAAAACAGCCACCATGCCTTTGCTCAGATCCCCTTCGGCGAGAAATTTGCCCTGCGCTATGACCGTGATTGTAAGAAAAAAGAGAATGAATATGGATTTTCCTATAAAATCCATAATTACATGACGATCGAATATGTGTATAATGATGAAGAAGGCAAATGGCTCCGGCTGATTGCCAATTTATAAAAGAGGAGAGTAACCTATCATGATGACAACTCTTGGTAACAAGAAAAACGTAAAGATTTTTTCCTTCGCTTTGGCTGGCGTATTCATCGCCTCCGTGGCAGCGATGGCGGTGGTATCCATGGGGGATACAGCGAATGCTGCTCCGACCTCTGACATCGGCGTCGTTGACCAGAGGGAAGTGATCTCCGCGAACAGTACCCTCGCAGCGAACTACCAGCAGAAGATGAAAGAAACGGCAGATGAAATGCAGAAAGACTTCGATGCGAAGTCGGAAGGCATGAGTGATGCAGAAAAAGAAAAACTCTTCGCTGACATGCAGCAGCAGTTCAATCAGAAGAGACAGGCCATCGAGAAGGACATGGATGATCAGGTGACCGGCGCTGTGAAGTCCGTCGCATCCAAGAAGGGCCTTGCTCTTGTTGTCGATAAATCTGCTGTCATTTACGGCGGCACTGACATCACGAAGGAAGTCACCGATTCCCTTTTGAAGTCTCTTTCTTCCGCTGCCTCCTCTTCCGCAGCATCCGCAGCTTCCTCAGAAAGCAAAAAATAAGGACGTCTCATGAAATATAGAAACTGTGTATACACCATGGCGGCTGCCCTCCTCGTGGCGTGCTCCCTGGCGGTAAGCGGATGCAGCGATAAAAAAGCCGAGGAGCCGGCGCCACCTGCCGTTTCCTACGGCGTGGTCGACTTGGAGACCCTTGTGAAAGCCCATCCGAAATACAGTACATATTTCCGCCTCGAGACTGAGTACAACCATCTCCTTGATCAGTACCAGAATGAACGAAACAAGCTTATTCATGTCGCATCCCAGCAGCAGCACATCAAGGCCGCACTCTCCGATCAGAGCCGGCGCATGGCTGCCGAAAATGAGTGGAAGACGAAGGTCAAGGCAAAAGAAGACGCATTGAATGACGGCCTTGCAAAACTCTACAAGACCATCAGCGAAGCGCACAAGAAGGACAGAACCTTCACGCCCGATGGCCTCACTGACGAAGAGCGCGCCGAGATGGCGAATCTCCAAATGAAGCTCACCGTCCTCGGCGTCACCGGCTCCGAGAAGGAAGACGTCAAGCAGCGCCTCCATGATCTGATGGACCTTCGCACCGAGCGTCGCCAGATGGATACCATCGGCTGGACAGAGGACGAAGTGAAAACGATGAAAGAGGCAAAAGAAAAAGCATCGAAGGAGCTCGCTGACTTTTCAGAGAAGACCGCGAAAGACATCAAGCAGAGCCTCGCGGAGGATACGAACGTCGATGAGCCTCTTTCAGAAGACCCCATCGACCCATCGTGGAACGAAGACTGGCAACAGAAGATCGATGCCAAGCAGAAAGAGATGGCCGCCGTCAAGAAAGAAATAATGGAAGACATCCGGAAAGAAGCCGCCCGCGAGGCCTCTGACAAGCACCTTTCCATGATCTTCTCGAAATACAAAGCCAATATCCACGCCGAAGACGTGACGGGGGATATGGTGAATCGTATAGTCAATATCACCAAGTAGGAGGAAATCGAATGGCTATGTGGAAAAAACTGGCCTGTGTAGGACTCATTGGCGCAGCACTCGCCTTTGCAGGCTGCGGCAGTGAACATAAAGTGGCAGTCATCGACTACCAGAAACTGGAAGCTTCCTCTCCGAAGATCCAGTCTATCGAGAAAGAAATCAACGATAAAGATAAAGAAATCAGAGACCGCCTGGATCAGGACTCCCAGAGTGGACTCTCCGATGAAGATATGCAGAAGAAAGTCCAGTCCGCTCAGCAGGAGCGCATGATCTTCATCCAGAGCAAACAGAAACAGATCCAGTCCATGGTCGAGTCTCAGGCAGCCCAGATCGCGAAAGAAAAGGGCATCGGTATCGTCATGCATAAGAGAGCCGTACCCGGCGGTGCCGTCGACATCACCGATGAAGTGATGGCTAAGATCGATGGCACAGCGAAAGCGGCATCCGGCGCTGCTTCGTCCGCATCCAAGTGAGGTCCATCATGAAAAAAACAGCAGGTGAAATCGCTGCCCTGATCGGCGGCACTCTCTATGGAGACAGCACGGTCTTGATCGACGACGTCGCCAGCGCAGAAAGCGCAGGTCCGTCGCATGTGACCTTTGCCCGCGGTGTCTACGCCGAGCACATCGAAGAAATGCAGGCAGGTGTCATCCTGGTCGATGAACTCCCGGCCCACTACACGAAGAATCTCATCGTCGTTCCCGATGCCCGCCGCTCCTTTGGCGAACTCATCGAAGTTTTCCGTCCGGAAAACAAATGGAAACCGGGCATCCATGAGACTGCCGTCATCAGTGAAAAAGCCCTGATCGGCAAAGACGTCACCATTATGGCATATGCCGTCATCGAAGAAGGCGCTGAGATCGGAGACGGCTGTGTCATCTACCCGTACTGCTACATCGGAAAGTATGCGAAGCTCGGCAAAGACTGCGAACTGAATCCGGGCGCCGTCGTACATGAAAACAGCATCTTAGGCGACCGCGTCGTCCTTCGTGCGCATGCCGTCGTCGGCGGTCAGGGCTTCGGCTTCTCCACTGACGAGGCAGGCCACCACCATCACATTCGCCAGCTCGGCCGTGCTGTCATCAGAGACGACGTCGAGATCGGCGCCTGCTCCACCGTCGACAACGGTGCGATGAATAACACCATCGTCGGCAGCGGCACCAAGATCGATAACCTTTGCCATCTGGGACATAATGTCGAGGTCGGCCAAGACAATTTCCTCTGCGCGCAGGTCGGCATCGCCGGCAGCACCAAAGTCGGCGACCACGTCATCATGGCCGGACAGACCGGCGTGAATGGACATATCACCATCTGTGACAACGCTGTCTTCGGAGGCAAGACAGGCATCATTGGCACCATCAAAACACCAGGCACCTATCTGGGCTATCCGGCGAGGACACACGCCCAGTGGGGGAGAGTCGAGGCTGCACTCTCGCACCTGCCGGAGCTGATGAAAAAGATCCGCCGTCTGGAAAAACAGCTCGGAGAGAAAGAAGAAAAATAAAGTTCGCTTGAACGCATGTAAAAACCACTGAGTAAGTATCTCGGTGGTTTTTGCTTGATTAGCAATGCAGTGCATTGCTTTTTCCAAACCATGATCCCTTATCGGCGTCACTATGAATGAAAGCCATTGGAGCATACGTTCTATAGTTTTAATAGGGGAAAACGTGTAGCGACATACTTCAGGAGAGGTCATACTTTCTACTAAGTACACTTCGCACATATGATGTTTCTCACCACTCAGGATAACGAAATACTCCATGAAGTTATATGCGGATTGGGGTACTTATGAATCGTATGCCCCGTCCTTTTTTTAACCCGGTGAATCAGTTTAACCTGACGATCCACTTTCATAGTAAAGAGGAAGTGATCAGCCCCTGTCAAGGTAGACATGGCAAATATCTAAAAATTTATAGCCGTAAATTTCATGTTGGTGTTTTAGCATCAACATGGGATTTGCGGCATTTTGTTATGCCGCAAA
>OLGM01000547.1_pt1 | contig 23006 bp, 23 predicted proteins | sample 1606001 | NCBI WGS metagenome assembly OLGM01 (sample SAMN03283294) | human gut metagenome | biome: human-associated habitat; material: feces | host: Homo sapiens | place: Peru | collected 2012
CAATGCTCACCACCCGGGTGCTGGCGTTGTAGGCGCTGGACGTAATGTCTGCGCCGCCCATCTTGATGGTCACGCTGGACATGGTGAAGCCGGAGGCTGCTGTCAGGGTGGATGCAAACGAGCTGCCCTGCGCCACGCTGGCCGTGCTTGTGGAGCTGGTCACATGGCTCAGACTGTAGGTGACGCTGTAATAGGTCGGCGACGGCGTGGGCGTGTCCCCGCCACTCTGCCCAAACTCCGTCTTGAGGGCGTCCAGCTGGCTCTGCATGGTGCTGTTACCGTATGCCGCCGACTCAAACAGCGACAAGATCAGCGTTTTTGCGGTGTCAGAAAAGCCCGGGCCAGCCGGACCAGTGGCTCCTGTAGCGCCAGTATCGCCTTTGGGGCCTTGTGGCCCCGTTGCACCTTGCGCACCGGCAGCTCCGGCTTTGCCCGCAGGACCCTGTGCGCCGGTCGCACCCGTCGCGCCAGTTGCACCCGTTGCGCCAGTTGCACCGCGCGGGAGCACGAGGTTGAGCTTGCCGTTTACAATGGTCGCGCTGGCGGTGTCGCCGCTGGTCACCGTGCCGATGGTGAGGTCTGTGGTGGAGCCGGAACCGCCGCCCGTGCCGCCGTTCTGGGCCAGCGTTTCGAGCGCAGCGGCCATGCGCTGGCCGGTTTCGTCGGTCAGGATAGGGGTTGTGACTTGTGCCATTTTGGATAAACCTCCTTTAAGTCCCGTTGTCATAGGTGACGCACAATTTTCCGTCCACGATGCTCAGGCCGATGTCAGTGCTGCCCGTGCCGCCGCCCTGCGCGACTTTTTCTTCCAGTGCGTCAAGGCGGTTTTTGTGAAAGGTCACAGTAGGATATCCGACGACGCCTTTTGTCTGAAAAACAAACTGGACGAGAATCTCTTTTGCGTTTTTCAGGTCATCGCTAAGGATGGTCGTTTCGAAATATTTATCGGTGAACGTGTAGGCGGGCGCACCGCCAGCCGTATAAATCGCGTGTCCGGTATCATCCAGAAGAACAACGGCGTTGGATTTTATCTGTACATAGGGGTTGGCGAGTGAGGTGGTGACAGCGGCTGCGACCAGCGTTTTTACATCGATGGTACAAACGCCATCCGGCAGCGTAGCGCGATACCAACCTTTGTTTTCAGCGGATTTGAACACGACCCTGCCACCGCTGTCGAGGTCGAAGCACTGACCAGTTGCAATATCAGAAGCAGTCGGTCTCACCGTCTTGCTGAGGGCTTCCGCCGCCGCGTCCCGGTAGGAAGCCGCAGCCTTTGCGCTGGCGTCAGCAGCTTCGGCGCTGGCTGAGGCCGTTTCATTGAGCGCTGCTAAACGCTCTCTCGCCTCTGTCTCGAGCTGATCCGTTGGGATCCCGTCCACGCCATCCCGGACCAAGCCACACAGGCTCTCGTCGGTACGGGTATCGCGGATGTTGGAAGCGGTGATGGTGGTGGATGCCGCAGGGCGGGTGACCTCGGCCAAGCAGAGGTCGTAGATCAGCGCCGTGCGGGAGATGGCGGGAGCCGTGGGCGAGGTGTCCGGCGTGCCCTGCAGGACCTGCAAGCGGGTCTCGTGGGCGGCGGCGTCATACCGCAGCACGATGCGGTCGATGCGGGGGCGCTGGCCGTCCGCAATGGGGAGCGTCAGGGTGGTGTCCTCGCGCTGGGTGACGCTGTAGCCCACGAAGCGCTCCGGGTGGACCCAGCCGCGCCCTGCGCCGACAGTGACGGTCAGGCCGCTGCCGTCAGATGTGACCGAAAAATCCTCATCGGTACTAAAGACGCCCGACGTGCGGGTGGAAAAGTACGCCGCCGCGTCGTTTGCGTCGTAAGTCGGGCCGTTGAGGGGATAGGTAATGATGCTCAAAAAGAAATCCCTCCTGTCAGAGTTTGTGCCAGACCGGCGTGCCCAGCCGCAGGGTGCGGGTGGTGCTGTCGGACTGGCTTTGCAGGATGACGTCTGCCACCCGGACGGTGGCCTTGTAGCCCAGCTCCGGCAAGCTGCAGAACGCCACATCACCCGGGGACAGGTCGGCGCTGAGGTCGGCCTCGATGCTGCCGGTGCGCAGCTGGTCAAGCAACTTGGTGGTCCCACGGTCCATGAGCCGGACGAGGTAATCAGCGGATTGGTTGGTCTCGCCCTTGTCCTCGTCCGGCTGGACGTCGCGGGCGTCCACATACAGCTCGCGCCGGTCGATGCCGGCGGCGTCGGTCAGACCGACGGTTACCGTGGCGCGGTTCTCGCCCTCGCCAGCGCCCTGCACGACGGCCACATTGCAATAGTCGTTGTCGCCGAACGCCCAGCTGGCCCCCTGCAAATTGCCCCATTTGGTCGCGAAGCGGTTGTTGGGGTCAGCAGTCGGGCGGTAGACCTCGAACAATAGCTTTTTGTCGGCATTTTTACCACTGAGCGCAACCCGGAAGCCGAGGTCACAGGCCGCGCCGATGGTCATACAGTAGTCGAGCAGGGAGCCGCCCGAGGTCTGGGCGGTGAAGGTAGTATCGAAGCCCACCAGCTCCCCCAGCTCGAAGCGGGGCCACGGGTCCATGGCAGCTACAAGGCGGCGCATGGCGGCTTCGGCGTTCTCGGCCTTGACCGTTTCGGTGCTGACCCGCTTGCTCAGGATCCAAGTGCCCGGGAAGCCGGTGCAGACGAGGTTCGCGTCGTCGTTTTGGTTGCTTCGGTGGCAGATGCGCATGGGCACGCGGCTGTCGGACCGCTTGAGCCAGCGCCCTTCCCGCAGGAGCGACAGATTTTCGGTGGTGGGCCGGACCTCGAGCGTAAAGACGCCCTCGGTGTTGTACGGCTCGTCCCAATACAGACTGACCCACACCCCGATGCGGCCCAGCCGCACAAGGGTGATCTCGTCGAGCACATCTAAAGTCATGAAATCACCTCCGGCAGGATGCCGCTGTACATCGGGTAGAAGCTCACGGTGGCTTGCAGGGCGTCCGCGCCGGTGTCAGCGTCCATCTTGAGCAGATTGTCGCCCGGGGCCAGCTCTACAAGGTCGCTGTCCTCGTCCAGCAGGGCAAAGACGTTTTCTTCGGTCTGGCCCTCGATGCGCTTCACAGCCAGCTGGTCGGTCGTGTTGCGATAGATTTCGAGGGTCTGCCCGGGCGTCAGGGTGGTCAGAAAGCCGATGCTCTGCCCGGTGAGCAGATTGGTGATGCGCGGGTTCACGACCTGCGTATCGGTCGCCCGCAGGGTCGCCGTGAAGGGGACCGGCAAGGCTCCGGTGTTGCGGACGTTGACCATGGCGATGGAGTTGTGGACGCCGAATTGGTGGGGCTGGGCGTAGTTGACCGGGAAGCTGAACGCCGCCGAGTAGCCGCCCAGCGTGTAGCTGGCCGCGTCCAAGCCGTACCAGAACGGTTTCGGGCAGAACAGCATCATGTCCAGCCGGGGAAAGCCGTGGATCTGTACGGGGTACGGCGTTTTGCTGACGACGAACCGGGCGAACCATTTGTCGCCGAAATAGAGCACGCCGGAGATCTGGTAGGTGAGCGTCTGAAGAAAACGCTCGGCGTCGGCGTTGCCATTTTCGCCCCAGAAGTCTGCGATGATCTCTCGATACACCCCCGCCACAGTCTGCCCTTCGACAGTCTGGCCCACCTGATTGACGCCCTGCGACAGCTGCAGGTTGACGTCCACGCCGTTGAGCGGGTCGATGTTGTAGGGAATGTTGTAGTCCCAGCCCAGATGCAGGGTCGCGCCCGCATCGGTCACGAGCTGAAGATGGTCTTTTCGTTCCATGTGAGCGCTCCTTTCATCGTTTGGTGGCCTTTGCGCGGTCCGCTTCCCAGCGGGCTTCCCGCTGAAGGTCTGCCGCCGTCTGGGCCTTGCTGTAGATGTTCTGGGTGATGTTGGTGTCGCCCTCGCGGTGGTAGTTGTTGGCAGCAGCGGCCACCTGTGCCGTGCCGGACGCTGCCACCGTGCGGGTGACGGCCATGTTGTCCGACAAGACCAGCCCATCCGCTTGACGGACCATCTCGGCCAGCTTTTCGTTGGCGGCGAGGATGGCGGCGGTGTTGTCCTCGATGGCGTCCGTGTTGTCTGGGGTTGGGTCTGGGTCCTTCGGGGTGGAGGGCGTGGACGAAGAATCAGACGAAGAATCAGACGAGGAAGAGCTGTTGTTCCGCTCTTCCTGCCGCTGCTTGCGCCGGTCGGCGATCTTGTCCGCCGCGTCCCAAAGCGGGTTCGATACCCGGCTGATGGTGTCAAGGCCGAGTTTGTCGGCGACCCAGTTGTAGGTGTCGATAACAGCGTTGACCGCATCGACGAAACCTTGCACGCCCAGACCAAGAACGCGGAGAATAGACTCGAAAACGAACGATACAACGTCCTCAACGCCGTACCAGACCTTCTTGAAGCCGTTTGCCACAGACTCGTTGGTCCCGGCAAAATTGATGAGCGCACCCACCAGCAAGCCGATGAGCGAGATGACCAGCCCGATGGGGTTCGCGTCCATGGCGATGTTCAGTGCGGTCTGTCCGGCGGTGGCCGATGCTGCCGCAGGGACGAACTTTGCCACCAGCGACATGGCCAGCGACGCCAGATCAGAGCCGACGTTGTTCAGCGCCGCGCTCAGCTGGTTCAAGGCTCCCAGTGCGAGGGACTGGATCTGCGCTTGCTGCTCTGCGGTGCACGCGTGCCAGAAGTACGACGCCGCCCACAGGCCCAGCTTTTCGAGGTCGCCGTTTTTCAGCGCCGTCGCCAGCGACTCGATGGCCCCGAGGGCGTCCGTCTGGATGTCCTCTTGGATGGCATCCCAGCCGTCGTTGAGCTTGTCCCGCAGCTGGGTGGTCAGCAGCTCGCCCGCACTGGCGTACTGCACGCCCGCGTCCTCGATGGTGCGGACCGTGGTTTCTACGCCGTCGGCGGTCTTGGTCGTGACGGTCTTGACCGTCCGCTCCACGCCGTCGATGACCTCTTTCCCGGTGCGGGTGGTGACGGTGCTGACCTTCTCGCTGCCGTCTGCCAGCAGCTCGGTGGTTTTCTCGACCGTGACCTTCGCGCCGTCTACAAGGGCGGTCTGGGTGTCTTTGGTGGTGGAGAGGACATCGCGCACCGCTTCGATGCTCTGGGTGACCTTCTGGCTCCCGTCTGCCGCCGTAGTCGTGATGGTCTTGACGTCGGAGAGGACGCCCTCGACCATCTGGCGGCTGGTCTCGGTGACGGTTTTCTTCTGCTGGGTCGTGCCGTTTTTCAGCGTCTCGTTGACGGTTTCAGTGGTGCGGATGATATTCCCGTCCACCTCGGTCGCCGTCTTGGTGATGGACTTGACCACCTCGGACGCGGTCTTTGTGGCGCTGGACCCGGCCTTTTTGGTAGACGATGCGGCCTTGTTCGCGGACGCGGTGATGACCTTTTCAGCGCTCTGTGCGGCGTTTGCGGCGGCTTTGGCTTCTTCCTGCCGCTGGGTCCAGCTCTTGTTGCTGATGCCTTCGCCGGAAAGCGCCGCCTGATGCCGCTTGTCGCGGTTTTCCTGCGATGTCTTGGCAGACTTGTAGTCGTCGTAGCTGGAATAGCCCGTGTAGCCGTTTTTGCCGAGGGCACTGTTCAGCTTATAACTGAGCTGGTCCAGCCAGCCGATCGCGGTCCCGATCGCCGACTGAGCAATGCTCGCCACGGACTGGAACGCCCCGTTGACGATGCTCCGGAACGTTTCGCTGGTGTTGTAGGCGGTGACAAGCCCCGCCGTCAGGGCGGCAAGGGCAGAGACGACCAGCCCGATGGGGTTGGCCGTCATAACGGTATTCAGTGCCGCTTGCGCCAGTGCCAGACCTTTTGCGCCGCCCTCTGCGGCTTTGTGGGCAGCGGCCAGCGCGGTGGTCACGGTGGTCTGCACGACTGCGGCGGTGCTGGTGGCGGCAATGTAGCCTTTGTAGGCCAGAAAAGCCGCGCCCGCAGACACGACCACAGCGGCAGTCAGACCGATGGTCTCCTTCAGCTGGGCCATTTTTTCGTCGTCATCGAGGAAGGCGACGACCAATTCGTTGCTCTTGCCGATGATGTCGCCGAATGCGGTGAACAGGTCGTCCGTCAGCTTGCCGACAAGGGCGCTGATGTTGTCCTGCAGGGTGGACAGACGGCCATTGACGGTTTGGCTCGCTTCCAACATGCCGTTGTAGAACTGCCCGCCCTCGCTGGTGGCCGCTTCGACGGCGGCTTCCAGCTCGTTGAAGCCCACCTTGCCGTCCGAGATGCGCTTGTACAGCTCGGACATGGTCTCGCCGGTAGCCGCACAGATCTGATTGAGCGGGTTGAATCCCGCATCGATCATCATGTTCACGTTTTCCAGCGTGACCTTCTGGGCGCTGGACATCTTGCCGTAAGCCCGAACAAGGGTCTGCATCTTGTCGGCATTGCCCAGCGAGATATCGCCCAGCCGCTTGAGCACGCCGGTGGTGTCATCCGCTGCGATGCCGAACTGAAGCAGGGTCTGCGTGCCGTCGGTCAGGTCGGACAGAGTGAACGGCGTCGATGCCGCCATTTTTCGAATCTCTTCCAGCTTTTCAGCGGCCAGTTGCTCGTCGCCCAGCATGACCTTGAAATTCGTCAGGTAGCTTTCCATCCCGGCGTTGTAGGCGATGCCGCTCTTGACGACGCTCTGCAGGGAAGAAGCCGCCTTTTTGGCGAAGTCTGCGATCAGGTTCCCGGCAGCGACGGCCCATTTGTTGACGCTCTGTTCCGCCGGGTCGCTGTTGAGCTTGACTTCACCGGTGATGCTGAAATCTGCCATGGATTCACCTCACTTTCGGGCTGTCGGAGTCATTGCGCCGGAACCGCGCTGCAAAGGCCGCGTTGTGGTCGGCCACAGTGACCGCAGGGCGGTTTCCGGTCAGCTCACGCGGCAGGGCAAAGGCTTCCTTCCGGTCCTCGTACAGCTGGCGGGTCTTGCCGTCCAGATCGGTGAGGTCCATGGTGCGCCACGAGATGATCTTTGCCATGAGGGTATCTTCGGGCAGGGCGCGGAACAGCGCCCGGAACCGCCACCAGTGGACCTGTTCAGTGGTCAGGTCGATGCGGTAGGCTTGCAGGAATGCGGCCATGATGTAATCGGCATCGCTGGCGTAGTCGAAGCTGATGGCCGCTGTGCTGCCGCGCCCGCTGCCTGTGGCCGGTTCGCTGCTGATGAAGAACCGCAGCAGGGATTCCCATGCATCCGGGGCTTCCAGCGGCGGGATGGGGTCACGGTAAAAGCGGCGGAACGATTCCTGCGCGATGCTCTGCGGGTCCTTTTTGGGGTGTCCGCGCAGGAATTGGTCGTTCAGCCAGACCATGGGTCGAAAGTCCGGGTCGATGGGGCGGCCCTCCCAGACGGTGGGCAGCGGTTCCAGCAAAATATTAGTCATTGTCCAGCGCCGCCAGTTCCTTCAGCAGCTCTGCGCGGCGTTCCGCTTTAGGGTCTTTCAGGGCCGGACTCTGCTTCGGAAAATCGATGGCGTCCGGGTGGAAGCCCTCAGAGCGGCTGTGCGGCTTGTGCTTCTTCTGCTGGCGGCGCTGGGCGCGGTTCTGCGGGGCAGGGGCAGGAGCAGCGGGCTGGAACATCTCCCGGAAAGACTTCTGTTCTACACCCACGGCATCGATCATCTCCTTCCAGCAGATCACCGCCTTGTCGCAGGTGCTTTCGTCAAGGCCCAGCTGGGCGGAAGCCCCCGCGCCGAGGGTCGCGTCGATGAGGTCCAGCACGACGCGGCAGACCGCGCGCAGACTGTCGCCGGAAGAAAGATGCGCCTGTGCCGCGTGCTGGCGTGCAGCGTTCATCTTGCCCGGATAGGCCCGGAAGGCCGCCTCAAAGCGGTCAAGGTCGTTTGCATTCAGGCTGGAAAACGGGAAATTCTTGCCCTGAACAGTGATCATGGCATGTCCTCCTATCAAAAAAGCCCCCGCCCAGAGCAGGGCGAAGGCTGGATGAAACAAAACGGTCAGGATGCAGCGTCGGCGGTGTAGTCGAACTCCTTCGGGGTCCCGATGCCCTTCACGTCAGCGGCAAAGGTGGCAGGATTGCCCGCAGAACCGCCCGCGTCCGACGTGACGATGATCGCGGCCTGTCCGCACTCGCCCTTGCCGGTGCGCAGGGAGAAATACAGGTACGGCACAACGACGGTCTGGCCGGAACCGAACTTCATCTTGTGGCTCAGAAGGAAGTTCTGGAAATCGTCGCCGGGGCAGCGGTCGCCGTTGATGGCAAGGGTGCGCTGCACGGGACCTTTCGCGGTGACGGGGCCGGTGCGGATATAGGTGTTGTCGGAAGTGGTCGCGTTCAGGGAACCAGAGTGCTCGCGCACATGGTCGGCGCAGACGATCCAGTCCGCTTTCTTGGTCTGGGTGGTCTCGGTCTGCACGGCGAACACGAAATCGTCCGCCGTCTCGATGCCTTCATACGAAGCGCTGGGCGTAACGCCGGAGAGGTTGACAGCTTCGGTAACAGTCATGAAAAAGCTCCTTTCGGTTGGTAATAAACAAGGCGAAGCTGCATCTGCATCCTGCAGCTTCCGGATGCGCTGGTGACGATGTAGCCCGACGCCGTGACCGACACGCTGAGGGGCTGGCGGGGGGCTTCCAGCGCGGGGAAATTGTGCCGGTCATTCTGGGCCAGCACCCAGTCGGTCAGCTGCTCGAAAAAGCCGCTGTTCGCGATCTGGACGCTCTGGGCTTCGCTGTACTCACGCCGGGAGGTGAACACATAGCTTTTTGCCATGTTCCGCCCGGTGAAATAGGTGGTCAGAACGGGGTCTGTGGGGGAATCCTCGATAGAAAATTCCGCCACCGGCTCCGGCGAAAGCCCGGAGATGCGGAAGGCCGCGCCGTGTTCGGTCTGCTCTTCCGCGATGAGCGGGCAGCTCTTGAGCCATTCCCGCATGGCGGCGATGGTCGGCTTTTCGGTCATAAGTGTCCCATCCCTCCCCAGAACGTCGTGACGGCACGGGTGACGTATAGGGCCAGATGCTCGCCCATGTCAGCAAGCGCCCGCTGGCCCCAGTAGGAGCCGCGCAAGCCTTTGTATTGGTCGGCTTCCTGATGGCGCTCTTCGTTGCCCATGAAGGTGCGTAGGTCCGTGCCTTGTGCGTGGAGATAATACTGCTTGCGGGCGTAGGGCGTATTGTAGACGAGCAAGCCTTCGTCGTATTTGGAAGCCTGATTGACGCTGTTTTTCAGCGTGCCGGTGTCCAGCGGAACATAGCTGTCAATGATACGGGCGGCTTCCTGCGAAAAGGCATACTGTGCTTTTTGCAGGGCAGCAGTCTTTTCGGCCCCGAAGTCGGGACGCCACGAAAGTTGCATCTGGATGCCGTCCACCTGATACCTCAGTCCGTAGGGCTGCTCAAAAATGGGCTTGGACATCTGCTTCATCCCCCTTCCACATGAAAATGCGGCAGCAGCGGCTCGCGGTCATCGGAGACAGCGGCCACCGTGCAGCAGAGGTGCGTTTTTTCCAGTGCGGCGAACTCGGTTTCGGTCAGGGTATGCACCGCACCGAAGATGAGCTTGCCGCCCCGCTTGAGGGTCCAGTGCTGGGCCTTTTCGGCGGCGGGCAGCTGTGCCCACTGGGGATAGGGCAGATAGCCCGCAGCGGGCGGCAGACGGACGTGCACCACCCGCTGCGGGTCGCCGCTGGACGTGTCCTGCTTCTCGCGCCAGCTGCACCCGGCCAGAACATGGCAGATCTGCTGGTCCGTCTCGGTCTGGATGTCGTGGATGAGGTTGACCACGGTGACGTCTCCGCGCATCAATAACACCCCCGATACAGCAGCCCGTGCGGGTCGCTGCCCAGCGCTTCGGCAAGGAGCTGCTGGGCTTCGGCGGCAGTCCGCTCGGCCAGTGCGCCGTCCGCGAAGGTGACCGCGAAGCCGTCGTTGCTGACGCTGGACACGCCGGGTGCATAGCCGGTTGCAGCGGTCATGGCGTTGGTCTGAGCCAACACCCCGATGATCTGCACACAGGCATCCGCGAGGTCCGTCGCACAGCGCTCACACTTTGCGGCGTGGGCTTCGGCACGGCCAAAGGTGTGCCGGTCGATGAGCTTCGACGCCCGCTTGCACAGCGGCGCAAAGGCCGCTTCGTCCAGCGTGCCGCCGCTGGCGTGGTACTGGTCATAGGTGCAGTAGAGCATGAGATCACGCTTTCTTCTTGATGAGGATGGTCTTGGGCTTGGTGACCTTGTGCGCATAGACCTTGCGGCCCTGCACAGCAGACGCGCCAATGAAGTCGCCGGAACCGCCGAGGTCCTGCAGGTGGACCGGAACGGCCCACTCTTCGACGCGGGTGAACCAGTTCGGATGGCCCGCAATGTACTCCACATTTTCGCCGAGGGTGGAATCCTCATAGACGGTGAAGCCCGCGATCCGGCCCACAGCGCCGGTCTGGACCACAGCGTCGCCGAGGTCAGATGCCTTGATGAACTCGGGGGACTTCAGCAGCAGACCGTAGGTGTCGGGGGAGACCAGCAGCCAGCGGCCATCCGTGGGAACATGGACGGTGGAAAGCTGGGTGCGGGCGTCCACGATGTTGGCATAGATGGTCTTTTCGGTCAGCGCGGTGGTGCTGCCGAAAGCCGTGCCCGCCGTGGTCAGCTCGACAGAACCGTCCGTGTCCATCTGCAGAGCCAGCGAGTAACCGGCGCTGTCCAGACGGTCGGCCACCAGATGGCCGGGGACGCTCTCAGCGTCGAAGCCGTCGATGACCTCATTGACAGCCTTGTCCTTGTCGATGTTCACGGTGAGCAGGGTGGTGTCGCCGCCGGTCTGCTTTGCGCCCTTCTGCTTGTCGTAGTCGTTCACGACGACTTCGGTATCGCGGACAGGGACCTTGACCGCGCCCGCCTTCGGGCTGCCCTCATAGCGGTTGTTGCAGATAACGCCGACTTTCTTGACCAGCGTTGCCCGCAGCTTGATGTCTACGATGTCGGAGTAACGGACTCGAGATTCGTGTGCCATAAAATTTCCTTTCTGTTATTCGATCTTGATGCCGGGGTTCATCTTCTGGAACGCGGACATGACAGGATCAGCGGCGTCACCGGTCAGCGGGTCGCCATGCTCTGCGCCGGTGGAGTAAGTGCCGGCGCCCTGCGCGGCATCACCGAACGCCCACGGATTTGCCTTTGCGGCATCGTCCAGCGCCTTCGCGATGTCGGTGGAACGGTCCTTGGAGCCTTTGAGTGCGTCGAGGTCCAGCAGAGCACGGACGGCTTTGACGCTCCGGCCCTTTTTGCCGAGAATGGCAACATCCAGCGCGTTGTCAAAGGCGGACGTTTCGGCCTGAGACTGCATGTCGGCTTTCAGCTTGGTCAGCTCGGCTTCATATTCCTCCGGGCTTTTCTTGCCGTCGAACTTTGCAAGGCCGTCCTGCGCGGTCTTGAGCTGGGCTTTCGTGCTGTCCAGCTCGGTCTGCAAGGCGGCGGAAGCGGTCTTTTCGCGGTTGATGTCCGCGCCGTTCTCGCTCATCAGCCAGTTCAGTTGCTCATCGGTGATGCCGGGGATATGATTCTTCACATCTTCACGTTTCATGGTGGATAAACTCCTTTCGGTTCATAGGACCACAGTTTTTTACGCTGTTCTCTGTCAGCTTCGGTCTTGGGCGAGGATACGCGCCGCCCGCCGCGTGGTGTCCGCTCCGTCCTCGCGCGGGCAAAGTGGGCATGAAAAAAGCGCCCCTGCCCGGCTGGGCAAAGACGCTTGCGATATTTGGTTGTTAGTAATCACGGAAGGGACAGGCTTCACAAATCTGCTTCCAGTCGGGCTTTACCTTGAATCGGGCAGGGATGCAGCGGTCAATGACTCCCTGATTGGACTGACAATCGCCGGGTTCAATCCAGTCCTCTACCAGAGGACACTTGACACTTTCTGCTGTACCGGTTTTGTCCGGCCTGTACTCTACATTATCTAAGAATGCCATTCTTTTTCATCTCCTCAATCAAGGCAGTAGTATTTTCATCAAATTCATCACGACTGTATGTAGTGCGAATCTCGTGCTTTATTGTATTTACATAGGCAGCGCCTTCTGAGCCATAATACCGTTCAAATTGTCCGTTCCAGACCGAGACAGAAATCCTTGCATCCCGGATATATTGTTTTGCTTGTGATTCACTAACGTGGTGCTCTCGCTCGGCATTGATGTGAGTATCATCAAAGGTCAAGGTGTCAGTATTGATTTTTGCAGGTTCAAGATGAATCACAGCGGCTTTTGGCAGTTTTGCGGCAGAACGAAGGTTTTCTATAATTATAGCATCTTTTTGCCGTTTTTCATAGTCCTTCGCCGCCCACGCTGCCTTCCCGCTGGCGCTCCTGCCGAACCCTGCCACGCTGACGCGGGCACTGTCCACTCTGCCGCCGGTCTTGGCGGCGAAATCGGCCAGCTCGGCCCGGGCGGCGCGAAGCTTCACGGCGCTGTCGGTGGCGTCCACGCCCGCTTCCGTCTCGGCCAGATACCGGCGCTTGTACTTGCGGACGGTGCGCTCTCTGGCCCGCTGCATCTGAGATATCTCATACTGGGTGTATTTGCCGCCGTTGTATTCGATGTCCCGGGCATTCAGGGCGTCAAGGCTCTCCTGCGTCCATGTGGGCGCGGGGCCAAGCTCCGGAAATACCGCGAAAAAGGTGTGGCGGCAGTTCCAGCCGCAGAGTCCTGCGCCGGTTCCATAGCCGGTGGAGGACTCAAAATCCTCATAGTGCTGGCCGAGGTAGTCCACAGCCCCGCCTCGGTGGTAGGTCTTGCCCTGCCAGACTGCATGGGTGGGACGTGCGCCGCCGTGAGCCGTCACAGAGAAAAACTCCACGCCCATCTCGTCGGCGCGGGCCACCTGCAGCTTGGCGGCGGTCTGGTTCACGCCGGTCAGCACCGCGCGGCGGCAAGCCACTTCCAGCGTGTCCTTGTGGCCGGTGGGGTAGGTGATGTATTTCATGCCGTCCGCTAGGCTGTCCACGGCGCTCTTGACGGCACTTTTGTAGTCGAACGCACCCGTGCTCACCTTGAGCTGTGCGCGGTCCAGAGCGGCTTCGAATTGGCCGCTGACGGTGTTTGCTGTCGTGCCGGTCAGGTTCCGGAACGTTCCCGCTGTCTGCTGATAGCCCGCATTGAGCAGGGCTTGCAGCGCGGCGTTGTCCTCGAAAGGCGTCGGCTCCATGTCGTAGTGGTAGTAGATCGCATCCTCGGCTTCCAGCGCACGGGTGGCCGCTTCCTGCATCAGCTGCCGGATGGCGGCTTCGCTCTTGCCGGTATAGCGGGCCAGCTTTTTTACAACGTCCTGCCGGAGGGCTTCGGTCTGCTGATACCGCCACAACTGCCAGTTGGCCGTCTCGGTCAGCGTCTCCATCTTTGAGATGCGCCGCGCCACGTCCCGCAGGATGTCGTCCTCGACCTGCTGCCACAAGAGCGTCAGGGCATCCGGTGCGTGTTCCAGATAGCTCGGCGACAGCATCATGCACCCCCGAAGCTCAGTTCAGGCTGTTGGTTCTCGGTGCGGGCTTCGTCGGCCAGCTTGTGGGCTTCCTCTTCGCTCACACCGTACCGGGCGGCGAGGTATTTGTAACGGGGCAGCAGACCGCTGAGGGCATCGTCCCGCATCTGCGCCATCCGCGTTTCGGCGTCGGAGATATAGCTGTCGTCCCAGTCCACCGAAATGGCCGTTTCGGGGTCCACATCGGCGTTCAGAAGGTTCTTTGCGGCCCAGAGGATGGCTTTCATGATGCCGATCAGCGCCGCTTCAATGGGTGTCTGATTCTTGTTGGCGCTCTGCACGAGGTCCTGCCGGGAACCGTTGTATTCGGAAGCAGTCGTCACATTGCCCAGCTCGAATTTGTAGCGGTGGAAGCCCAGTCCGCACTTGAAGCTGAACAGGTCGAGCATATCCTGCACGGCTTTGTGGTTGGCGTCCACCCGGAGGTCAGGATTGTACTCATGGTATTCGTTCGGCTGGTCCAGACTTCCTTCCTTTCCGGGCAGGGTCACGAACTGGCTGACCACATCGTCATCGGGCGGGATGGGGCGCTCGACGCCGTCCTTGTCCATGACCTTGCGGCAGATGTCGGTGCTGTAGAAGATCTTCTTGTGTCCGAGTCGAAGATCCTCACGGTAGTTGTCAAAGGCAAGGTCAAGGCCCTGCGCTTCGTCCAGCGCTTCGGCAAAGACACTCATGCCCAGCCCTGCGCCGCCGTCGATGTTCTTGACCGCCGCCGGGGAGAAGAGCGCAAACCACGGCGGTGAGTTTTCCACCGTGATGGTCTCCAACGTCGGGTCCGGGGCGGGGAGCTTGGCAAAGTCCGGGATGCCGCTGGCGGAATCAGTCACCGAGAACCATTCGTTCCGGATGGTGCGGCGCTTTTCGTCGCCGGTGTGGGTCTGCAGATAGACAGCGGGTTTGCCTTCATACAGGCACTCGGAAACAAAGGCGGCTTCCTTCACGACGCCATGCTCCATCTTCAGGGGCAGGATGAAGGGCGCGGGGTCATAGTCCAGTTCGATGCGGGCATCCGGCTGGGCTTGCAGCTGTCCGTCTACGCCCTTGATGCCCTTGACGCTGAGGACGAACGCCCCTGTGCCGGACCAGTAAGCCTGTTCGACCAGCTTGTTGGCGTTGGTCCAGAACTGCAGCTGGCGAAGCAGCCCGCCCACCTGCTGTTCGTCTTTGCCCAGCAGGTAAGCGGCGGTCTTTTCGTCGCCGATCTGAAAGGTGGTCCGGTCATTCAGGAGCAGGTTGGCCCAGTCCTCGCAGATCCGCTTCGGCATCCGCAGGGACGCAATCTTCCGGGTGCGCTTTCCGGCGGCATACTCTGCCGAACGGGTGTGGATGCCGGGAACGCTGCCCTTCCACCACTGACGCCATGTCTCGATATAGCCGTAATAATCCGCGTCCAGCGAGTAGCCGCGCGTTTTGTTCAGGTAGCCCAGAAATGCAGAGATGTTCATGTGTTCGTCAGCCTCTTAAAGTCGCGTTCGATGGTGTATTCGTAGGCGTCCAGTGTGTCGATGTCGGTGGTCCCGTCATCCAAGCGCTCATCCACGCCGGGGTGCTTGCCGCTGTAAAGCGCCGTTGCAAGAGCATCCCGCAGGGTGGCCGCAGCGGGCATCAGCCAGAACCGCCCGCCGCCCATCAGGATGCAAGTCAGGCGGATGCGGTCATTGATGCGGATCTTGGCGCTGTTCTCCACCCGGTCCGCCAGCCAGCCGAGTCTGCACCGCCGCAGACGGGACCGGAGATGGTTGATAAGGGTCTGCTCGGCAGAATCACAGAAGATGTATTGAATCTCGCCGTAAGCCGCAAAGATGGAAAGGCAGAAGTCGATGAGTTTGTCGGCCAGATAGTCGGCATCCTGCGCCACAGGGTCTACTCGGACCGATGCCAGCCCCACAACGCCGGAATATCCGGGCAGGATGCCCGTGGCGACAAATGCGTGCTTGGAGCCGTTGCCGCCGAAGTCCACGCCGACGCGGACGCGCCACAAGGGCAGCTTTTTGTCTGCGGGCCAGAAAAAGCGCCCATCCCCGGCGGCGATGCTGTCCGCCAGAAGCCGGTAAATCACGCCGTTGGCCGCGGCCCACTGACCGAGGATGAAGCGGTTATAGTAGACCGTGCCCGCGTACTCCTTTTTCAGGTCGGCCACGAACTGCGGCGGAAGGGTTGGATTGTCGTCGATGGTGTACGCCTGACAATAGATGTCGGCATCCGAATCGAGAAACTTCTTGAACCAGTGCTGGGGATTGTCCGGGTTGCAGGTCCCATCGAAATGGGAATGCGGGCAGGACAGGCGGCTTTTGAGCATCTGGAACACGCCTTCGTCCCATGTGGTGATCTCGTCGCCGTAGACATACTCAAAGGCCGCGCCCTGAATCTTGGAGATGTGCTTTTTGTTGTCTGCGCCCAGCACATAGACCCTGTGCCCGAACAGCTGCACGACATTGCCGGACGCAGCAGTTCTGATCTGGCCCACGAGGTCTGCGCCCCAGAGGTCCCGCATCGGGGAGAGGACGTTTCGTTCCAGCGTGCCGAGGGTGTTGCCCATCAGCACGAGCAGCCCTTCGCCTTTGGCCGCGCAGATGCGCTTCGGGATGGTGACGGCGCAGTCGAGAAAGGTCTTGCCGGAACGGGTCGCCCCGGTCTTGACGTTCCAGCGGTGGGAACAGTTGTGCAGGTATTCCTGCTGGAACTCAGTCAATGGCACTGTCTACATCTCCCAGAAGCTTGCGGGCCGCGTCCAGAGCATCGGCGGCGGCAGAGTCCGTCCCGCTGAACACGCCCAGATGTTTGCCCAGAAGCTCCAAAGCCTTGAGCTTGTCCGCCAGCTTGACTTCGCGCTCCAGCCCATCTTCGCCAAAGGTTTTGACCTTGATGGACTGCACAACGGCGAGGTCGTCCCGAGAGGCATCCAGCTTGACCGATGCCGTTTCCGAGTCGATCAGGTCGCCCGCGTTGACGAATGCGATCTTCGCCAGCTCCCGGACCACGCGGTCAGCGGAAACGCCGGTGCGGCGGCTCTGTTCGGCCTGAAGCTGGGCGATGCGGTTTTGAACTCCAACATTCTCCAACAATCGCGGCCCCACGGTCTTGGCGCTTGCTACGGAATATCCGGCGCGGATGGCCGCTTGGGTCGCGTTCAAATCGACCATGTACTCTTCGCAGAACCGCTCCTGCTTGTCGGTCATCCTCACCACCTCTCTTGTCGTCAGGGTGCAAAAAAGCCGCCCGGGAGGACCCGAACGGCGGAAGGGTATAAAAAATCCCCGCATGTTGCCATGCGAGGAAAAGAAGCTTTGAAGCAGCCCCGGGAAATGCAAGAAGGAGAAAAATGCTGTTAAGCTACAAAAGGTCCAAAGGAGCAATTCATCATGACGGGGGTACAACTCGGGGGCTGCTGAGACAGAGAAAACGGAAGAGAAGGCCCGTTCCTCTAATCATCCATGATACTATTTTACCACAGATGACAGTGATGTATAGTGATTTGTTTTACAAATTCATCCGTTCTACAGCGTTGCGGTGACGGGTAAAGACCCAGCGCAGAGAAAAGTGCGTGTCCTCTGCGATTTTGTCCCACTTCATATTCTCCAAGTAACGCTGGTGCAGAATGACATAATCCATGTCATCAGAAATGTTGTCACGGTCCTGCAGGGCGTCAAGAATCTCTCCATAGATCCGGATGGCAAGCTCATGCTGGGCGTTGAATTCCTGCTGTAGGGCTTCCGCGCGCTCGACAGCCCGGGCGATGGACTGCCCGTCGCCGCTGCCGCCGGGGACAGCGCTCAGAGACTGCGTTGTGTGTCGAGCGGCTTCCCGGGCTTCTGCCAGATCGTCGGCCAGCTTGCGTTCCTTCTTGTGCGCCGCACGATACCGATTCAACCAGAGCAGCTTTTCTTCATAGGTCATTCCAGTTCCTCCACGCTCACAAACAACCCGCAGGGGTCAGACCAGAACTTCTCAACGATCTCGCTGCACACCTGAGCATCGTCGTGCCAGAAGTGCAGCCGGGTCATTTCGTCCTTGAGGGCCTTTTCAAGGTTGTCGGTGTCAGGCTTGCTGGTTCTCCACTGGCCGTCGGCGTGCTGGCCTTCGGTAGGAAACAGCCACTTGACGACCAGCCGCACCGGACGCCCGGCGGGGACCGGCTGTTTCGGGGCGTGGGGTGCAAGATAGGCGTGGAGCTTGGCGCGGGTCTGCTTCAGCTCGGGGCTGTCATGGAGCACGGCGCAGGGCTTGCCGCCTTTCATGTAGGCATGGAGCTGCTTGTCGTTGTGGGTCGTGGTAGGCGGTTTCATGGGGATAAAAAATTGCAAGTGCATTGTGTTCACCTCGTTTTTCTTTTTTGATTCAGGCCAACGTGATGGGGAGGGCTTCCGGAGGGATGGGGGCTGTGTACGCCCCATCCTCCGGGAACCCCATCACAGTACGGATTGGATTATAGCTATTATATATAGGCTATTTTCCGATGCCGGATTCTGCAAAATAGCCGCTATTTTCCGAAATACGGAAGCTTTGACGGACGGATTATAGCCGCTATTTTACTGCTTCTTTTTAGCCGGAACTACCGGGTTCACGGCGTCCGACATCTGTGCCGTCTATCCAGTAGTTGCCGTCTGTTTTTAGACGGCGGCGGACGGTATCGGGCTTGAGACCCATGTATTCGGCCATACTGTAAACAGTGACTTTTCCATCCATCATACAGGCTTCATAGGCATTAGAAAGCTCGATGGATTTATCTTTTGCGAGTTTTTCTTTGTCGCCCCACCGTTTCGCCGCGCCGCGGCTGCCGAGAGCCTTGAAGTCACTTTCCGGCTGCAGGTCCTCCAACAGGCCGCTGTCCAGCTTATGCACAGGGTAGTCGAACCAGAGGTTCACCGGGTCGAAGCGGGGAAACTCGCGCAGGGTCCCTTCGATGCGCCATGCAGTCAGGCTGTCGGCTTTTTTGTTGGCAGCGGCCACTTCGACGTCGATCTGGCGCAGGTCAGACAAGCTCAGATGCTCCTTTGCAATGGCAAGCATACGGCTTCGGCTGAGGGTGTCATCCGGGCCATAGCTGTCGGAGAAGTCCCGCTTGTCGAGCATCCGCTTGATGACGGCACAGGCCGCTTTGTTGTGGAGCTGTTCCCGGATGGCGTCGGTGGGGACGAGTTCGGTCATGTCCAGCATGGCGTCGGGGTCGCGGGCGAACACGCCGGAACCAGATGCACGGTCCATACTGCGTTTGCCGCCCTGTGCGCCCTTGCTGTGGTGGTGGGCGTAGATCACGGCGCAGTCCAGCTCGTGACAGACTTTGTCGAACTGTCCGCAGAACTTGGACATCTGCTCGGCGGAATTTTCGTCGCCGGTCAGCACCTTATAAATGGGGTCGAAGATGATGGCCGTGAATCCTTCCCGTTTTGCTCTGCGGATGAGCTTAGGGGCCAGCTTGTCCAGCGGGACCGGGATGCCGCGCAGGTCCCAGATGGCGATCTGGTCGAAGTGATCCGGCGCAAGGCCCAGCGCGGTGTAAACATCCTCGAAGCGGTGCAGACAGGACACAGGGTCCAGTTCCAGATTCAGGTACAGCACATTTCCCTGCGCACAGCGGAAGCGTCCCAGCCATGTAGCCCCTTCGGCGATGGCGATGCACAGCTCGATCAGGGCGAAACTCTTTCCCGCCTTAGACGGACCGGCGATCATCATTTTGTGGCCTTTGCGCAGGACGTCCTCGATCAGTGCATCCCGCAGGGGCGGGACCTTTGAAAAATCCTTGTCTCTGTGCCAGTCCGGGAGATCGTCCGTCTCAGACTCCAGCCAGTCCTGCCACTCTTCCCAGCAGCTTTTTCCGACGTTCGTTTCCAGCAGGGTCTGCCGGTGCTCTCCGCGCAGGACTCCGGGCATCCGGGACAGGCGTGATGGGTTTCGGTTCTGCTGGTCGATGGTCAGACCGTTTTTCTGACAGGCAGAGTAGAGGTAGTCTACCCGCTTGCGATATTCGGTGTAGTCCGGCGCATTGACCTTGACGATGGCGTGGATGCTCTTTCCGCCGGAGTAGACCAGCGCAGCACAGGGGAGCTGCAGCTGCTTGATGATCGCAAGCTGTTTACCTAGCTCCATGTTGTCGCTTTCCACGAGCGCATAGCGGTAATCGGTGACGTTGGCGTTGTTCCGCCCGCCCTCGACCGGGTTGAAACAGATCCATGCACCGGCTTCAGGGTCCCAGTCGCCGACGACCTTGCCCACATCGTCGCCGCAGGTGTTCAGTTCTTCGATGAGCTGGGCAGCGGTGCGGTCCCAATACCCCTTTGTGGGGGCAGGGCGTCCGTCCCGGCGGTAGCTTTCGGTCACATAGGCCACATGCTCGTCCGGCTCGAAGAGGGCTTGCAGATAGCGCTTCAGCTCCTCGGCGGGATGCCATTCAGCGGGCAGGGAAAGCTCCTGCTCTTCGACCCATCGCGGGTCCACTAGACGCCCGCTTGCAGCGGTGTCGGTGTTGGATGTGATTTCGTCGCCCCAGTCCAGCGCGTGCCCAGCGGGGCCGTTCCATCCCTGACGATAGGCCAGCTGAAAGATGCTGCTTTCGGTGACGGGCTGTGCGCTGCCGTGGAAGCTTTCCCATTTCCGGGTGCATTCGCCCTTGTGGTAGCGTTCAGTGTCGCGGGCGCTCCACTGTTCCCAGACAGCTGCCGGGAATCCGGCTTGCTTCAGCGCCATGCCCACGGTCGTCCACTCTTCATAGTTCAGGGCGGACGGGCTGAGAAAATCCAGCGCTTCTTTGAGTTCATTTTCATGTTCCATGTATGATTACCATCCAAAGTTCCATACGGGATCTGTGCTCGGCTGTGCGGCGGGCGGAACATAAGTCTTTGCGTCCACGCCCTTCGGGACGCCGCGCCATCCGCCCACCGCGATGCGGTCGATCATGTGCTTGGCGGCGTCGAAGCTCCAAGTGCCCACATGCTGGAAGCCGTATTTTTCAAGGCAGCGGATCTGTTTCGGGGTGGTCAGGCCCTCGCTCTGGCGCTTGTGGAGCCGGTCGAGCAGTAATGCCGCTTTTCCCGCAGACTCAACGGCGGCGGACTGGATGCCCAGCTTTTCCAGCGCGGAGGTCTGCTCGGCGCTGGGCGGTCCGGCTTCCCAGCCAAAGGCTGGCACATAGCCGGACAGGTCCTCGGCCTGAATGCTCATCTCGTACTGCAGCGGGTCCACCAGTTTTGCTTTTTTGCGGCGCTGCTCTTCCAGCTGTTTTGCAAGGGCTTCTTCGCGCTGGGTGACGACATCTTCGCCAGCCTGTGCAGCGGCTTCTTCGAGGTCCTGCGGAACGCCGGATTCTGCCAGATTCTCGGTCATCTGCTTGGCGACGGCCCGGTCCTCGCAGACGAGATCCGCAGGGCGGCAGAGTTCATGACGGTCGGTCATCCACAGGAAGTCCAGCAGCAGAAGGTCCTTCTTGCCCTCGTTCAGGCGGGTCCCACGGCCCACCATCTGGCTGTAAAGACTGCGGACCTTGGTAGGCCGCAGCACGACGACGCAATCCACAGACGGACAGTCCCAGCCCTCTGTGAGAAGCATAGAGTTGCACAGGACGTTGTACTTTCCTGCCGCGAAATCGTCTAGGACCTCCCGGCGGTCAGCGCTCTGGCCGTTGACCTCTGCGGCACGGAAGCCGTGCGCATTGAGCAGATCGCGGAACTTTTGGCTCGTCTTGATGAGGGGCAGGAACACGACCGTTTTGCGGTCTGCGCAGCGCTGTGCCATCTCTGCGGCGATCTGGTCCAGATAAGGGTCCAGCGCTGTGCCAAGCTGGCCCAGCGAATAGTCGCCGCTGCTGAATCCGACATCCGAGATGTCCAGTTTCAGTGGGATGGTCTGCGCCATGATCTTGCACAAGTATCCTTCGCGGATGGCATCGGTGAGTTTGTATTCGAACGCCAGACTGTCGAACACCTCGCCGAGGTTTCGCATGTCGCCTCGGTCCGGCGTCGCGGTGACGCCCAGAACTTTGGCGGCAGGGAAATGCTCAAGGATACGGAGATAGCCGTCCGTGATGGCGTGGTGTGCTTCGTCAATGATGATGGTCCCGAAGTAGTCCTGCGGGAAGCGTTCCAGCCGGGACGCCCGCTGCAGGGTCTGGACGCTGCCCACAACAACGCGATACCAGCTGTTCAGGCAGGTGGATTCGGCCTTCTCGACGGCGCTGACCAGCCCTGTGGAGCGCTGCAGCTTGTCAGCGGCCTGTTCCAACAGTTCCCCGCGATGGGCAAGGATGAGCACCCGGTCGCCCGCCCGTACCTGATCGGCGGCGACGGACGCGAACACGATGGTCTTGCCGGTCCCGGTCGGGAGGACCAGCAGGGTCCGCAGATGCCCGTTCTCCCATTCAGAGTGGATGTTCTCCCGGGCTGTCTGCTGGTAGGGACGAAGTGTCTGTGCCATCAGAACGCCCCCTGCTTCCAGCCCGCAGACGGTGCGGCTTTGGGTTCGGGCGGCGGCAGGAACCGGGTGAGCCGCAAGGAACGGGAAGCGCTGGAAAAGCGTGTCCTGCGCGGCGAGATCATCACGTTATAACCTCTCAGGCGCTTTGCGCCAGCTCCCCTGATAGGGGAGCCACTGGCGAGCCGGTATTGGCTGTGCTGGATGAATTGGTTTTCTTGAAACGGTAAACGGAAGTGCTCCGCTGTCTAGGCTGACAGCATCTGTACGAACGCCCTTGGTTAGAGCGTAGTTCAGATGCCGTTTCCCTAGGCAGCGGAGCACTATTTTTTGCGCAAGATAAAACTTTTTTCGTCCAGCAGGGGTTGCCCGACCTGCCAAAGGCTCCCCTATCAGGGGAGCTGTCTGCGAAGCAGACTGAGAGGTTTGTCACGAAAGAGCACCCTTCAGTGGAGCACAGTCCAGCAGTCGCTTCCAATGAGGACAAGGCCCGGCTGTTTAAGAGCCGCAAGGCGACAACGCGCAGACCTGCCCGACCTGCCAAAGGCTCCCCTATCAGGGGAGCTGTCGAGCGATAGCGAGACTGAGAGGTTTATCTTACCGAACTTGTCCGGTGTTCCATGAGGTAAGTGGCTTCGAGGTCTGCGATGTGCAGCTTGACGGCCAGCGGATATTTGTCGTAGGCCTCCGAGATGGCGTAGCAGCCGCCCTTGGCCGCGTCGTCAAAGCCGCCCATGTGCCAGCGGATGGCGACGGCTTCCTCGATCTTGAGCTTCATGAACCGCTCGATGAGGAACACGCTCTTTTCGCCGTGGCCGTAGGGGAACAGGTCCTCCACGCTGTAGGACGGCACTTTTTCCCACTGGCCGGTCACCTCGTTCTTGACGTTGCGGGTCCCGGGGCTAGAGATATAATAGGGTCAACCAAGAAAACCTACGATAACTAAAGGGTTTTGACGGCTTGAGTTGTCCTTCAAAAGTTTTATTTGTTGAAAAGACTGCAAGAAGCGGGAAATCCTGGGGTTATATGTAGGCGGTTTTTGGAAGCTCTGTTTTGACCCACAAAAGGAGCAGCAAATAAAGAATGAAGGAGAGTTCAAGCCTACGGTGGATTGCCTTTGTGCGACCCGCCGTGGGCTT